>Ga0209770_10000798_pt1 | contig 16751 bp, 13 predicted proteins | sample LauGreSu1BDMLBDD_2_FD_187572 | JGI IMG/M metagenome (GOLD analysis project Ga0209770, IMG submission 187572) | Freshwater lake microbial communities from Lake Michigan, USA - Su13.BD.MLB.DD (SPAdes) (version 2) | ecosystem: Environmental > Aquatic > Freshwater > Lake | place: Lake Michigan, USA...
TCAACAATTTACAATTGAGCCAGATGCAAAAGAAGAAGAACAAGAGGAAATATGTGAAATGTGTTCTGCTTAGAATTATTATATAGATTTTCTAGATTTTCTAGATTTTTTAGAGTTTTTAGAGTTCCTGGGTTTCCTGGCTTTTTTAGAGTTTTTAGAGTTCCTAGAACCACCTTTTTTTTTATATTTTTCAAATGGATTAATACCCGTTACCTTCTTATATCTACCTAATCTAGAACTACCTTCATTTTCTATTTTTATATCTTTAACGCTCCTGTGGGTCATTTGAGACTCTATTATATCATTATCTATTAGAGGACATATAGTTAGTCTAGAAGGACCCACTCCTGCTGGGTCTATTCCTTCTGGTGTAAAACTATTAATTATTTTAATTATTTCATTTTCAGGGTCAATATCTTTTAATTGTAAATAGATATCAGGTTCTCCCACGCCACAAACAGGAACTTTTTGAGTATTTTCAGCAAACCCAATTCCTTGAAACCATAGACGGTAAAATACTCTTAAACAAGCGACCACATCAATTAAAGCGTTATGTAAAGCGGTTTCATTTGGAGCATAACCAAACATTCTAAAATATGCTTGATTTAACTTGGGCATTTTAAATATAGGGGGCATTTTTTTACAGTCATAACAAATATTGACAACATTTGTTGCTTTACATGCAGTGCAAAAAAATTTATTTGCTCCTTTTGAAGCAATAAGTTCATAAAAAATATTATTATTATCCGTTCTAACACATTCAGCCAATAGCATATTTATATCAAAATCAATATTATGTCCAGTTACTATATCAGCTACTCTAAAAACTTCCATAAAATCGGTTAATGTTGTGTTTATATCTGTTCTTTCGGCTTCTAATCCTGCTTTTATTGCCGCTTTTGTTATTGGATGTGTATTAGGACTAGATAAGTATTCATCAGTTGTAAATTGTGGAGGCATTTCTATATAAACATTTTTCACATTTGTATTATTTGTATCTGTGTCAAACATTATATAACTTAATTGGACTATATAAGGCCACGTTTCTCTATATTGTTGCCATAATTCAGGGTTTTGTTCTAAAGCCATTTTTTTTGAATTACTTTCTTCTCTAATCATTTTTATACGGAAATTATAATCATCCCATCTTTCCCATTTGCCATTTACATTTAGTGGGGGATATTCTGTTTCATTTATTTGAAAAGGTGGTAATCCAGTAGTTTCTGTATCAAATACAAGTATTTTAACCATTTATATAATAAGATAAAAAATTAATATATAAATATGATTATCATTTATTGCGTTTAAGCAAATTCCTTACAAATTCCAAAGGTTTTACGATGCCATTTAGTAATCCCGTGTTGTTTTATTCCATCCATATGTTTTTTAGATCCGTATCCTTTATTTGAATCAATCCCGTAATATTCTATTAATTCAGGATTTGAAATACATAGTTCTTCAATATATTTATCTCTTTCTACTTTTGCTAATATAGATGCCGCCGCGATAGATGTATATTTATTATCACCTCCTTCAATCATTTGATATTTAATAGTATCTAATTTTGTTTTTGTTTTATTTAATATTGAGAATGGCTTAAAATAATTACCATCAACTAACAATAGTATTTTATCGTGCTGTAAGTCTGTTAAGTTTTCTAATTTGGCCATTATATTTTTAATCCCTTTATGCATTGCTGATTGTGTTGCTTGTAAAATATTAATTTCATCAATCGTTTGTTCGTCTTCATACTCTACAGCCCAAGCAATTGCATTTTCTTTTATATATTTCGCTACTTGTTCAATCTTTTTTTTACTATGGAATTTTTTACTATCTTTCATCAGAGAATGGTCAAAACTATCATCTTTAGGTAAAACAACAACTCCTGCATATACTCTACCAAACATAGGACCTCTACCTGCTTCATCTATCCCAATTTCAATTATACTGGTATTTTCATCTATATATTTTTGCAATGGTTGTTGAATAATTCTCTTCCTTTTTGGTTTAACCTTAACCTCTTCTATTTTTATTTCTGTATCAAATACTTCTTTTATATCTTTATTATTATGACTAGTATCGTGACTAGTATCGTCACTATTATCGTCAATAATAACCGCACTAACCCAGTTATCGTTTTTATTTCCAGACATGTATTGTTATCCTTTATCTTAAAATAATAATAATTATTATTAAATCAATTTTTTTCACAATATAAATTATACAATGAAAGGCGAATTATTAATACTTTTTATAATTTTATTATTAGGATTAATTTTATGTTCCTTTTTAGGCGGTAGAGGAATTATGGAAGGTATGGAAAATGGACAAATATATTATGGACCTAACGGTGCTTCTGCTCAAGTTCAAACGGATTCAAATGGACAAAATTCTTTAGTTGTTACAACCAGTGACGGAACAAGCACTACATATACTTCTACTAGCACATCCTCAGACACATATACTGGACCAAATGGTGCTACTGCTACTGTAAAACAAAGTTCATATGGCGGAACCGCTGTTCAAGTGAAAGATAGTAGTGGTAATATTGTATTAACATTAACAAATAATCCAAACACAGGAAATTCAACGGCTACAACACAAAACGGAACTACAACAAGTAATGGTACTACAACTAATTATGATAATTATAATCATTATAATGGAACATCATACCCAACTATATTCTATGGTCCTGACGGAGGAACTGCTCGTGTTATAAAAACGCAAAATAATAATACTCTAGTAATAACTAACAAAAATGGAACTACTGATATTTATTATATTGATAATAATATTAATGCGGATACAACTACTTATTATGGTAAAAATGGAGGTTCGGCTAAAATGATTACAGACAGCAATGGAAATCAAGCTGTTGAAATTACTGGTCCAAATGGTTCCAAAGTGGTGTATACTGGAGATAATACATATACATATAATAGCCAAGATGGAACAATTAATCAGTATGATGCGGATAATAATACAACGGGTTCTGATATTAATGCGAATACTTATTATGGGCCTAATGGTGGTCAAGCAACTACAGTAACAGGTCCTGCTGGAAATACATATTCTACATATGATTCATCTGCTTATTATAATTCTTTACCACAAGGTATTCCTCGCTCTCAAATTCCATCAGGGGAAGAAGACTTATATATATTAAAGTCACAAGTTGTACCACCTGTTTGCCCCAAATGTCCTGACCCAATAGTTCAATCTTCGGATAATACAGATGTAACAAAGTGTCCACCTTGTCCTCCGTGTGCCCGTTGTCCTGAACCCGCGTTTGATTGTGTTAAACGACCGAATTACAGCGCATTTAATCAAAATTATATGCCAATGCCAGTATTAAATGACTTTTCAACATTTGGAATGTAAATTTCCAAAGGTTTAACATTTGTGGTGGATGGGGAAGAATGGCGACCTGTAAATATAAAAAATAAACAATTTAAATAATAATTTTTTATATGTATATGAGCGAAATTATTTATAAACCTTTAATTGAATTAATTTCTGAAAATCCATCTATGACGGAAACTATTAAAAACCAATATTTACTTCTTTTATCAAACTTAACGACTACAAATCTCATCGAAACATCGTTATTTCTTGAAAACATTGAAAAAATTAATAAAATGGGATGCATTATTGTTGGCTTTATATATGATAAAGATGATATATCCGTAAATATTATTGCGTCTGGAACTATCATCATCGAACCTAAAATAATACACGACGGAAAAAATGTAGGCCATATAGAAGATATTGTAGTAGTTAAACATATGCAAGGGTTAGGGATTAGTCAAAAAGTGTTAAATCTATTAAAATTATTTGCTAGAGAAAATAATTGTTATAAAGTTATTTTAGATTGTGATGAAAATATAAAAAAAGTATATAGCAAAAATGGCTTCATTATAAAAGGTGTTCAAATGGCTGAATATTTAGTTGCAGAGCACCCCAAATAAAAGGTTTAATATTTGTGGTGGATGGAGAAGAGTGGCTCCCTACTTTCTATGTTTCATACATTTTTTATCAATTTGAATGCTCTGTCCTTTTTCATCTTGTGGAACTATATTTAATATACAACGCGCCTTTTTACCATATAGCGGTTCCGTACATCCCTTTTCCCTGCGATTTTTTTGTGTCTTTATTTCTGAATATTTAAATACTTTTGGCTTTTCATCAACACACCTCGCTCTAAAATGTTCATATCGTTCTCGCACATCACAATAGGTTAAATTAGATGTCTTTTTAAGCATTTTATTAACCAATTCATGTAAATTATAAATATAACGCGAAAAGGAGTCACGTGACTCCATATGTTTCATTGATAATGGTAAATGCTTGAAATTCATTTTTAAATTTTTACGACACGCCCCACACGGCAATATATTTTGTAATGAAATCACATAATTCCTATATTGTTTCTTTTCTTCCAAGGTTGGTTTCACAGGATAATTAAAACTAATTGTATGAAGCATATGCCATTGAGCTGGACCCCAAACACTTGTTAAAAAACCATCTCCTGAATAAAAATCCCCTTTTTTAAAAACTCTTTGTTTTTTTGTTATATTATTTGAATTCCTGTTTTTACGAGTCTTTCCCATTTATATATAAGTATAAAAATAAAATATAAATATATTTTAATGACGGTTTCTTCTTCTATAATGGTTGTTGAATATGCAAAATCAACACAAAACGTATGTATGTGTTTAGGTATATCAATATTTCTTATTATTTTATTTTTAATGACTCCTCTTAATTCTTTTATGCTATCTTCTATTTTTGGAAAAATGATCATTATTGCTCTTTTAGGATATACAATCTATTATAATATTAACCAAACTAACAAATTTGCAAATAATTTTAATATACATATATTTAACGCAAATCCATGGGACCCATTTAAGACAAATTTGTTATGCAGTTATATATTTTCTTTATTTTTGTTAGTTCTTCTTCTTTCTATAATCAGAAAATTATAAACAAATGATTGCTATTCTATTTAGACATATTTATTAAATCTTCAATGCGTTAAACAATAATGATAATTATTCTTATTTAATATATAATGAATACGTATACAACTTCTACTTCTACTATTGCACCAATAAATAGATTAACAACAGGTGGAACCCCTACTATATTGCAAAGAGTTAGTGGGTTAATGAATTGGAAATCTATGGCTATTATTATTGGTGTTTTATTGCTAATACTTTTTGCTTATTATACATATAAACAATATGCTAAATCAACTACTGCATTTCACGCGAATAGGGAAAATATTCCAAAGGATCAAAACTCTAATAAAACAGCTACGTTAATGCTTTTTTATGTTGATTGGTGCCCACACTGTAAAACTGCTAAACCAGAATGGGATGCAATTAAAGACCAATATGATGGGAAAATGATTAATGGATATACTGTTTATTTTGAAGAGCATAATTGTACTAACGAGACTGATGAAGTCAGTCAATTAATGGATAAATATGCTATTGAAGGATATCCTACAATTAAGTTAATTAAAGATAATCAGGTAATTGAATATGATGCGAAACCAACTAAATCTACAATGGAAGAATTCTTGAATACCGTGCTATAAACTTTTATTGTAAACTTTTATCTATTTTGCAATAATTGTATAGCATCTTCTTCTCCCATTTGTATCCATTGACGTCTTAAATCTTGGCTTCTTACCGATTCTTGGATAAATTCCAGTGTTAATGGATTTTCACTTATATAACATCTTACTGTATTTTCAATATTATCCATTTTAACACTATCTCTTATATAATTCATTGAGTTAATAGTCAAACACATTATATATTCTAACAAGGATGACTCTGTTGTAACTTCTACATTAGTAAAATGATCCGTGTCTTTATTAAATGAACTCCTAATACCTAATATTTCATCTTTGTTAGTATTATCTCTTAAACATTGATTTAAAGGATAATTACACATTACACCTCCATCTACATAACATTTATTATCTATTATTGTAGGCATAAATATACCTGGTAATGCCGATGACATAGTTAATACTTGCAATAAACTAAAATCAGGATGAGTCGTATGCGAAAATTCAACTGTTTCAAACGTATGTAATTCAAATGTAAAAATATGTAAATCTATTTTAGAAAACTCATAAAATTCTTTTAATGTAATAGTTAATGTTAAATCTTTTGCTTCTAATAAGGGTTTAAAAATAATTTCTAAAATCTTTTTATCGAATAACCCTTTATTATAATAAGAATCAAAAATTTGTTTAGGACTCACTTTAAAAGCGTCGTGCCAAGGACGTTCAATAATATATTTGTTTAATGTATCCCAATCATAGTTTAAACATATAAATGCTCCAATAATTGCTCCAATAGATGTTCCATAAATAGATTTAATATTATCTAATTTCCAAAAACTTTCTTTTTCAAGTTTTTCTAACGCGCCCAAATATCTTAATCCTAGTGGCCCACCTCCGCTAATTACTAAATGTTTTATAGTCATATATATTTATACAATTAATGTTTAATTTTTTTTTCTTATAATGAATTAAATGGCTAATATTTTTACATTGGAAAATTTTGCTGAATTCTCTGAAAAAATTAATATTGACGAATTATACGAGAAAAAACGGCAAATAGACCAAAATAAGTTAGAATTATTTAGAAAAATTTTAAATCGCATTCACGTAAGAATTAAAACAACTGCGAAACAAAATATTCACGAAAAGTTTTGTTGGTTTGTTGTTCCAGAAATAATAATAGGTGTTCCTAAGTACGACCAAGCAGGTTGTATAGCATATGTAATGAATGTATTACAAGAAAATGGATTTAATGTTAGATATTTTCATCCAAATACTATATTTATTTGTTGGGACCATTGGGTTCCGTCATATGTGAGGACTGAAATTAAAAAAAAAATGGGGGTACAAGTAAACGAATATGGACAAATAATAGAAGAACATAATGAGGTGGATGATGAAGAAGATGTAGATTATCAAAGTTCAAATTCAATACAGCAAATAAAGAACAGTAAAAAATATACACCGATAAATTCTTATAAACCTTCTGGTAAATTAGTTTATAGCGAAGACTTGTTAAATAAAATAGAGAATAAAATGAACTAAACTAACAAATTACATTTTACACCTTTTCTCATTTAAAACGCCCATTTTATAGGACAAAAAAATAAGAAAAAATGTAAAATCAATATTGATGGTCTTACTTTTTCTTCTTCTCTTTTGTTGTTGAAGAAGTGAAAGACGAAATGTGATTTTGAAATTCGCTTGGTCTTGTTTGATTATTTATCCAACACTTCGTTAATTTCAAAATATTTATTGAGGAATTTGCATCCCTTGTTCTAAATACGATTTTTTTGTTTTCGCAACTCACGCAGTTAGAACAAACTAATAGACGAAATACCTTTTTACCTTCCTTATCTTTGTAATACTCTAAATCTTTATGACAATCACAACATTTTTTACTTGTATTACATTCATTTATGGTTATTGTGTCATATTTTTTATGAATTAATTTTCTTAATCCTTTATTCATTGTAGGCATAAAAAATTTCATTTGTGTATCTCTACTCCAATTGCCATACCCAATCAATAATTTTTCTCCAAATGTTTCTTTTATTTTATTCAAGAATGTGTCAATGCTTTTCTTACCATAACTATATTGACGAAATTTCATTTTTCTCCAAGTATCTCTTTTGTAGAATTCTATTGTTTCTTTGTTTAATTTGTTCTTTTTAATAAGATACATTTTGAAGTGTTCATAATCAACTGATTTACTATTTTGAAATGATAATTGTGTTTCTTTTTCAATAATACCATTTTTCTTTTTTTCATATAATAAAATTCTTTGATTACATTTTGCTTTGCTTTCTCTTTTTCTTTGAGGTGCTGTGTATTGGAGTTTATTCCCTTTATTATCCATCATATACACTAACGAACGTTTACCAGGGTCGCAACCAACAATGGTTTTATCTGTTAGTGTTTCTAATTGTTCTTTGGATAAATCTTCAATATTATAAAAGTCTTGCTCTTCCAATGCAGGAACTTTTGCACCCCATTTTTTATCTTTCAAATCTTTTCTAATAAATAACAAACAACACGAAATTCCGTCTGTTTGTATTTGGTTATGAAACTGATAATGTTTATTTTTGAAAATTTTATGTTTCAAATTTAACAAATTGCTCCATACTTCATTTTGATTATCTTTTACATTACTTAATAATTCACCTTTCTTAATTTTATTTCCTTCTTTATCTTTTTCAGGACAAAATAAATTAATAATACAAGCAGTATCTAAAATAATATGCTTTGGAATAATGTTATTTCGTAATGGTAATGGTTGAAATAACTTACTTTCTTGTTTTTCTAATATATGATTCATATATAACATTCCTTTCAAATATTCAAATGGTCTAACTTTCACATCATAATAAAGGGATTTTTTTACATTTTCAGGAATGATATTTTGTAAATGCATTTCTTTCCAATCATTAAACAATTCATTTGTATCTGTTAATTCCATAATATTCTTTTTGAATTGAAATAATAATGCTTTATCTTCTGTAATATCATTTGTTGTTTTATTAATAAATCGTAATAAATGTTGAATGAAATGCTCTTGAATATTATTAGATAAAGATGTATGAATTTGTGTTGCTAAATAAGGTAATAAAAAAGTAGTGTTCTTTAAATTTGTTTTTTCGTGATTAAGTAAGGGTTGGTATTCAGTTTTGTAAAATTTTTCTAATGTTTCTAAAAGTTCAGCATCTTTACATTTTTTGCCTCTATTATCACGAGTTCCTAATGTCTTGATACAATATGAGATGAATATATCGTCTATGGTTGGTAAAGGTAGATTTTTAGCATATTTGTCTAAAACATATAACCGAATAAATTGATAAGTATGAATAACTAAATCATTCATCTCAAAAACTAAATTATTTATAAGTGGTTGTATTATTTCATGATTAAGTAAAATAGTTTTGAGTGGAATTTTGAAGGTTTTGTATGCCGACTTTTCATTATTCCTAAATTCTTTGAAGTCTTCCTTTTTCTTTTTCTTGACTTTCATTTTATATACTATAATATTATTTATTTTTAAGTCATTTTAACGCAAAATAATTTAAATATAAAATATTATAGTAATTATATTGAAAAAATGGAAAAATCAAATGAAGGAGAGAATAAATCAAATTATTATTGTGAATGCTGTAATTATAAATGTATATATCCTGCACATTGGAAACAACATTTAGAATGTGAAAAACATAAAAATAACGGAAAGAGAAAAACGAGAAGTGATAAGGTTTTAGAACCAAAATGTAAACTATGCGATTATACAACAACAAGAACTACAAATATGAAACTTCATTATTTAAATAATCACGCAAATAAAGAAGAGAGAAAAAATGAATTTAAATATTATTGTGAAGAATGTGATTTTGGTAATTTCTCAAAAGGACTATTTAAATTACATATGGATACAAAACATACCATAAATTAGTTTTACCATATTCTTTTCCATTTTTGAAGAATCATATCAATATTTTTATTATTTTTATTTATAAACCATTTTTTATATTTATTGTCCCAATTTGCTCCAAGTTTTTTAACCTCATCTTTTAAATTAAATGAAACATTTAAATAAATATTTCCACTGCTAAATAAATAGATATCACAATTTTTACAAATATTTATATTTATTTTATTTGTTTCCATTACCCATAATGGTGTATCGTTTGAACACATTTCACACTTTATAATTTCTGTGTTAGGATTATAACCACACCCAGAACAACCAATATGAATAACTTTATTATTTATTCTTTTAACCCAGAATGGCCAACCTGATTCACAATTATTACAATATTTATTAAATTCATTATGATTATAACAATCCAAAGAAGCAATATAATTTATTGTTTTTGGTATTTCAGTTTGTGATAAAATCCAATCTATATCTAAATAATAAATGCTTTTGTAACTCTCGGCATAATCTCTTTCTTTTGTAAAATAATAATTTGAATAATTATAAATCAAACGAATAAAATATCTTTGGTATTTTTCGCTTGGTTCTACATATAAAATTAAATCAAACATTTCATCTGTAAACTCACTTTTTACGTTTTTTTCTAAACCAGCAAAACTGGCATAATCATATTTAAAAGGTGATATTTCAATTCCAGATTGAAACCAATTATATAAGATGTCTAATGCTTTATTTTTCTTTATAATATTACCCTTTTCTTTTTCAATGCAATCATTGCACTTTTCACATCTTATACAGGGTATTTGTAATGAAGTTAAACTATTATCGTTTGCGATTTTTATTAGCGTTTCTGCGTTAATTTCAAACCAAGGTTCAGGTCTATTTTCACTACAAGTTTTATGTGTATTACATATTTCAAATATACATACAATATCATCATCATCAATATACGCTACATCAGCAAATTTTACACCATTATATTCAAATCTATATTCAAGTTGTATAGTTGATGTTTTACTTATTTCTGGAATTTCAAATTCTTCATTTATTTTACATAAACAACAATTTCTAATAAATGAAATTGGTATTTTTCTTTCCAATAAATTTTTTAATAATATTTTTGCATCTTTGTGAATTTGCGTTTCAGTTGGATTACTATAATGATGACAAGGATTAACATTATCTACTTTATGTCTGAAATGATGAACTTTAATTTTACCTTGACATAAAATTAAATCTTTATTACATTCAGAACAAATATATTCATCTTTTTTATTTGCTATTTTAGGATAAACATATTCGCCAGTAAGTTTATTGATTGCTCCAAGAGATAAAATATGTGACATTTTAATTTACAATATAAAATATATTTAACTATTTATTCAATTTTATAAATAAATAGTATATATGCCTCATCAAAAGAGTAGTGATTATAAAGAAACTGCCGTTCAATATTATTTAGTGGAGGATAAATCACAAGAAGAAGTTTGTAAAATATTCAAATGTTCCAGAAGGAGTTTGATGCGTTGGGTAGAAAAATATAAAAAGGATGGAAAAATTACTGGTTATGAAAGGACACCAAAAGCATACAAAGTTCGTAAAGAACACGTTGTCTTCTTATTAGAAGAAATTAAGAAAAATAAAACAATTACGATTGAAGAGTTGTTATATTTATTAAAAAATAAATATCCTGATTTAGATTTGAATAAGTCTCACATAAATCGTATTATACACGATAATAATATTACTTTAAAAATGACGAGAATAAGACACGAACCAGTAAAGCGGTTTGGGAAGGATATTGATATAAATAACAATTTGAAAAACTTTTATGATGAAGTGAAAAAATACAAAATAGAGGATATTATATGTATTGATGAAACCTCAATAAAATCATTACAAAAGAGAAACCGGTGTTATAGTGAAAAAGGAAAACGATGTGTAATAAAAACACAATCACAAGAAGTATTCAAGAAATATACAGGAATATTTGCCATTTCGGTAAATGGTGTAGTTGGTTGGGATTTATATGAAAAAAGTGGAATAAACGCAGATAGAATGATAGAGTTTTTAGAAGCAAATATAACAAATAAATTCAAGAATAAATTAATAATTTTGGATAATGCAAGCAGTCATAGAAATCAAAAGGTAAAAGAATTAATAAACAAGGACAATTATTTATTATATGCGGTTCCTTATCAACATTTTACCAATTCCATAGAAAATTATTTTAGTATGATGAAATCACGATTGCAAAAATTAGACGGATTAACACACCCAGAATTAAAGGAAAATATAAATAAGACCATAATAAATATTCCAAAGGAAAAATACAGGAACATAATTAAGGGTGCTTACGAAAGACCAGAAAAATATATATATAAGAAAAACAAGACGCGAAAAATCAAGAAGAATTATTTATAAGTTCTCATATAAAATGGGCGTTTTAAATGAGAAAAGGTGTAAAATTCAATTTGTTAGTATAAATATTTATATTTTTACTATTGTATTATTTATACAATAGTTTGGGTGATTGAGCGTTTTTTTGAATATATATATAGTGTTCGGCCTGTTAACGCAGACAAGAATAAACTCAAGCATATAGATAGATATATGTTTTTTATAATTTCATTATAAATTGTTATTAAACATAATAATAATACTGGTTGAATAAATTTAATTATTACTCTTTGAAACATAAAGGGAATTGTCGATATAAACTGCATAAAAAAAACAAAAGAAGATACTAACACTACACTAACACACGTAAAATAATAGTACACTTCTTTTTTATTATATAAATTATTAAATTGTTTATTATTATTCCATAATACAGATAATTTTCCTGGTAAATATGTGTTGTATAATTTTACTAATACACTTTCAATTAAAATTGGGTAATGTGTTGCAACATTTGTAGAGACAAATAATAAATTTGGAACGTTTATACAATGTTCCACATTTTCTATATTTAAAATACACGCCGCATCAATTAACTCAAACATTATTTCATACGCTTTAGATACAGATTTTTTAACAAAACTAGGTATAATAATATTAATATAAACACATTCAATTGTTTCAAATAAAAATATTTCAATTGTTAATTGAACCAAAGATGAGTATAAAAACTGATTTTGCCAATTTATTCCTTTCAGCAACGCATGTAAAAAAGTATAATATATAAAAAACGTATTTAAACAAACTATTAAAACAATTGAACGTCTTTTAGACGTATTTGTAACAACCGAATATCGTTGATGTTCCTCGTTAAATTTTTTATCAAATATCTTTGCTTCAGGTGTTTTACGACCTAATAAATCTAATATAAATAAATAAATAATTTCAACACCTCTATCATAATTTGTTGAATTTTTTAAATATGTGGTAATTTCATTACTCTTATAAAATACATTATTTATTTCTGTTATAATTCCAGAATGATTCATCAACTCACCAACAGGATTTATACCCCAATTTTCATCATATTCATTTTGTTCCTCTCTATTTAATAATAATCGTTGTCTGTTAATTAAATTTAACAATTTTTCATTTATTTTCACATTAGTATTATAATTGCTATTATCATCTTGATTTGTTTTTGTTGTTTCTGGATTAATTGTTTCATTTGTCTTAATAAATTGGTCACAATATACTTCTATGTTCTCTTCTGGGTCATTTAATATATAACCATCATTATTACCAATATCAATAAATATACTTTTTTGAGTAGATTTTTTTGACAAGTTAAAATTAGCAACAATCGATTTAGAAGAAGCATTAGACAATCTGAAATCATTAATTAATTTTAAACTATTTATTCTAGTTTCTTTAAGTGATATTTTAGTCTCTTGTTCTGTTAAATTGTTTACAATATTGATTGATGGAGATTTAATTATATCAAATAAATAATCCACTGGTTTACTAACAATTTCTGAAAAAATAGACACTAAAAACCCAATTAATACCATCGTTGGTAATGAAACTATTTGTTCTTGATATGCACACGTATTGTCTGTGTTCCATTTACAATATGTTTGTGTATTATCTAATAACGATTTTTTATTTAAACACGAATCTTGTGTGATGTATTTCGAACAAGAATTATCATCAGTTTGACATTGAATATCGTATAATAAGCATACGAAAAAAACAAACATTGTTAATACTGTTAATATGTTAAATAGATGTGTATAAAAAAAATATTTGTTATCTCTATTTTTCCATAATTCTACTAGTTTAAAATAAAAATGATTGCGTTTTAGTTCATTTAATATATTATACATATACGATTTATCTTTTAAAAATATATGTGGTAAAATATTGTCCATATATTCAATTAAATTGCTACGTATAAAACCAATTGATTTTGAATTATTAGCACTTTTAATTTTTTTATTTATATCTATATATATTTTACTATTATTATAGTATTTTGTTTTCATATAATAAGACGCAATTAGAATTAATCCAGTGCCCCATATTGTTAAAAAAATGCCTAATACAACTCTTGCATCGTTAAACGAGTTAATATTCAGTTGTTCTGTTTGTTTAAATGTGTTTTGTATATTTGAAGCAACATAAGTTGCAATTGTTACCACCATTATAGAATTTTTATTATCATTTAAATCCGTTAATTTTCTTGAATCTAATGTTTGAAAATCACATTCACAAATAATATAATTATCTTTTGTTATGGTAGTGCAATAATCAGATACAAAAAAATCTTGTGTTTTAAAATCAAATAAATGACATACAGATTTTAACGACGGACATTCTGATGAAATTATTCCAGCAGTTCCATTACATTTATGATTTAAAATACTACCATCAGGACAAGTAAAATTATATTGTTCATATGAGTTATAATTGCAGTTAGTATCAACTAACAAAACATCATTGTCACTAAAATTTTTATTATTATATAGTTTAAATGTAAACAAACCTGTCTCTGAAGTTTGTATAAATACTGGTTGCGTTACCCAGTTAGATTTATTTGTTTTAAAAAAACTATTATTAGGAACAATTAAGCTAGTTTGAATTACAGATATATTATTTATGGCATTAATTGAAATACTAGATTTAATATCGTTGAATAATTCATCTTGTGTTTGTGGGTATATAATTTCAATATTTTTTTCATAAAAAAAAGACCCAGAAGAAATTCGAAAATAATTATAGATTTCATTTTGTATTTGAGTTTTATTAATAATTGTTGTTGGAGTCTTATAATTTAATGCAATTGCATTATAATTTTCAAAAATATTAAATATTTGCGTTATATTTGTTTCGTTATTAGATGTTAATAGACTTAACGATGTATCAACCGAATTTAATACAGAAAAGATAGAATTATAATTTATAGAGTTTTGTTGAGAATTCTGTAATAATATTTCAATCGTATTTATAATATTATGTGCTGTATTGTTGGTTAGTTCATAAATATTGGATGATAATTCATTTAATAAATAAACTGATGAGTATATATTTTTATTATCTACATCATTTAATTGAATAATATTATTTACACCAGAAACAAGACTATTACGAATTATTTTTTTATTATCACAATTATTAGTGTTAGTACACGAATATCTATTTATGATATTTGTTCCAAGTGACACTGTTTTTTGCACATCCATAGGATTTAATTCCAGCATATTTTGTTGTAAGTTAGTTACAATAATATTTTCCGCTTCATTATTAGATAACTGAGTTAGAATAACAAAATCCGTTTGATTCGCTGAAACACCATAACTATCTTCTATAATAATAAAACAAGTAATATTATGATTGTTACCAATAGATAAAATAGTATTATATGAATTACGATAACTAGATTGAAGATATATAAAACCATGTTCTTCTATTTGCCCATATGTATATGTTAATGGCATATTTTCATCTGTCCAGTATAACGCATTAAAATAAAATAAGTCTGTCAGTTCTATTCCGTATTTAGGTTTTATTGTGACTATTCCTGGAATAGGTGGACCATTTGTATAAATATTAATAGTAGCAGATGCGTCTTCTATGCGCAAAGTAAATGATATAAATGAACGACTAGGAAGTGTATATGGTAAAATGATTAATTGTATATATGTATTGGCTTCATTTAATAAAAAAATATTATTTGTCAATTCAATATTAGACACGTTTGAACCCCATAATACGTTACTAATAGGTAAAATATGTTTAATATAACTATATATTTGAAATGGTTGATTAATATTTACATTTTCAAATGAAGAAGATAATTCATAATCAATATTTATAACAGGCGTTTCATTGGAAATTGTGTTTATAATTATATTTGTAACATCTTTTAATCCAATTGAATTACTTATTGTTAGTGTTATTATGGTATTATTATTAAAAAGTGTATTTGTAAATAACTGAATAGAATTAGTAGAATATGAGATTTGATTTAAACTTACAAAATAATTACATAGGTCGCCTTGTGTTTGAAAACAATTCCAATTATATAATAATCCTCCGTTTGTATTATCATTATCCTCATCATAACTCCCACTAGCATCCACTATTTTTATTTCCCCTTTACGAATAGTTTGAACCAATCCTCCATTAATTAAAGAAACCAAGTTGCCTTGTTTTACGGTTATAGTTATATACGATGAACTAACAACTAATCCTCTAGTTACATTTAAATTTAATAAATAAACAGTATTTGATTTTAAAGTGTTTGGATATAATTGGTAATTATAAAATAATTTAGATATAGATTTGTAATTAGTTACTATTTTGTTATACGATAATTCATATAAAGTCCAATTATAAAAGGGTTGTATATAACTATTTTCATTACAATCAACTATTGTTAGTTCAGAAGCAATTTTTAATGGTTGATTTCGTGTAATTAAAATATTATTTCCTAAATTAATGCTTATACTACTATTAGTATCAACAATTACTATATTTTTAGATGAAGAAGAACACGAATTTATAAAATTACATAATATTATATAAAATGAGTATGTTCCATATGAAAAATAATTAGATGGGATTGATAAAGTGCTTTGTGTTAATATATGTATATTATTGTTAATATAATTAACTAATTCATTTTGCAAAAAATCGTTTTTATATACTTCTACAATAATATCATTCCATGGTCTTCCACCAGAACCAGTAGATTGGGTTATATCTATATTTAAATCAGTACAACGAGTTATAGAACTGGGCAATGATAAAATAATAGTAGGAGAGACAATATAACTT
>Ga0209770_10000801_pt1 | contig 16737 bp, 14 predicted proteins | sample LauGreSu1BDMLBDD_2_FD_187572 | JGI IMG/M metagenome (GOLD analysis project Ga0209770, IMG submission 187572) | Freshwater lake microbial communities from Lake Michigan, USA - Su13.BD.MLB.DD (SPAdes) (version 2) | ecosystem: Environmental > Aquatic > Freshwater > Lake | place: Lake Michigan, USA...
GTTCAGCCGCGCGAGGTCGATTTCGGCGGCAAGCTGCCGGTTCGTGGCCGCAACATTGACGCTCAACCACACGGTCCACCGTCCCTGGGGATTGGGAGCGGGCGTGGACACATTGACGGCGGTGGACAGGAGGGCGCGCCTGGCCGCGAGCTGCACCGCCCGGCCGTTCGGCGCCGGCTCCGGCGACGCGCAGATTGGCGCACCGAGGCCGGTGACCAGGGCCACGCGCGAGAGGAGCCGGTCGGGGGCGCCCGATTGCCTGACATGCCACAAGGCGAAGGCGCACACGTCCGCGGCCGGCTCCGCGGCGGTGAGCTCCGGCAGGACGGCCGTCGCCGCGAGCGTCGCGCGGATCTGCCGCATCGCGAAGGAGATATTCGCCGCGGTGGCGGTCGCGGCAAGCTGCGCCTCGTCCGCGCCCGTTCGGATGACGTTCTGCGTGACGCGGCGCTGGACCAGCCAGCCGGTCAGACCGGAACCGGCGATGGCCACAGCCGCCAGGGCGATGACGATAGTGCTCAATGAGTACCGGCGAAGCATCAGCGTCATGCTACCTTACACGGCTGAGGTGCCACACCTGTGCCGATAGCGCCCACCGTGCTGATTGTCGACGACACGCCTGCCGGCCGCGAAGTGCTCCAGGGCGTGCTCGCACAGGAGGGGTACCAGATTCTCGTTGCCGACAGCGGCCACGCCGCCCTGCAGTTGGCGCAGGAATCGCATCCGGACGTCATCCTGCTGGACGCGATGATGCCGGATCTCGACGGCTTCGAGGTCTGCCGCCGGTTGCGCCGTGAGCCCCAGTGCTCCGAGATTCCCGTGATCATGGTCACGGCGCTCGATGATCGGGGCTCCCGGCACCTGGGGTTCGAGGCCGGCGCCGACGATTTCGTCAGCAAACCCGTCGATCGTATCGAGTTGCGCCTCCGCGTGCGCACGATCACGCGGCTCAACCGGTTCAGGCGCTTGGCCGAGGCCCGCGCGCGGTTCGCGCACCTCGCCGACCTGTCGCCCGACGGCATCATCGCGATCAGCCGCGACGCGCGCGTGCTGATGCACAATCCCGCCGCGGCGCGGATGTTCGGCGACGAGTTGCCGGAACGCGATTTCCACGAACTCGTCCGGCCTGGGTCACTGGAGGCCTTTCGCGACTGGTTCTCGCGAGTCACGCCGGAGCGGACCGCCGCCGTCCGGCTCGAGGCCATCGGCCGCGGCGGCGCGCGCCTGCCGCTCGAATTGTCCGGCATCGCCGCGCCGTGGGAGGCGGCCGACGCCGTGGTCTGCGTCACGCGCGACATGTCCGAGCAAATCCAGCTGCGCGACCGGCTGCACCAGGGCCAGCGCCTCGAGGCGATCGCCCGCGCCACCTCGGGACTGGCGCATGACTTCGCGAACTACCTCACCGCGATCGTCATCGGCCTGGGACTGCTGCGAGGGCGCACGAACGGCGACCAGGAGGCGCGCGAACTGCTCGACGAGATCGAAAAGCGCTGCGAGGAAGCGTCGGCGCTCGTGCGGCAAATCAACACGTTTGCCCGCGGCGGCGAGCCGCCAGGCGAACGGGTGGACCTCGGGCGCGTCGCCCGCGAGATGGAGCCGATGTTGCGGCACCTCGCGCTCGGCGCCGACCTCGAGGTGCGGACGCCGGCGGAGCCGGCCTGGGTGGCGGGCGATGCCTCCCAGATGCGGCAGATCATCTCGAACCTGGTGCTGAACGCGCGGGCCGCCATCGCGGAGAGCGGGACGATCCTCGTGGCCGTCGCCCGGGACGAGGATAGCGTGCGGCTCGACGTCTGCGATACGGGCGCCGGCATGGACGAGGACACCCGGGCGAGAATCTTCGAGCCGTACTTCACGACCCGGACCGAAGGCACCGGACTCGGGCTCGCCACCGTGCACGGCATCGTCCGCGCCTGCGGGGGCCGGATCGAGGTCGAGAGCGAGCTCGGTGAAGGCACGACCTTCGCGATTACGCTGCCCCCCTCACGGGAGGCCACCGGGCGCTAGCACCACGGCGGCCGGCTTCGCGAACGACCTCGCGACGTTCGGCGGCCGGCGGCGCCGCGATTGGCGGCGTCGGGCCTGGCGTTTACCGGAACTGCCCCATCAGCTTCTGCAGCGCGTCGTTGCCCGGGCAGAGCTGGGCGTGCGGCAGGTTGTAGAGCGGCGCCGCCACGGTCTCGTTCTGGTCGTGCACGTCCTTGGAGTCCGGCGACAGGTACAGCAGGCCGGTGACGACCTCGCCCTTCCGCTGGTGCGCGCGAATGTTCTCGTAGGCGGCGTCGCGGTTGGTCGGGTCGTAGTCGTGGGCCAGCTTGCGGAACTTCACCCAGCTGCCGTCGTGCATCATCACGTTCCTGGCTGAACCCGCTTCGTAGTCGGCGCTGATCTCCTCGGCCGGCGGCACGAAGTCGGCCTGCACCACTTCCACCTTGTGCTCGCGCGTGTAGGCGTAGCTCTTGGTCGAGCCGTCGTGATCGTTGAAGGTCACGCACGGCGAGATGATGTCGATGAACGCGAAGCCCCGGTGCGCCAGGCCGGCCTGGATGATCGGCACCAGCTGCGCCTTGTCGCCCGAAAAGCTGCGCGCCACGAACGTGGCGCCGAGCGTCAACGCCAGCAGGGCGCCGTCAATCGGCTGCATCTGGTTCGCCTCGCCCTTCTTGGCGGTCGAGCCGACGTCGGCCGAGGCCGAGAACTGGCCCTTGGTCAAGCCGTAGACGCCGTTGTTCTCGAGCATGTAGAGCATGTTCACGTTGCGGCGGATGGCGTGGCACAACTGGCCGAGGCCAATCGACAGCGAGTCGCCGTCGCCTGACACGCCGATCATGATCAGGTCGCCGTTGGCGGCGTTGGCGCCGGTCGCCACCGCCGGCATGCGGCCGTGGACGCTGTTGAAGCCGTGGGCCTCGCGCAGGAAGTAGGCCGGGGTCTTGGACGAGCAGCCAATCCCCGACAGCTTCGCCACCTTGTGCGGCGGGATGCTCAGCTCCCAGAACGCCTGGATGATGGCGGCGGTGATCGAATCGTGCCCGCAGCCCGCGCACAGGGTCGTAATCGCGCCCTCGTAGTCGCGCCGGGTCAGCCCGAGGTCGTTCTTCTTGAGCGAGGGATGGTGGACTTTCGGTTTCGCGATGTAGGTCATGCCGCCTGCTCCAACTTGGCCTTCACGCCGCTAATCACGTGGTGCGCGCTCATCGGGAAGCCCGCGTAATAGCGCACCGACTCCAGCTTCTCGACCGGCACGCCGGTTTCGAGCATCAGCAGGCTGCGCAACTGCGCGTCGCGGTTCTGCTCGACGATGAAGTTGACCTCGTGCTGCTCGAGAAATTGCCGCACCTCGTCGCCGAAGGGGAAGCCCCGCACCCGCATGTAATTCACCGTGATGCCGTCCCTGGCGAGCAGGTCCATGGCCTCGATGCAGGCGGCGTGGCAGCCGCCCACGGTGACCAGGCCGATGGTGGCGCCCGGCGTCGGCTTCATGAACGGCGGCGGGACGGCCCTGGTGGCGCCTTGCACCTTTCGCGCGATGCGGTCCAGCACCTCCTGGTACTCGTCGCCGTCCTCGGTATAGCCGGCCTTGCTGTTGTGGCCCGAACCGCGCGTGAAATACGCGCCCTTGGGGTGCACGCCCGGCAGTGAACGCTGCGGGATGCCGTCGCCGTCGACGTCCATGTAGCGGTAGAAGTTCTTGGCCTTCTCGAGGTCGCCGGCCGACAGCACCTTGCCGCGATCCGGCTGGTAGGCGTCGTCCCACGTCAGCTTCGGCACCATCCAGTCGTTCATGCCGATGTCGAGGTCGCTGACCAGGAACACCGGCGTCTGGAAGCGCTCGGCCAGGTCGAACGCCTTGGCCGACATCTCGAAGGCTTCTTTCGGGTCCGACGGATACAGGCAGATGTGCCGCGTGTCGCCGTGCGAGGCGTAAGCGCACAACATCAGGTCGCCCTGCTGCGTGCGCGTGGGCATGCCGGTCGAGGGACCGGTCCGCTGGACGTCGACGATCACCGCGGGGACCTCGGCGTAGTAGGCCAGGCCGATGAACTCGTTCATCAACGAGATGCCGGGGCCCGCCGTCGGCGTGAAGGCGCGGGCGCCGGCCCACGACGCGCCGATCACCATGCCGAGCGCGGCCAGTTCGTCCTCGGCCTGCAGGATGGCGAACTTCTTCCGCTTGGTCTCCGGATCGCGCCGGTACTTCATGCAGAAGCCCTTGAAGGCTTCCATCACCGAGGTCGCCGGCGTGATCGGATACCACGCGCCGACGGTCGCGCCGGCGTAGACCGCGCCGAGCGCGGCGGCGGTGTTGCCGTCAATCAGGATGCTGTCCCGGGTTTCGTCCATCTTCTCGAGATGAATCGGCAGCGGGCACGAAAAGTTCGCCTTGGCGTAGTCGTAGCCGAGCGCGATCGCCTTCTCGTTGGAGTCGAGCAGCGCCTTCTTGGCGGCGTACTTCTCCTTGGTGAGCGCGGCGATGATCTCGGTGTCCATGCCGATCAGCGCCGCCAGCGCGCCGGCGTAGGCGATGTTCTTCATGAGGATGCGCTCGCGCACGCCCTTGAAGGCGGCGTTGCACATCTCGGCCAGCGGCACGCCCAGGTAGGTGACGTCGGGCCGCCGTAACTGGTCGTCGAGCGGCCACGACGAATCGAACATCAGGTAGCCGCCCGGCCGCACCTCGGCCACGTCCTTGGCGTAGGTGGCGGCGTTCAGCGCCAGCATCAGGTCGAAGGTGGGCGTCCGCGCGGTGTAGCCGTCCTTGTTGACGCGGATCTCGTACCACGTCGGCAGGCCCTGGATGTTCGACGGGAACACGTTCTTGCCGGTCACCGGCACGCCCATGCGGAAAATGGCCTGCATGATCAGCCCGTTGGCGCTCGCCGAGCCGGTCCCGTTGGCGGTGGCAATCTTGAAAGCGAAGTCGTTCACGCGATTGGTCATATCAATGGCCACAGAGGCACGGAGACATCGAGCAGACTCCCAATTTTGCCAGTCATGTCACCGCGCCACCGCCGCCAGGGGAATAAAGGTCGTCCCGGCGACCGGCAGCTGGAGCACGAACTTGCGCATGTCCCACGCGTAGGTCGGACACCGCTCGGCGCACAGGCCGCAGTGCAGGCAGACGTTCTCGTCCTTCACCATCAACCGCCCGGTCTGCTTCAGGGGGCTGGAGTGGAACAACGGCTGGTCAAGGTTGTCGGCCGGGGCCATCAGCCGGGTCCGCAACTCGGCCTCGGTGTCGGCGGCCGGCGTGATGGTGAGGCAGTCCACCGGGCAGATGTCGATGCACGCGTCGCACTCGATGCACAGCGAATCGGTGAAGTGCGTCTCGACGTCGCAGTTGAGGCAGCGCTCCACTTCGGCGCGGGTCTGCGCTTCCGTGAAACCCTCTTCGACCTCCATCGTCATCTTCGAGAAGCGCAGCGGCAGCTCGACGTGCTTCATCTTCTGCCGCGGCACCGGGGCGTAGTCGTTGCTGTACGCCCACTCGTGCAGGCCCATCTTGGTGCTCGTCAGCGTCATGCCGTGCGGCGGGCGCTCGCTGACCGGCAGGCCCTGGCAGTATTGGTGGATCGAGATCGCCGCTTGGTGGCCATGCTCGACCGCCCAGATGATGTTGGCCGGGCCGAAGGCCGCGTCGCCGCCGAAGAACACCCCCGGACGGGTGGACATGAACGTGGTCTTGTCGACCACCGGCATGTCCCACTTCTGGTCGAACTCAAGGCCCATGTCGCGCTCGATCCAGGGAAACGCGTTTTCCTGGCCGATGGCCAGCACCACCGCATCGCACGGCAGCGTCACCCGGCCGGCCGGCTCCTGGATGAACTTGCCGTTCTCCTCGCGCGAGGTGAACTTGTCGAATTCCATCCCGGTCAGCTTGCCGCCCTCGACGATGAAGCGGACCGGCGACAGGTTTTCGAGAATCTCGACCTGTTCTTCTTCCGCGTCCTCGAGTTCCCACGGCGACGCCTTGAAGTACTTGCGCGTGCGGCGCGAGATCACCTTCACGTCGGTGGCGCCCAGGCGCTTGGCCGAGCGGCAGCAGTCCATCGCCGTGTTGCCCACGCCGATGATCAGCACCCGCTGGCCGACCTCCTTGATGTGGCCGAAGTGAATCGACTCGAGCCACTCGATGCCGATGAACACCTGGTCCGAGTCATGGCGCCCCGGCAGGTCCAGTTCCTTGCCCTTCGGCGCGCCGGTGCCGACGTAAACGGCGTCAAATTCCTTCGCGTCGACCAGCGCCTTCAGGCTCGTGACGGGCGAGTTGTATTTCATCTCGACGCCCATGTTCACGATGTAGCCGATTTCTTCGTCGAGCACTTCTTCGGGGAGGCGGAAGGCGGGAATATTGATGCGCATCAGGCCGCCCGGGCGCGGCCCCTTTTCGAAGACGGTGCACTGGTAACCGAGCGGCATCAGGTCGTTCGCCACCGTGAGGGCGGACGGACCGGCGCCGATGAGGGCCACCTTCTTTCCGTTCTTCGTGGCCGGGGCTTTCGGGAGCCGATCGGTGATGTCGTCCTTGTGATCGGCGGCGACGCGCTTGAGGCGGCAAATGGCGACCGGCTTGCCGTCAACGCGCCCGCGCCGGCAGGCCGGCTCGCAGGGACGGTCGCACGTGCGGCCCAGGATGCCCGGGAACACGTTCGACTCGCGATTGAGGATATAGGCGTCATCGAAACGCCCGTTCGCGATCATCCGGATGTATTCGGGGACGTTCGTGTGCGCCGGGCAGGCCCACTGGCAATCGACGACCTTATGGTAGTGGTTCGGGTCCGACGTATCCGTCCGCTGCATAACTCCGCGATTATATAGGGCAGTCCTGGTCGGGAGGGCACTCCTTGTCTGGGGGCGCTACGGGGCCGGGTCAGGGGCCGAGGCGGTCGGGGCCGGGCTGGCGGCCGGCACGAGGTGGTTGGCACCCGATGCGGTGACGAAACCCTTCTCGAATCGCTCCTGCGTGGTGCGGTCCCGGATGGTGGCGACGGCATGGAAGTCCGCCTGCAGCCGCTCGCGCGTCAGGTCCAGCACGAAGTAGCCCCGGTAACGGCCGTCGGCGTAGTGGAGATGCGGGCGCGCAGCGCGCACGCCGGCCAACTGCTTCTCCCCGTCGGGGCCCGCGCCCAGGCTGCTCGGCGAACTCACCGAGGTGCCGGCGAACTCGACGCCGAGCGAACCCCGCCCGGTTCCCGGGTCGTACCCCGCAAACGGGTCGCGCGGCAGGTCGTAGGCCCACGAGCTGTGCACGTCGCCCGTCAGCACGGCGACGTTGCCGGCCTTGGCCCGCTCGATCAGGTCGAACACCCGCGCGCGCGCGGCGCGGTAACCATCCCATGAGTCGGGGTTCGACGCCCGCACGCCCGCCGGCGTCTGAGGCGCGAACATCACCTGCTGGCCCAGCAGGTGCCACGCCGACCGGTTGCGTACCGACGTCACCACCTGCTCGGCTAGCCAGCCTTCCTGCTCCGATCCGAGCAACTGGCGGCCGGCCAGTTCGATCGTGGCCGTATCCTCGCGCGCCACCTGCGCGTCGCGGCCGACGATGCGGGTGTCGAGCATGATGAGGGTGGCGAGGCTGCCGAAGCGGAAAGCGCGATAGATGCGCGACTGCCGGGTCTGCGCATCCTCGCGAATCGGCATCCACTCGTAGTACGCCTGTTCGGCGGCCGCGCGGCGAACCCGCCAGTCGCCCTCGCCCTGATCGGGATCGTGATTCTCCGCCCCGCCCGACCAGCTGTTGTTCGTGAACTCGTGATCGTCCCAGGTCACGATGAACGGGTGCTGGCGGTGCACGGCCTGCGAATCGGGATCGGACTTGTACTGGGCGTGACGCTCGCGATAGTCCCGCAAGGCGAGAATCTCCCTGTCGGGCGCCGGAATGCGGCCGAGCGCGGTGCCGTCGCCGTAGCGCTTGTTGGCGTACTCGTAGATGTAGTCGCCCAGGTGGAGCACCACGTCGAGGTCGGCGCGGCGAGCCAGGCAGGCGTAGGCGTTGAAGTAGCCCTGCGGCAGGTTCGAGCACGACACCACGCCCATGCGGAGCCGGCTGACACTCTCGCGCGGCAGCGTGCGCGTGCGGCCGATGGCCGAGCGGCCGCCGAGCGCCGCGAAGCGATAGTAATAGGTCGTCCCTGCTGCGAGGCCCGAGACATCGACCTTCACCGTGAAGTCCCGCGCGGCGCCGGTTTGCGCTTCCCCGCGCCTGACGATCCGCGCGAATTTCGGATCGCGCGCCACCTCCCACGCGGCACTCGCAGCCCCGGCCGGTGACGGGGTCGTGACGCGGGTCCAGAGAATGACGCGGTCGCTGAGCGGGTCGCCGCTGGCGACGCCGTGGCGAAACACGGCGTCAGCGGTCTGCGCAAATCCGCTCGTCGCGCGAATCAGGGGCAGCGTGCCGAGAGCAGCACTGCTGGTGGCCAGAAAGTCACGGCGCGAAACTCTTCGCATAGCGGCGCAGTCTATCGGAAGTTGGTGGTTAACGTTCGCTGGCCGCGTTCAAGCTCGAGCAAAGCTCGTTTCGTCGGGATGCCGCCGCCGAAACCGGTGAGCGACCCATTGGCGCCAATCACGCGATGACAGGGCACGATGATGGCGATCGGGTTGGCGCCGTTGGCCAGGCCGACGGCGCGCACCGCCTGGGGGTTGTCGATCCGGTTGGCCAGCTCCTTGTAGCTGATCGTCTCGCCATATGGAATACGACGCAGTTCAGTCCACACCTGGTGCTGGAACGGCGTGCCCCCGAACACCACGGGCGTCGTGAACGTCTTGCGCCGGCCGGCGAAGTACTCATCCAGCTCCCGGCGGACGCCCGCCAGGATGCCGGTGGTATCGGGCACCCACTCGGCCTCGATCGCACGGGGACGCGGCCCCACGCCGAACGCCAGCACGTGGAGCCCGTCGCGATTGCCCGCCAGCAGCAGCGGCCCGACCGGGCTGTCGTCGATGCGCGAGTAACAGAGCGTCGCCACAACGACACACTAACCCAACGGCCGGCGCGGCACGATCCGGCGATTGCGGCCACAGGGCATTTGCCGTCGTGTTCTTCGAGTGCTTGGTGGCGGCATCGGCGGCGGTTACCCGGCCCTCGAAAGAGATCACCAGGTCAGGAACATTTGAATAACGTTTCTCCTGACCTCCTCGTCTCCTGTTAGATAATCTGTGCCGTGTCCGTAGTTCTTGGTTCCACCCGCCTGCTGTCGTCCGGCCGCCTGAAGGGGCGGCGGGTCGGCATTGTCTCGAACCCGGCGTCGGTGGACGCGGGCTTCACCCATGTCGTCGACGCCCTGCTGGCGGCGCCGGGGGTCACGGTGGGCGCGATCTTCGGGCCCCAGCACGGCTTCCGCTCCGACGTGCAGGACAACATGATCGAAACCCCGCACACCAGCGACTCGGCGCGGCAGGTCCCGGTGTTCTCCCTGTACAGCGAGACGCGCGAGCCGACCGCGGCGATGCTGCAGCACGTCGACGTGATGGTGATCGACCTGCAGGACATCGGCGCCCGCATCTACACCTACATCTACACGATGGCCAACTGCCTGCGCGCCTGCGCGAAGCACGGCATCGACATCATCGTGTGCGACCGGCCCAATCCGATCGCCGGCCTCGACGTCGAGGGGCCGATGCTGGCCGCAGGCTACGAGTCGTTCGTCGGCCAGTTCCCCATCCCGATGCGCCACGGCATGACCATCGGCGAGCTGGCCCGCCTGTTCAACGAGCACTTCGCCCTCAACGCGCCGCTCGAGGTGGTCACCATGGATGGCTGGTCGCGGGCGATGTACGGCGACGCCACCGGCCAGCCGTTCGTGATGCCCTCGCCCAACATCCCCACCCTCGACAGCTGCATCGTCTATCCCGGCACGGTGTTGTTCGAGGGCACCATGGCCTCCGAAGGCCGGGGCACGACGCGGCCCTTCGAGCTGGTCGGCGCGCCGTGGGTGCAGGCCGAGCGCTTCGCGGCGGTCATGAACGCGCGGCGCCTGCCGGGCGTGCACTTCCGCGCCGCCGTCTTCGAGCCGACGTTCCAGAAGCACGCCAGGACGGCGTGCGGCGGCTGCCAGATTCACGTGCTCGATCGCGCCGCGTTCAAGCCGGTGCTGACCGGGGTCGCGTTGATCGACGAGATGCGCGCCGCCGATCCGTCGGCATTCGCGTGGCGGCCGGCGCCGTACGAGTACGAACACGACAAGGAGCCCATCGACATCCTGTCGGGCTCGCCGGCGTTGCGCGAGGCGATCGAGGCCGGCGGGCGCGCCGAGGAACTGGCCGCGCGCTGGGCGGCCGAGAGCCGGCCGTTCGAGAAGCTGCGCGATCAGTTCCTGCTGTATTCCTGATCATGGCGCCCAAGGGTGAGGTCCTCGACGTCGAGCGTTCGCTGCTGATCCAGGCGCCGCCGGCCCGGGTCCTGGCCGCGTTCTTCGATCCCAAGGACCTGGCTGCGTGGTGGCAGGTGGCGCGCGCGGTGACGGTGGCCCGCCCGCTCGGCATGTACGCCGTCGAGTGGGAGTCGACGCCCTTCAAGGACGAGCTGCTCGGCCGCCTCGGCGGCGCGTTCCACGGCACCATCATCGATTACCGGCCGGCGGGGGCGTTTTTCATCGCCGAGGCCTTCTGGCAGCCGCCCGACGGCGAGCCGATCGGCCCCATGGCGCTCGAGGTCCATTGCCGCCCCCACGGCAACGGCCGTGCGACCATGCTCACCGTGCGGCAGAGCGGCGAGGGTGAAGGGCCGCGCTGGCAGCGCTACTTCGAGATCATGGGCCAGGGCTGGGAAGGCGCGCTGCGCGAGATGCAGGCCTACATGGAAAGGGAGTCGGAGCGCACCAAGCTCTACGAGGAATGGCGACGATCAAAGAGCTGACCCGGTACCTGTTCGGCCTCGCCTTCATCGCCGCAGGTGTCAACCACTTCGTCACTCCCGGCTTCTACCTCCGCATGATGCCGGGGTACCTGCCGTGGCATGGCGCGCTCGTGGCGATTAGTGGCGTGGCCGAAGTGGTGCTGGGCGCGATGCTGCTGGTGCCGCGACTGCAGGTGACGGCGGCGTGGGGCTTGATTGCGCTGCTGATCGCGGTCTTCCCCGCCAACCTCAACATGACGATGCACCCGGAGTTGTATCCGGCGATTTCCCGTACCGCGCTGTGGGTCCGGTTGCCCATTCAGGGCCTGCTGATCGCCTGGGTTTACTGGTATACGCGGCGATAGCCTCGACCACGGTGGAGGCAACCCTTCAGGGTTGCCTGGCTGAGCGCGGCGCAAAGATCAGCTGCCGGCCGCCAACGGCGCAGAGGCGGTATTATCAGCCCACATGGACCGTGCTGACGTCGTAATCGTCGGTGGCGGCGTCATCGGCTGCAGCGCCGCCTGGCACCTGCGCCAGGACGGCTTCACCGGCCGCCTCGTCGTGATCGAGCGCGACCCGGCCTATCAACGCGCATCGTCCTATCTCGCCATGGGCGGCATCAGGCAGCAGTTCTGCACGCCGGTCACGGTGCAGATGGTGCAGTTCAGCGTTGAGCTGTGGAAGCAGTTCGACCAGACCCTGGGTACGCCCCGGCAGCGGCCGCGCGCGTGGTTCCGCCAGCGCGGCTACCTGTTCCTGGCCAATGGCGCCACTTCCACCGCCCTGACGAAACGATTCAACGAGCAGAAGGCCGCCGGCGCGCGGGTCCGGATGGTCGCCGCTGATGAGCTCGAACGGATGCTGCCCGGCGTGATGCTCGACGACATCCTGTTTGGCGTGCTCGGCGACGAGGACGGGTATGCCAACCCTCGCGAGGTGCTGGCCGGGTTTCGGGCTGGAGCGGAACTGGCGGGCACCGAGTTCGTCACCGGCGAGGTGACCGCCATCGACCATCGTCACGGCAAGGTCACCGGCGTGCGGCTGGCAGACGGTTCACGGCTGGCCGCGGCCATCGTCGTCAACGCCGCCGGACCGTGGGCGGGCCGGCTGGCGGCGCTGGCGGGGCTGAGCGTGCCGGTCGAGCCGATGCGCCAAATGCTGTTCCGCTGCACGCTGCCGTACCCGTGGCCGTATCGCTTCCCGATGTTGATCGATCCGGGCGGAGTGCACTGGCGGCACGACGATGCCACTGAGCCGGGGGGCGCGGACAACATCATCGTGGCTTTTACGAACTGGAACGAGCAGCCGGGCGAAAACCTGGCTCCGGATCCGGATCGCTGGAAGAGGGACTTCTACCCCGCCATGGTGAACCGCGCGCCCGAGCTGCGCGAGGTGACCGGCGTCGAGGGCTGGGCGGGCCTCTACGAGATGACGCCCGACCACAATCCCGTGCTGGGCCCCCATCCCGCTCTGGCCGGCTTCCTTTTCGCCAACGGCTTCAGCGGTCACGGCCTGATGATGTCGCCAGCCACCGGCAAGATCGTCAGCGAGTTCGTGCGGCTGGGGCGATCAGAATTGTTCGACGTGGGGATCTTCGCGCCCGATCGCTTCGCACGGGGCGCGCTGATTCATGATGCGGCCACCATTTAGGCGCGAGGCGCCGCCCCGCGTGGGGGTCGGCCTTCGGCCATCCTCGGGCTCGCGCCTTCAGCTCTCGTAGGGCGCCCTTCGGGCGTGGGGAAACGCTTTGCCCCCACGCGCGCGAAGCGCGCGAGCTCACGCGCCTACACGCGCCGGATGCGCACGAAGTTGGAGCCGCCGCGATCGAGGTCGGTCGCCGTGTTCACGAACACCAGCGTGGCGTTGTCGGGCGCGCCCGAGCGCTTGACCGCGCCATCGACGACGCGGGTGATGACCTCTTCCATGTCGCCGCCCAGGTCGCAGACCATGGGCACCACGCCGCGCCACAGGTTCAGCCGCCGCGCCACCTCCTCGCTGTCGGTGGCCGCCAGGATGATGGCCTGCGGCCGCAAGGCCGACAGCAGCCGCGCCGTCTGCCCTTCGCGGGTGACCGCGACAATGGCGTGCGCGCCCGAGCGGCGGGCCAGCGTGACGGCCGCCTCGCTCAGCGCGCGGGTATGGTCGACGTTCGGCTGGTTGTCGGCGGCCGGCGGCCAAGTGGCCATCGATTCGGCATCGCGAATGATCGCGTCGAGCACCTCGACCGAACGCACCGGGTAACGGCCCGTGGCGGTTTCGCCCGACAACATGATCGCGTCGGCGCCGCCATCCACCGCCCCGGCCGCGTCGCTCGCTTCGGCGCGGGTCGGCCGCGGCTCGGTGCGCATCGACTCGAGCACCTGCGTGGCGACAATGGCCGGCACCGCGCGCGCGTGCGCCTTGCGAAGAATCTCCTTCTGCACGCGCGGCACCCGCTCCAGGGGAATCTCCAGTCCCAGGTCGCCGCGGGCGACCATCACCGCGTCGGTCGCGTCGAGGATCTCGTCGAGGTTGTCGATGGCCTCGGGCCGTTCGAGCTTTGCGATGATCGGCACCTTGGGCCGGCCCGCCTCGCGCATGAGGGTGCGCACGCGGGTAATGTCCGCGGCGGCCTGCACGAAGCTCAGCGCGACCATGTCGACGCCGAGCGCCAGGCCGAACTCCAGGTCGCGGCGATCCTTGTCCGTGATTTCAGAGCGCAGCGGCACGTGGGGCGCGTTGATGCCCTTGTGCTCGCCAAGGTCGCCGCCGTCGATCACGCGCGTGTGGATCTCTCCGGCCGAGGCCGACTCCACTTCGAGTTCGATCTTGCCATCGTCAATCAGCAGGTGGTCGCCCTTCGCGACCTTGAGCGCCAGCTCGGCGTAGTCGGTGAAGACCCGGCCGGGCCGGCCCACCTCGTCGCCAATCGCCACCACCAGGGCCTCACCGCGCTCCAGGTGAATGGCCTGCCCGCCGGCCAGCGCGCCAATGCGAATCTTCGGCCCGCTCAGGTCCTGCAGGATGGCGACATGCCGCTTCGCCCGCCTGGCGGCTGCGCGCACCAGGTGAAACTTCGCGGCGTGGTCGGCCTGGGTGCCGTGCGAGAAGTTGAGGCGGACGATGTCGACGCCGGCGGCGATCAACTGATCCAGCAGCCCCGGAGCGCTGCTCGCCGGGCCAATCGTCGCGATGATCTTGGTGTGCCGCACGGCCACCAGCTTAGCGCGGAGTCATCGGCCATGTCAGAATCCAGGGGTGGAGTTTGCCGACGCCGGAACCCTGCTCCAGACGCTCGCGCTGGCCGGCGGGGCCCGCCGCATTCTCGAGATCGGCACCGGGACCGGCCGGTTGACCCTGGCGCTCGCCGCGGCGCTGCCGCCGGATGGCATGATGATCGCCATGGAAGCCGACGCCGCGCGGGCCGGAGACGCGCGCCGTCAACTGGCCGCCGCCGGACACGCCGACCGCGTCAGCGTGATGATCGGCGACGCCACGCGGTTCCTGCACAAGCTTGCCGGGCCGTTCGACCTGATCGTCCAGGCGAGCGAGCCGGCCCGCTACGAGGCCATGCACGAGCGGCTGGTGGCGCTGCTCGGTCCCAACGGCGTGCTGGTGACTGATAACATCGTGGGGGCCGGCGAGGGCGATCCGGCCGCGCCGTTCAACCAGCGGCTGGCAGCCGACGCCCGTCTGCAGACGGCATTCCTGCCGATCGGCGGCGGCCTCGCGATTTCGGTGAAACGAGCATCATGACTGTAGGCGAATGGCTGGAGTGGGCACAGGCCGACGCGAACGAGCGCGGGCTGCCCGAAATGCTGGGGCCGCTTGACGGCCTGGCGCAGGCGACCGAACGGCTGCGCGCGGCCGACTGGAACGACGATGCCGACCAGGACACCCCCGGCGATCCGGCGAAGTCGCAATGACGATTGCCGCGATCGCGCCACGCCTGGCCAGGGGTGAGGTCAAGTCCGAGAAACTGACCGAGGAGTGCCTCTCGCAGATCGAGGCGCTCAACCCGAAGCTGAACGCCTTCATCACGGTGACCGCCGACACGGCGCTGGCCGAGGCCCGCGCCGCCGACCGCGACATTGCCGGCGGCCGCTGCCGCGGGCCCCTGCACGGCATTCCCGTATCGCTCAAGGATCTGGTCGACCTCAAGGGCGTGCGCACCAGCGCCGGATCGCTGGTCCGGGCCGGCCACGTCGCCACGGCCGATGCCACGGTCACCGCGCGGCTGCGCGCGGCCGGCGCGGTGTTTGTCGGCAAGACCAACCTCCACGAGTTTGCCTTCGGCACCACGACCGAGGACTCGGGGTTTGGCGCGGCCCATAATCCGATCGATCCCACCCGTTCCCCTGGCGGGTCGAGCGGCGGCTCCGCCATCGCCATTGCCACGGGCATGTCGCTCGGCACCGTCGGCACCGACACCGGCGGCTCCATTCGCATTCCCGCCGCCGCCTGCGGCATTGTCGGCCTCAAGCCCGAGTGGGGCGACCTCTCCGCCTCGGGGGTAGTGCCGCTCAGCCGCCAGCTGGATCACGTCGGGCCGCTGGCGTCGTGCGTGGCCGATGCCTGGATCCAGTACAACGCCATGCTGCCGGCCGAACGCCAATCGGCGGCCGTGCCGGCGGAGCGGCCCCTCAAGGGGCTGCGCCTGGGCGTGCCGGCCGGCTACCTGTTCGATCGCCTCGACGCCGACGTCGAGCGCGCGGTGATGGCCACCATCGAGACCCTGCGAAGGGCCGGCGCGGCCGTGACCGACGTCGCCATTCCTCACGCCACCGACATGGCGGCCATTTACCTGCACCTGGTCCTTGGCGACGCCGCGGAGTATCACGGGCGAACGCTGCTGTCGCGGCCGCACGACTACACGCCGAACGTGCGCCTGCGCCTCGAGATGGCGCGCTACGTGCTGGCCGAGGATTACGTGCGCGCGCTGCGCGGCAAGGCCGTGATTGCGCGCGAAGTCGATCGCGCGCTGGCGGGCGTTGACGCCCTGGTGCTGCCGGCACTGGCCATTCCGGCGCCGCCCATTGGCGCGGCCACCATGCCTGTCAAGGGCGGCCCCGAGGCGGTGCGCACCTTGATGCTGCGCTGCACCCAACCCTTCAACCTGTCGGGACATCCCGCCATCGCGCTGCCGTGCGGCACCACGCCCTGCGGCCTGCCCATTGGCCTGCAATTGGCCGGGCACAAGGGCGGGATCGCGACCCTGGTCCAGGCGGCGCTCGCCGTGGAGCGCGCCATCGCGCACGCGGGATGATCGAACAGTACTTTCATCGTTGGGAGCAGCAGCTCGCCGACGTCAGCAAGCACGAACGGCTGGTCCGCCCGTTCGAGTGGGGCGAAGACTGGATTGATTCCACCTTGGCGCCAGGCGCTGCGGTGGACAAGGCCGACGCGCGGGGCGAGCAACCGTCGGGGTTGGCGGCCGTCTCGTCGTTTGTCGACCGCGTCATGCGCGACACCGACGCGTTCTACACGCCGGAACCGGTGCGCTACACCTTCACGCCGGCCCTGCCCAGCGTGCGCGCGGGCGGGGAAGAAGGCCTGCTGACCTTCCCGAGCGGGTTCATGACGCCGCACGATCGCAACAACACCGTGCTGGCCCGCTACTTCCCCGCCGCGCCCATCCGCAAGCCGCGGCCCGGCGCGCCGCGCCGCGCCGTCGTCGTGCTGGCGCAGTGGAACTCCGACGCCAACGGCCACGTCGGGCTCTGCAAGATCCTCGCGAAACTCGGCATTGCGTCGTTGCGCATCAGCCTGCCGTATCACGATGCCCGGATGCCGCCCGAATTGAAGCGCGCCGACTACATCGTCAGCTCGAACGTGGTGCGGACGCTGCAGGTGTGCCGGCAGGCGGTGCGCGACGTGCGGCTGGCGCTGTGGTGGCTGCGCGACCAGTGTTA
>Ga0209770_10000802_pt1 | contig 16735 bp, 12 predicted proteins | sample LauGreSu1BDMLBDD_2_FD_187572 | JGI IMG/M metagenome (GOLD analysis project Ga0209770, IMG submission 187572) | Freshwater lake microbial communities from Lake Michigan, USA - Su13.BD.MLB.DD (SPAdes) (version 2) | ecosystem: Environmental > Aquatic > Freshwater > Lake | place: Lake Michigan, USA...
CGGTGGCGGACTCCGTTGGGATCCCACCCAGGCGGGTGACGGTGGTCGTCCCGGACGTCCCCGGGATGGTCGTCGACCAGATCGTCGCGAGGCTCCCGAGCCGCTCATCCCGGTCGACATGGACCTGCGTCCCGATCCCGCCGGTGTCTCCTCCCTGGCTCGGCAGATCAAGCTGGGTGGACGGGCCTATCCCCTGCTCGAGGTTGCCGGGCTGGTCGTCCAGAAGCCGGACCGCTACGAGGTCACCTTCCGCGTCCTGCGGGGCAAGGACGGACAGCCGCAGCAGCGTCTCTTCGTGTGCTCGCTGGATGACAGCATCTGGCTCAGCGAGGCCGACGCCGTCCGCAATGCGCTGAAGGCCCACTTCGACACCTTCTACCAGACCCAGACCCAGCCGTGCGATCCGCCGAAGGGTGTCTGGACCCTGGTGGCGATGTTCGACGAGATCATCCTCGGCCCCCCGAACTACCATGGCTACCAGGAGCGCCTCCGCGAGATCCACGCGCAGCGGGCTCCGCGGCTGCCATTCGAGGTCTTCAAGAGCAAGGTCCGGATCGTCAAGGACGAGGCGGCCGTGAAGCAGTGGGTGGATGGCCAGAGCCAGCGCCTGGAGTACACGACGCTCAACGTTCCGGAGGCCCAGACCCTGCACTCCCTCGGCGAGGTGGAGTCCCACTTCCGGTCGGTGCACGCCACGAATCTGGTGAAGGAGGTGTCGCACTGGACGCTCAACCGCACCCCGAATGCCCCGCGCCTTCCCGAGCCCCTGCTCCGGCTGCTGCGGGTGACGATGGACCGGGAGCGCCGGTTCCCGATCCGCACGATGACCTCCCTGAGCGGCGCCTTCGCCCAGGCCGGCCTGCAGTTCTTCAAGCGCGACAAGACCGTGGTGCATGTCGCCGTGGCCCGCCCGCACTTCCTGGATCTCGAAGCCACGGCGGTCCAGCCCGGACTCCGTCAGATCATCGAGTTCATCAATGCGCACCCCGGGGCGACCCGGAAGCAGCTCCTCGAGGCCATCGCCCCGAGCCCCGCACCCGAGGCCGCACCGGCACCGGCGGTGCCCGATGCCGCCACGGCTCCGGCCGAGGGAGCTGCCCCGGCGCCCGCACCCGCACCGGCGGCGCCGACACCTACCGCCGCGCAGCAGGAGCTGCTGGGCAACCTCCACTGGCTCATCCATCAGGGCCATGTGATCGAGTTCGCCAGCGGTCTCCTCGAGACCGCCAAGAAGCCGACCGCGAAGCCCGAGCCGGCTGCCGCCAAGCCGCAGGAGCCGAAGGGTGATCGCCCGAGGAAGGATCGTCCCCCGCGCCCCCGTGGACGCTACGTCTTCGACAACACGGGCCTTCTCCCGATGCCTGCCGCCCAACCGGCGCTCGTGGGCTGAGCGACAGCATTTCCCATCCAACCCGGCAGACCCCCCAGTGGGCTGCCGGGTTTTTTGTTGCCGGCGTGGCCGTCCCTTGCCCCCCCAGAAACCCAACTCCATGATCGGCCGATGAGGATCATCCATCTGGAGATCGGAGCCTGGATTGCATTCGCCCTGCTGGTCGCCTTGGGATGCAACCCCAAGCCCACCGCGACGCCCCCGCCGTCGGAGTCCACCATCACCAACTACCTGGTCCGGGGTGTCGTGAAGTCGCTGAAGCGCCCCGAACGCGAGGCGGTCATCCGTCATGAGGAGATCCCCGGATACATGCCGGCCATGACCATGCCGTTCACCGTGCGGGAGGCCCGCGAGCTGGATGGGGTCGACCCAGGCGACTCCGTGGAGTTCCGGTTGCGGGTCACCGAGACCGATGGATGGATCGACCAGGTCCAGGTCGTGACGAAGGCCGACCCCGCGACCCGCAAGCCCGTTGCCACCAACACCCCACCCCCGGCCGCCACCAACGCGGCCTTTCGGGTGCTTCCCAATGTCCCGGAACTCAAGCCCGGGGACCTGGTCCCGGACTACGCCTTCACGAACCAGCTGGGACAGGCCCTCCGCCTCGGATCCTTCCGGGGGCAGGCGCTGGCCGTGTCCTTCATCTTCACCCGCTGCCCCTTCCCGCTCTTCTGCCCCCGCATGAGCGAGCGGTTCGCCGAGGTGCAGTCCGCCTTCGCCGCGCAGAAGGTGCAGGCCACCAACTGGCACCTGCTCTCCGTCACCTTCGATCCCGAGTACGACACGCCCGCGGTGCTGAAGGCCTACGGACAGCGCTGGAAGGCGGATCCGAAGCGCTGGACGCTGGCGACGGGAGGGTTCGATCAAATTGAGCCGTTCGCCATCAGCGTGGGACTGTACTTCGGCCGGGGGGTCTCCATCGCGGACCAGAACCACAACCTCCGGACCCTCGTCATCGGACCTGATGGTCGCCTCGTTCAGATCTTCCGAGGCAACGAGTGGTCGGCCGAGGAACTGGTGCAGTCGCTCCGGGAGGCGCTGTCCAAACCGGACGCGGCACCCGGCAAGTGATCCACGCGGGGACGCGGGCCGATCCGTCTGGGATCCGGTCCGGGTTTCAACGGCCCTTGGTCGCGAAGTCCTGGATCCGATTCCGGTCGGCGGCGAGGAGGTAGACGAGGCCGCCGATGGCGCTCCAGACGAGGTTGACGGTGTAGGCGATCAGGGACAGGGACAGCGCCAGACCCGGCTTGAGGGAGAGTCCCGGGATCGATAACAGCCAGACGAAGAGGTTCTCCCGGACGCCAAGACCGGAAGGAGTCACTGGGAGCGCGGCAATGCAGACCGCCGAGAGGGAGACGAGGGCGATGAACGAGGCATCCACCGGCATCCCGAGCCCGCGGGCCAGCACCACGTAGGTCAGGGCGACCACGATCCCGATGGCGGCCGAAAGGGCGAGCATCCGGACGAGGAACCAGGGACGCCGACCAAACTGCCGACACGTCGCGAGGGCCCGGAGCACGGAGGTCCCATGCGGGATCCGCTGGACCAGCCTGAAGACCCATCCTCCGTCCTCGAGCAGTCGGGTGTAGAACCCGGCGACCAGGAGTCCGAAGGCGGCCAGGAGCATGAGCAGCAGGGTCAGGGCGACCACCTGGAACCGCTGGAAGTCACGCAGGAGCTGGAGGTGGTCCAGGAGAAGCACCCCGGCGACAAGCAGGAGCCCCAGCATCCCGAGCAACCGGTCGACGAAGACGGTGACGGCCGCCTCTCCCTCCTGGTTCGGGCAGCTCCGTGCGGCGTACCACGCCTTGATGACATCCCCGCCCGCGGTGCCGAGGAGGAATGCGTTGAAGAACTGGGCGATCAGGGAGATCCGCACGACATCCCGACCTCCCATGAACAGGCCCTGCTCGAGGAGGACCTGCCTCCAGCGCCAGGCCCCCAGGGCGACCAGGAGTCCACACAGGATAAATGCGGTGGCCAGGCTGACCCCATCCAGGAGCCGGAAGGTCGCCCAGAGGGCCAGTGGACCCCGGGTCCACGCCAGCTGACGCTGTTCCCACTTCCCGAGCGACGCCCAATCCGGTCCCCCCTGGCTCAGCAGCTCGAGCTGGACCTCGTTGCAGAAGATCACGTGCAGGATCACCACCAGCAACAGCCAGCCGACGAGGGCACGGGCCGCGCTCGGGATCGACGGGACGCGCACGGGGCGAACCTCACTCCTCGCCCCAGACCGACTTGATGTGCTCGAACCCGCGACGGACGTGGTCCGACTCGGTGCCGGGACTGAGTTCAAGCACCTTGATGTGCTCGGACCGGACCCAGGGGCGGAGGGCGGCGTAGTCGATCATTCCAAAGCCGGGTGGGCAGTGGTCATGCTGCCCCTCCTCGTCCGCGATCACGTCATGGACATGCAACCCGCCGAGACGTTCGGCCATGCCCTCGAGGTGGAGGGCATGCTGGATGAGACCGAGGTTCTCCTTGATCTGGGCATGCCCGCAGTCGTGCCAATAGCGGACGTTCGGTGGCAGCTGGGCGAGGAAGATTGGCAGGTCGTGGTCGAACGGGATCTCCTCGACCGCCTCGCGGTTCTCGATGCCCAGCAGCAGCCCCTCGCCCGCGGCGGCATCGGCGAGATTGCGGATCATGTCGAGGGACAGCTCGAGGGCGCGTTCCTTGCGGCGCTCCCGCTTGGAATCCATCTCCTCAACGAGCTTGCGGTATCGAGGGGTCTCCCGTTCACCCCGGGCGACCATGTCCTCCAGCTTGTCGTTGTAGTCCTTGATGTCGACCTGTCCGGAATGCAGGACCACCAGCTTGGCCCCCACCCGGGCGGCGGTCTCGATGGTCTTGAGGGAATGTTTCCAGGCCGATTCCCGTTCGCGCCGATCCTCCGAGCTGAACTTGAACAGGTTCGGGGCCGGATAGTGGACGCCCATCGGGAGGGGGCAGAAATTATGCAGGGTCGAGATCTTGATCTCGCCCGCCTGCACGGCGTCCAGGATGCCGGGCAGGAGGCTGATGCGGATGCCATGGCTCAGCTCGGCATACTCGAAGCCGAGGTCACGGATCTCACGCAACATCGCCCGGCCGTCGGTGTGGCGGCCGGAGTTCCAACAGGTCGAAAGGGAGTACATGGAAGTGAAAAATCGCCGGAGGTGTCCTTCGGACAACAACCGGCGACATGGGATTCAATGCGACAGGCCGCTCATCACTGATCGGCGTAGCGGGCGGCCAGCATCGCGCTGAACTTGGCCACCTTGAGCTTGCGGCGTCGGCGCTCGCTCGGCTTCTCGTAGTGCCGCTTGTTGCGGACCTCACGGAGGGTGTTCTCCCGGTCGACCTTCTTCTTCAGTCGGCGCAGGGCCCGATCGATCGGTTCGCCTTTCTTGAGTTTGATTTCGCTCAAATCACTTTCACGTCCTTTCCTCAACGCGGTTCACCGGCCAGATGGCCCGCGACTCCGCGCCTGCCTGTACAGGACAGACAGGAAAACCGGGGACTCGCCTAGGCAAGCCCCGGAAGACGAGTGGGATACGCTTTTTTCAGACCGAGGCAAGCGCGGAAACCGGACCGGACTCACTTATCCGAGGCAGCGGAAGGAGTCGGAGTCCAACCGAGGGCCGATCCGACCTCCCACGGCTCCTTGGGAGACCTATTCCCGAAGCCGCACAGGGCGCTCATTCCGGGACCCCAGAAGCGGTCGCCACCCCGCCCCAGCCACGCCGGATCCCTCCCGCCCCAGGAGGACCGGATCCGGGAAGGATTTCCCTGAATCTCGAAGTCGCGCATTCCATTGGGCCAAAACGGCTTCCAACGCTGGAGGTCGCCCCGTTGGCGGCACCACGTAATCGTATCCACCGGGAACCAGCCCCGGGGTCCCCCTCAAGGACCGCTCCGCGACACAGCGCACCGCGGCATAGGCATCGTCCATCAGAAGCCCCAGGTACGGAGCGATCCAGTCCGACCCCGATGCGGCGCGGGCCGGTTCCCAACCCAGATGCCAGGCCATCAACGCCCTCTGCCCCGCGTCCCCCGTCAGCGTGATCCGGACCGAATCCGCAACCGTCCGCTGCACGGGATCCAGCACCGGGGGCTTCTGGGCATACCACCGCTCCAGATGCTCGGCAGTCCAGGCAAGGGTCCGATCCAGATGGCAGAGGTTGCAGGCGTTTGGACGTCCCGTGGTCAATTCGACATCCACCCTCGGGCTGCTGATCTGATGGCTGCGGATGGCGGTCAGGACCCCGTAGGTCGTGTGCGGCATGTGGCAGTTGTAGCAGTCGCTCCCAGACGATCCGGACCGGTGGTGGGTGTGGGATTCGAGGACGGCGGGTTCACGGTACCGCTCGTGGCACTGGGTGCAGGCACGGGCGTCCTGCCGGTTGGCCGCGAGGAGATCGGCCGGCTCGCTCTCATGGAGGGAATGGCAGGAGAGGCATGAGAATCTGCCCCCCTTGAAGCAGGGGGATCTCACGAGGCCGTTGTGCTCCCGGCCACTCACCCGGACCATACCGTCGGACCAGAAGAAATCCTCGAGCAGCTGCGGGTTGCGGGCGATGTACTCGCGAAGCCCCGGCACCTGCTCCACCTCGTCCGGCTGGATGAGGGGCGTCGTCTCCGCCAACACGTCGCCGGGACGGAACCGGAAGCCGTCCTGACGCCAGTTCTCCGCGCGGTCGATCCACTTCATCGAGTGGCAGAACCCACACGTCTCCGAGGCCCGGACCGGATCGATCTTCTCGGGATGGACGATCTCGCGGGCGAGCGCGGCCGGGTCTGGCTTCAAGGCATCCGGGCCTGCCCGCCGGCGCGCCTCCACATGGGTCCGACCGGGGCCATGGCAGGCCTCGCAGGAGATGCCGAGCTCGGCCGCCCGCGTGTCCATCCGACGAGCCACCGGATCCACCCGAGGCTCGATCGCGGTGCTATGGCAGCGACTGCAGGTGACATTCCACGCCTCCGACTGGTGGGACATTCCCGGGGGCCGAAGGAAGGTCGAATTGCGCGGCACCCAACGCTGCTCCGGGATGAGCCAAGTGAACGGGAATCCCACCTGCAGGTTGCCACTACCCTCCGGCATCCAGAAGACCTGCATGTGGTGCGACCCCGTCACGAGGGTCACCCGGGTGTCGAGCGCCGGCGTGCCGGCGGCGGGTGTCGGACCCGGATCCACCTTCTCCAGCCGGACCTTCAACGTCTGTCCCTCCTCTGACAGGCGGAATCGGGTCCCGTCATTGGTCAGCACGACGTTCCTGAAATTGGCCCGCACCGTCTCCGGGGAGGCCAGCTGGGTCATGGTCCTATGATAGGTCCGATGCCAGGACTGGAACTGGTCGGCATGACAGTCCCTGCAGGACTCGGAACCGACATAACCCTCAGGTCCCCCCTCCCGCGGAATGCGTTCATCGCCGGCCAAGGCGGGGGAAGCGCCCGGCGGGGTGGAGGCCTGCTGCTGGGGCGCGGGATCGACCGGAGCTTCCCGGCGGGAACATCCGGGAAGAATCAGCAGCACGGCGAGCACCCATCCCACGACGGACGCCGCGGCGCGCTCGGGGGAACTGGGGAACCGGGAGGACATGGCGCCCTGGCAGGATCACCGGGCCGACAGGGAAACCATCAACCGTCCCATCTCGAGAGCGGTCCGGGCGGCTTCACGTCCTCGGTTGGTCTGGGGATCCAGGCACCGGACACGGGCCTGTTCGACCTGCGTGACCGTCAACACCTCATGGATCATCGGCACGCCGGTCTTGAGGGCCAGACGCATCAACCCCTGGCTGACCGCCTCCCCGATGTGGTCGGCATGGGAGGTCTCACCCTGGAGGATCAGGCCAAGGCAGATCACGGCCGCGGGGGGATGGGGCAGACGCCGTGCGAGAGCCGAGGAGGCGACTGGGATCTCCCAGGCGCCCGGCACCCGGACCACCTCGGGTTCCGGCGCCCCGGCCGCCAGGAGGGTCTCCCGGGCCGAGGCGAGCATGCCGTCGACATACAGCGAATTGTACCTCGAGGCGACGATGGCGATCCGCAGTCCGGATCCGGAGGGGAGCGATGCACCTGAGTCCGCGGTCAGCATGGATTGACCATCCTGCACCCAGCCAACCCACTCAACCCCCAACTCTCGCAGCGGTCGGACTCATCAAGCCCGAACAAGTTGCTTGGCGGGTAGCCATCAGACGAACGATCCTGACCTCTCCGGGCTTTGCTGCCCGCCGAAAACCCGATGTCACGCCATTTCCTGCAACTCCTGATGGGTCTGATGCTGGCCCTGGGCCTCCGGACCGCGGCCATGGGCGCCAGCGCCTCGACACCACCCTCGGGTTCCTGGCCCACCAATGCCCTCAGCCTGAACGAGGCACTCGAGGTCGCCCTGCGCCAGAGCCCGACCATCCTGAAGGGTCGGCAGGACATCCAGGAATCCTACGGGGTCTCCCTGCAGCTCAAGTCGTCCATGCTGCCTCGGATCACCGGCTCGGCATCCTACCTGGCCATCGGGGATGGCAACATCGAGTCCGTCCAGACACCTGGGTTCGACTTCCGCCTCCGAAACAACCAGTTCTGGAACGCCAACATCCTCGTGAGCCAACCCATCTACGCCGGCGGCGGCATCCAGTCCCGGGTCCGGTCCGCCGGGCTCACCCGCGAGGCCGCTCTGGCCCAGTTCCAGGCGATCGTCGCCGACGCCCTCCTGTCGATCAAGATTGCCTACGACGACGTCCTGCTCTCGATGGAGCAGATCCAGACCCAGAAGGCCTCGGTCGCCCTGCTGGAGAAGGAGCTGCTCGACCAGAAGCGGCGTTTCGATGCCGGGACAGCCCCCCGGTTCAACGTACTGAGGGCCGAGGTGGAACTCGCCAACGCCAAGCCCCGGCTGATCCGCGCCGAGAACGCGTTCCGCATGTCGAAGGACACCCTCGCCACCCTCCTGGGCTGGAACATTCCGACCAACTCCATCGACAACATCCCTCTGAAGCTCTCTGGCCGCCTCGCCGCCGAGCCCTTCGAGATCAGCCTCCCCATGGCGATCGCCAAGGCCCGGGTCCAGCGTCCCGAGCTCACTGTCCGGACCATGGACCGCCGCCTGAAGAAGGAGGAGGTCACCCAGGCCCAGGCCAACTACTATCCCTCGGTCTCGATCGGGGGCGGCTATCAGGGACAGAGCCGGGTGTTCTCAGACGACCTCTCCATGGTGCTCGATGGCTGGACCGCGGGGGCCCAGTTCAACTGGAGCATCCTCGACTTCGGCCTGACCAAGGGCCGGGTCGACGCCGCCAAGGCCCGGCTGTCGAAGTCCGAGATCGACCAGGACGACACCCTGCGTCGGATCGACCTCGAGGTCCGGACCGCCCATTCGACGTTCAACGAGGCCCGTGAGGTCCTCGCATCCCAGGAGAAGGTGATCGAGCAGGCGGAGGAGGCGGTGCGCCTGGCGATGGCCCGCAATGATGCCGGGTCTGGGACCCAGCTGGATGTGCTCTCGGCCCAGACGGCCCTGACCGAGGCCCGCACCACCCACGCCCAGGCCCTCCGGGACTACGCGGTGGCGCTGGCCAGACTCGACCGGGCCATGGGCGACGGGATCCAGCTGCTCGCGAACAAGCTCTGATCCGACCTCCAGCCAGAGCCCGGTTGGACCGTCTCAGAGGGTCGACGTCTCGGCCTCCCACACCCGCTCCATCACGGTCTCCAACAGCCGGGGGTCGCTGCCGATCCCCGGGGTGTACCACACCCGGCGCCCCTCACGGACGGTGGGATTGATCCAGGTCGGCTGGCCCGACCGCATCCGCGACGCCACCACCTCAGGAGACTCACCCAGGAGGACCGGGATGTCCTCCTGGCTGTGGAGCCCATCGCTCATGAAGAACGGGACGACCACCAGGTCGTCGGTCGGGGAAGTCCGGATGCAGTCCTCGATGCGGGGGTCCTCCTCCATGAAGACGGGGTGGACCCCGGCGTAGATCCCCAGTCGGCGGATCTCCGCGACCTGGACCTCCACGGACTTCCGCGAATTCTCGTTGTTGCCCGTTCCGTGCCCCGCGATGAAGAGGGTGGTCCGACCCGGCTCCGGCGGCGGGCCCGAGGTTCCGGGGAACCGCGTCACGATCTCGCGGGCCCTCTCGAGGATCCGTTGCGTCATGGACGGGTGGGTGCCGACCGGACGGCAGTAGTGCACCTCCTGGGCTCCCCTGCGCTGATGCCACATCGGACTCCCGGAGCTGTCGATCATGCCCAACTCCCGGGGGATCACCTCCTCGGTGAAATAGCCCTCGCTGATGAACATCGGGACGACGAAGACGCGAGGGGAGAGGACCTGCCGGAGGCATCCACAGAAGGTCGGCTGCTCCTTCCAGAACCCGGTGGCCACCTCGGCGAACCGACCCGCCTCACGCATCCGGGCGGCCTGTTCCCGGACGGGTCGGGACGAATCGGCGTTCAGGGTGGAACCGTGCCCGAGGAGCACCAAGGCCGCATCCGGTCGGCTGGAATGGCGTGTGGATCCCCAATCCGGCATCCTCCCGGGATCCGTGCCCCGAGTCGGGCTCCCCTCACCGGCGGCCTCCATCAACCCTGGGGAGGGAAGGCGTTCTGCTCGGTCTCCATCCACCGGGTTGCGTAGTGGATCAGCGCGGTGGAATCCGGGAGCTTGAGCTTGTCCTTGATGTGGCCGCGGTGGACGTCGACTGTCTTCGGGCTGAGGCCCAGTTCCCCGGCGATCTCGCGGGTGGTCATGCCCTGGCCGATCAGGCGGAAGACCTCGAACTCGCGATCGGTCAGGTCGGCGATGCCGGGCTGGGAGCCGGCCTTCGTGGGACGGCCCAGGCTCTTGACCACCTTCTCCGTGATGGCGGGACTCAGGTAGATGCCACCACCAAGGACCTTGCGGATCGCGACCATCAGCTCCTCCCCACCCGCCCCCTTCATGATGTAGCCCTGGGCACCGGCCTTGAGGGCGCGCTCCGCATGCAGGTCCTCGCCGTTCATCGACAGGATCAGGATGGCCAGGTCGGGGAACCGCGCCCGGATGTCCCGGACGAACTCCATGCCGCTGCGGCCCGGCATGTTCATGTCGGTGAGCAGCAGGTCGGGCACGACCTTGTCGAGCAGGGTCATGGCCTCGGCAGGATTCCCGGCCTCGCCGCAGATCTCGAGGTCGGCCTCCTTGCCGATGAGCTGGGAGAGTCCCAGACGCAGGATGGGGTGGTCCTCCACCAGCATGATGCGTCGGCGCGCGGCGACCGGAGCGGCAGGCGACGCGGGTGGCGTGGGTGTGGAGGGAGTGGATTCCTGAGCCGCGTCCTTCTTCTCCCGTCTGTCCTTCGATTTCATAGGGCTTTCCACAGCGAGCAGGTGATGCGCAGCCCCCGGCGTGGCGCCGGCCCGACCTCGAGGGTCGCGCCGATCATCTCGGCCCGGTATTTCATGACCCGCATCCCCATGCCCATATCGTCACCATCAGGGCCGGAAAATCCACAACCATCATCTTCGACGAGGAGGACGACCCGTGGGGAGTTCCGCGAGAGACGGATCTGGACCCGTCCAGCACCGGAGTGCTTCAGCGCATTGTTCACCGCCTCCTGCGCGATCCGGTAGAGCTGGGTCGCCACGTTGACCTCCTTGAGCAGCACGGGCTTCGGGCAGATGAAGCGACACTGGACCTTGGTCATGGTCCGCACCCCCATCGCCAGCTCCTCGAGCGCCCGCATGAGTCCGTCGTCCTCGAGAGGGACCGGCGAGAGCCCATGGGAAAGGAGGCGCGCCTCCGTGACCGCCTCCCGGAGCTGGTGGGTCAGGTTCTGGACCTGGGGCTGCAGATTGGGGGCCTTCTTCTGGACGTCACTGGCAAGGGCCTGTCCGAACAGCTCCAGCGCGGTGAGCCGCTGGCCGAGGCCGTCATGGAGATCCCGTCCGAACCGGCGCTGCTCCCGTTCCCGCGCCTCCAGCGCCTCCCTCTCCAGCTCGAGCCGCTCCGTGATGTCCATCAGGGTGCCCACCACCTTGACGGTCCGGCCACGTCGGGCCGCAACCGCCTCCCCGACCACCTGGACATGCCGCACCCGTCCATCGGGCCGGACGATGCGACACTGCAGGTCATAGCCGATGCCACGCCGGATCAACTGCGAGATCGTCGACTGGACCCGCGCCCGGTCGTCGGGGTGGACCCGGTCGTCGACGAACTGCTCGAGCGACAGGCGCTCCTCGATGCCAAGACCGAGGATCCGATAGACCTCGGTCGACCAGCTGGCACGGCGTTGGGGCTCGACGACGACCTCGTAGCTGCCGAGCTGGGCGATCTTCTGGGCGCGCGCGAGGCTGGCCTCGCTCCGACGCAGGGCGTCGGCGGTCTGCTTCCGGTCGATGAACTGCCCGATCTGACCCCCGAGGCTGCCGACGAGCCCGATCAGCTCCGGGTCGGCATCGAGGGACCGGGTGCTGTAGAAGACCATGACCGCGAGGGTCCGTCCCTCGAAGCGTGCCGGGAAGGCCAGTGCGGATCGGAGACGGGCCCGGGCTGCGGAACGACGGCGTCCGAACTCGGTGCATTGGGACAGGTCCGAGACCCATCGGGGCTCGCCGGCGGGGAGGGCCTGCCGGGCCAGCCACGCGGGGTCCCCCAGACGGGGCGACCAGCCCTGGTTGATGAACTCCGCCAGAGCCGGCGAGGTGGCGTGCCACGCCTTCAGGATCCTCAAACCACCCGACTCCGCATCCACCTCCCAGAACTCCCCCGCCCGCCATCCGAGCGACTCGGCGATGGACCGCAACAGCTCCGGGACGGCCTCATCCAGACTCTGTGCCGCCGCCAGGATCCGGGCCGCGTCGAACTGGAGACGCCCCAGGATCTCCCCCTTCCTCCGTTCCGTGACATCCTGCAGCGTCCCCGCGACCCGCTGGACCCGTCCGTTCGGACCCGGGATCGTCTCCACGAGGCTCTGGACATGACGCACGGACCCGTCGGGACGCAGGACCCGGAACTCGAGGGTATAGCGGTCGCCCCGCCCCCCCATCCTCCGGACGGAATCCCTCAGCCGCGCACGGTCGGCCGGGTGCACATGCTGCCCGATGAACTCGTCGAGACCCAGCGGCCCCTGGGCCGGGTCCCTTCCCACGATGCGGAACATCTGGGCCGACCAGCGGAAGGACCGCTTGGAACGGAACTGGCCGGTGAAGCTGCCCAGATGCGCGATCTCCTGGGCGCGGGCAAGCCCTCCCTCGCTCTCCCGGAGCGCCAGCTCCACCCGCTTCCGCTCGGTGATGTCCCGGACGAAGGCGGTGAAGATCGTGCGGCCCGGAAGCCGGACCTCGCTCAGGGACAGCTCGATGGGGAACTGTCGGCCATCCTGACGTCGTCCCTGGACCTCCCGCCCCGCACTGAGGGGCCAGGCTCCCGGATCCCCCAGGCCCCGTGGTATCAGATGGCGCAGGGACTTCCCGACCACCTGGGACTCGGCCAACCCGAAGATCTGCTCCGCCGAGCGGTTGAAGGACTCCACGACGCCCGCGATGTCCGTCGTGATGATGCCATCGGCCGCCGTGTCGAGCATCGCCGACAACCGCGCCTCCCGGTCACGCACCTGCTCTTCGATCTGTCGCTGGGCCGTGACCTCGAGATGGGAGACCACCGCGCCCCCACGCCCCCGGGTCAGGGGCGTGACACTCATGAGGAACCACCGCCGCTGGCCGGGGCACTGGCAGGAGTACTCCGTCATGAACCCGGAGCTCTCCCCGGAAAGGACCGCCGCGATGCCGTCCGTGCCGGTGCTGTCCGACCTCGACCACACCGTCGAGCGACGGCAGACCTCGAGGTAGTCGGTCCCGACCGAGGACCTCGGCAGGTCCACCGTCCCCTGCTCCCGGGCGAAGCGGTCCCAGGCATCGTTCGTGGCCACGACCACACCATCGCGGTCGAGCAGCGCGATGTGGGAGGGCAGGGCGCTGAGGATCTCCTGGTTGATCGCCTGGGCCTCGACCGCCTGGCTCCGGAGACGCGCCTCGGTCAACTCCCGCTGGACCACCGTCGGCAGGCGCCCGAGATCGTCCTTCCGCACGTAGTCGTGGGCCCCCGCCTTCATGAGGGCCACCGCGTTGTCCTCGCCGATCGTCCCCGAGACCAGGATGAACGGGACGTCGAGGCGGGAATCCTGGAAGACCGACAACGCGCCACTGGCGCTGAACTGCGGGAGGTTGAAATCCGAGATCACCAGATCCCACGGACTCGAGTCGAGGGCCACCTTGAGCTCCGGGGCCGTCTCCACCCGCCGCCAGTCCACCTCATATCCAGCCCGCCGCAGGCTCCGGACCACCAGGTGGGTGTCGTTCTCGGAATCCTCGACGACCAGGACGCGAAGATGCATCGGCTACACGGCGCGTGGTGGAGACTCGTTCAGACCGAGCCAGTAATGCCCCAGACACTCCACCGCGGAGAGGAACTGGTCGAAACTGACCGGCTTGCGAATGTAGCCATTGGCCCCCAGATCATAGCCAGCCGAAAGATCCGCATACTCCGTGGAGGAGCTCAGGATGACGACCGGGATCCGCCGGGTCCTCGGGTTCTGCCGCACCCGACGCAGGACCTCGAGCCCATCGACCTTCGGCAGCTTCAGATCGAGGAGGATCAGGTCCGGGAACTCGGAGGGATCGGAGACGGGCCCGGTCTCGGGGCCATGGAGGCGGTCGAGCGCCTCCTGCCCATCCGCCGCCACGACCACGGCATGCGGCACCCGTCCGCGACCGAATGCCCGGAGGAAGAGCGCAACGTCCGAAGGGTTGTCCTCGACCAGCAGGATGCGCTTGCCGGGGGTGGAGCCACCGGGGGACGTCCCAGGAGTCCCGGCAGCACCGCACGCTCCGGCGTCGGCATCCCCGGGACTCCTGGACGGTTGCCCGGCATGGGACGCCCCACGCGGGCCTTCCATCCTAACCTCCCCGAACCCGTCGGGGCGCTGCGGGTCACCCACCACGGTCCTTAGGGCCCCACCACCACCGTGAGGGAGGAGACCCGGTTGAGCGCCGGCGTGTACCGGGCGTTCTCGAGGGCGACCCCGGTCACCGTGAAGGTCATCTTCGTCGACCGGGTCACGCGAGGTGAGGCGATCTCGACCACGCCGTTGGCGTCGGTCTTGACCCCCCGGCTCTGGGCCACGGCTCCCATCCAGCTGCCCGTGACGGTCGCGCCCGCGACCGGGGAACCATCCGGCATGGTGATGCGGACCACCGCATGGGCCGTCCGCGAGAGACCGCTGGCGACCGTCCGGACCGTGATCGACCCGACAAAGATCTCCCGCTGCGAGACGGTGATCGAGGTCGTGACCGAGGATTCAGCCCCCTGGTTGTCGACGACCGTGAGGGTCACGCGATGCACTCCAGGCCGGGTGAACTCCCGACGCACCAGGGACCCCTCCACCACCTGCCCATCCCCGAAATCCCAGCGATGGGCGACCACGGACCCGTCCGGGTCGACCGACCGGGAACCATCGAAGACCACCGCCAACGGGGCATGACCCGAAGTCGCGTCACTCGAGATCACGGCCTGCGGCGCCAGGTTCGGCGGGGTGATGCGCAAGCCGAACGCGCTCGAATGCGACAACCCGGACTCATCCGTGACCGTCAGGGTCACGCCATAGGAACCCGGCACCTGGAAGGCATGGGTCACGGTCACCCCCTCCGTCCGGGTCCCATCACCGAAATCCCAGACGTAGCTGGCGATCGTGTCGTCCAGGTCGAAGGACAGGCTTCCATCGAAGACCACCGGGACGAAGGCCTCGACGATGGCCGGCGTCGGCCCGATCACCGAGACCGGCGGGACATGACGGACCGGCTCGGGGACAACCCCGGATACGGTGTACCTCCCGAGGGATCCATAGCCATTCCCCGTCACGACCAGGAAATACCGGCCGGCCGGAACCACGAGGTCGAACCGGCTGCCCAGGGTGTCCACGGGGGCGGACTCGGCGACAGTGACCCCACTGGAGTCCAGAAGCCGGGCCTCCACGTCGAGATTCGCACCGACCTCCTCGGGTGACACCTGGAGGCTCACGACACCCTGCCCCGACTCGAAGGCGAAGACATCGCGGTCATCGACTCGGCCCACCAGGCCACCAACGGTCCAACGGGTTCCCAACGGCAGGTGGCTCGCCGCATCGACGGAGTCCCCATGATCGTCCTCCCGCAGCGGCAACCCGCCCAACTGGATGACGGCGATGTCATCCTGAGAATTGTCCGAACCGGCGTAGTCCCCACGACTCCAGCGCGACAGGGATCGGACCGAGGCATCGCCCATGATGGGAGCCCAGCTGGCATCCCCGGAACCGATGCCGGCAAACACCGGACTTCCCCCCAGCAGGCCGTGATGGAACAGGCCCAGCGAATGACCGACCTGATGGGAGATCGCCTCGGCGATGGCCTTGGTCTGGTCGAGCCCGATCGCATCGGGAAACACCATCACGGTGTTCCAGCGATGGCCCGACGATCCGAAGGATCCGACGTACGAGATCCCCGAGTAGCCGGAGAAGAGCTGCGCCATGGGGGTGACCAGAACCCGGATGCCACGTCCCGATGAAATCGCCCCCGCATCCTCCGCAGTGGTCACATCGACATCGAAGGGAGCGAAATCCTCCGAGACCCGCTTCCAGATCTCCACGATCTGGGCCCGTTCGGCGGCATTCAGACTCCGCGGGGTCCCGTCACGGTCGAAGGCGGGCGCCACGAAGGACTGCCCCTGGAACCAGGCCTCATTCCAGACCGTGCCGGAGACCGAAGCCCCGTTGAAATCGAGCTGGATGACCCTCGAAGCCCCCAGACTGCTGTGGAGTTCCACGGTCTCACCCTGGATGGCGAGATCGGCTCCCGGGGAACCGGATCCGTCGAGGACCGTGGTGCCACCCACGCCGGTCAGGGGCCGGATCGGGGGTGAGGGAATGTCAATGCTGGCACCCACCCCAAGCCGCACGGGCGGCGAGGGGATGTCCGTCGAAGGATTTGAAACACCACGGATCGGTGGGGATGGAATGTCCGTGTTCAGAGTCACGCCCCCACGGATCGGAGGTGACGGGATGTCCGTGCCCGGAACCACCGTCTCCGAATCGGTCACCCGACGCACGGGGGGAGAGGGAATGTCCGTCCCGGGGCTCGCAACCCCACGGATGGGCGGGGACGGGATGTCCGTGTTCGGGTTCACACCCCCGCGGATTGGGGGTGAGGGGATGTCGGTCCCAGGGTTCACGCCCCCACGGATCGGCGGCGACGGGATGTCTGTGTTCGGGTTCGCGCCCCCACGGACCGGAGGCGAGGGGATATCGGTTCCCGGAAGCCCAGCCTCCCCATCGGTCACCCGGCGCACCGGAG
>Ga0209770_10000804_pt1 | contig 16729 bp, 27 predicted proteins | sample LauGreSu1BDMLBDD_2_FD_187572 | JGI IMG/M metagenome (GOLD analysis project Ga0209770, IMG submission 187572) | Freshwater lake microbial communities from Lake Michigan, USA - Su13.BD.MLB.DD (SPAdes) (version 2) | ecosystem: Environmental > Aquatic > Freshwater > Lake | place: Lake Michigan, USA...
GCAGGAGCTACTACAGGTGCACAAGGCGCAGCAGGACAACAAGGATTTCAAGGTTTCGTGGGAACACCTGGTGTGCCGGGTGGAACAGGAGCACAAGGACCACAAGGTAATAGAGGACCACAAGGTGGTCAAGGATCTCCAGGTCCTACAGGGGTTCAAGGTGCTCAAGGTCCACGGGGACCACAGGGTGCTATAGGAGCTGGTACTCCTGGACCATCAGGACCTCAAGGAGCACAAGGATCAACAGGTGCACCAGGAGCAACTGGTCCGTCTGATCAAAGATTAAAGAAAAATATTAGAAAAATAGAAGATCCATTGAAAACACTTATGAAAATGAGAGGTGTTAAATTCTTTTGGAGAGAACACGAACTTATTGATCCTATGATGTTAAATGAACCTGAGATTGGATTTATTGCTCAGGAATTACAGTATTTGTTACCTGAAACAGTTTTCGGATCTGAGGATGGTATGTATACGGTAAAATATTCTGAGATAATTGCTTTATGTTTAGCAGCAATTAAAGAACAGTATTATATTCTGAACGATAGTGAGAATAAATTAAAAGAGTTGGAACAGAAAGCAGAAGAAAAAGGATTATTGTAAATTAGATGTAATCGTTAAAGTATTCATTAATATTTTGGTCAACTTTTCTTGAGTCTGGAAAATCAGGAAAACTCACATAGAGACAGTCCTTTATTTCTTTAAGAGTTTCAAGAAAACTTCCATAATATTCCAAAGAATCATAACCACCATATTTGTATCTATCCACCAAATAATCTTTAACATCTCCGTAAAAATCTCTGATTGGAATTTCGAACATTTCCATATCACTATTTTTTTTATAAGGGTGTGGTACTGTTGTAAATCTTCCTGGAGAAATAAAATATCTATCTAATTCACTCATAACTTCGTCATATACTTCCTCATTATATGCGCTGTGGGTAGAGTTTGAATGGACTTGATATAGATCACTTCTAAGATCGGATAAGTATTCATCCAATAAATAATTTGTTGATTCTTCATCATCAACTATTCTAGAAATATTATCCATATTAACAACTACAAATTCAGGATGATTTTGTTCTCCTGATATCAACTCTAAAAGTTCCGTACCCGGATCAACTCTAACATCTTTGAGTTCATAAATCATTCTTTCATATAGTCGATTAAGATTCTTGGGTGTGAGTTCTTCTATAACGTCAGTATAAACATCATCTGTGGAGTTATCGAACCAATCGAAATCTAATTCTTGGTCTAATATATTTGATACTGTATCCCTATTCTGATTCCTAGTATCACAAAAAAGTTTTGCTAAATCAGATTTTGTTGATGTCCTGAATACTACCTGATCACCTACGAAATCGATATCTTGCAATATATCTGTAATTTTTTCCTTAAATATTTCAGGTTTGTTTTGTAAAAGATATAATAGGTAAGCGTTTTGCCAATGATCATAACCATCTTTAGGATCCAATTCCTCAATTCTTCCTCTCTTATCAATTAACTTAAACGCGTTTGATACATCACCGAAATAAGCTTCTATATTATAGAAATCATTATCGGAAAGCATTTCAATTATTTTATCAATATTCATACCATATAAATACAAAAAAGGGACGAAATATCGTCCCTGCACTAAAAAATGTATGTATAGTTAATTAACTATTAGTAGTCTTGTTGATATTGTAGTACTTCTCAACTGTTTTCTTGATCTGTTGTTTAATATCTTCAGTAACTGTTTTAGTTTGTGAGGATTGAACAGTTTGAGACTGTTGAGTTGAAGGCTGTGCTTGTGTTTCAGTTCCTTTATTTTTACATCCGCATCCCATAATGAGTGATTTAATTTAGGTTTATTCTATTAATAAATAGTTTCTATTTCTAATTATACGTATATTTTAATATTTATCAAATAAAAAGGTGATGAACACAAAAAAAATTTTATCAGAGGGAAGGGTTGAGGAGTTTAAGGAAAAAAATAGAAATAAGTTTTCTGAGGAAGAATTAAATAGGATTGTTAGTATGGTCTTACCAAAATACTTAAATTGGGTTGGATCTAAATTAAGTAGGGTTAATTTTGATGATAACTTCACGAAGATTGTTCAATTATTAAATAAGTTTGAAAAAATATCTTCTAATTTACCTAAAACTGACATAAATGAATACCAAAGTATGGATGAAATTTATAAGTCAATTGAAGAATATGAGAATAGACAAAGAAGAGAAGTAAAACAAGTTCCTGGTGGTAATGTTGTTTATGAAGATGGTAGATTTTTTGTAGTTAATCCACTGACACACGAATCATCTTGTTATTACGGTAAGGGAACTAAATGGTGTACTGCAGCCAACACGGACGATAATTTCCAAAGATATAATGATGATGGTAAATTGTTTTATGTTTTAGATACACAACTACCAACATCTAACCCATATTATAAAGTGGCAATATTGAAAAAATTCGATGGAGAAACAATTTATTGGGACGCCAAGGATGATCCAATTAGAAATGGATGGATATTAGAAACTGATAAAAATAGTGAAATTAATTATGCAATAAATTCTTATATGGAAGATTACTTCTCAGAACAGTTAAAGATTTTCAGAGACAAAGAATTAGCGAGAAAAGAAAGAGCCAGGGTTGAGGCTTTGAGAATAAGAAGACTTAATGACACAAGAAGTGCTGAGATGGAAGAACTTAGATCTACAGACGCTTGGAATCTTTCTAATCCAGAAATTGATTCTACGGGTCTCAAGGCAAATGCTCTTTTTGACTACTTGGTAGACACTGGAGATATTGAAGCCTTGGACTCGGAGGATAGAGCGAGAGTTAGGGAAATTAACCAACAGATAGAGGAATTAAACCAAGAATATGAAGCGTCTGAAGATCCGAGACCTGAACTACTTGATAGAGTAGAAGAGTTAGAGACAGAATTGGAAGAATATGAAGGTAAGATAGACATATACCATCTATATCCTGAGGGCAATCATTATGAATTGACAAGATTTATTGTTATAGATTCAGATAATAATAATGAATATGCAGTTGGAACTACATCAGAATTGGAAGATTCTGCGGAACAATATGTTGAATCATTAATTGATGATATTGGTTATGATGGTTTCAGTAAGGGTTTTGCGGAAAATTACATTGATACGGAAAGAATTTTAGACTCCGCGAGGGATGACTATCACTATGATGTTTACGAATACCCTGATTCATATTTAGATGATTCACAAAGAGAGTTGAGTAGAGAGCAAGAAGAAAAAATCAAAAAAAATGAGAATGAAATAGAAAAATTAAGAGCTTTAACTGTAAAGCTTGAAAAATATATTGATGGAATTGAAGATGAGGATATAATTTCAGAATATGAAGAAAAAATTGAGGATTATGAAGAGAGGATCGATGACTTGGAAATTGAGGTAGAAGAAATCAAAGATAGTCCTGAAGGTGATTTTCCTGATGAGCTTTTAGATCAGAAAGTTGATGAATTAGTTAGGGAAGTTGAGAGTGACCCTTTATGGTATGTGAGAGATAGAGGGATGGAAATAAATGACTTTATTAACAAAGAAGATTTTATCCAAGGAGTAATAGATGCTGACGGTCTTGGAATTGTTAATGGATACAACGGATCGTATGATGAGTTCAAGGTAAAAGGAGAATATTATGCGGTTATGAGGATTAATTAATAGACATTTAATTCTAACATAACTATATTTTTGTATGCCAAAAAAAAAGAAGAATAATTTGTTCAAACTAGACCCTGAGTGGTTATTAAAAGAACCAATTGATTTTGAGTACAACAAATATACATTGTTAGGGTACCTACAGAAGTGTGAAAAGAACTTTGAAAATTTTCAAATTTATCCTGATTTTATAGAACTATCACTTCATTTAGCAAATTTACAATCAATTATTAAAGAAAATACATTACTTCTTACCGAGAAGAAGTTTGAAGACATAGATGATGAAATTTTATTAAAGGAACTTTACTCTAAGAAAATGCCCGATGTAAAAGAGGAAGAAAAGGACGAGTTATTCAAAACTCTAAAGTTTTCTACAAATAAGTTATTTGATACTTTCAATATAGGTAAATCTGTTTGGAATGTTGTTTTTGATAACATTACGGTTTCACTTAAAAAAAATAAAAGTAACTTGGAGTCAGGGTATGGATATGTGTGTTACCACGATAAAGAAAACGGCAAAATTATGATTTGGGAATATACTATCAAGAAAAGTAAAAACGACAAAAATCATAATAAAACCTATTTTAACCTTATTTACGATTCTACACCAGAAACTAAGACATTAAACAATTTAATTGAAGAGTTTACCTCTTGGAAAGAAATTGAAGAATATAAGAAATTTCCTGTGTTTGAAGTTAAAAGTCATCAAAGGTTTCCTATGAAAGAAACTTTTGTACCAATGATGAGAAGAAAAATAATGTCTTACGTTTTTCAAGTTGTTAATATGAAAAAAATGATTAACTTTGACGAAATAAAATAATTTACTATAATTTCGTATGGGTTTTCATAAAAGAATCATCAACAAAGAAATGTCTTTTAGTTATCTTCTGAAAGAGGACTTAAAATCCCTTTACGATGCTGAGTCAATAATAATAACGGACGACTTTAGCTCATTTATACGAGATCTGTATCTCCAAAAAAAAACAGAAAAAGAAATTCTTGAACTATTAAATTATAATCAAAATGAAGTGTATCAAAGCGGTCAAACAAACTAAAGAAGTTGAATTGGGTGAAATTAGAAGAGTAGATGATAAAACAGCATTCAATATGGTAGGAAGTTATTGGATGTATGTTTCTAAATCAGAATGGAAAAAATCAATTGGTAGACAAGTCGGAACTAAGTCGGAACTAAGTCAGGATCAAGTCAAAAAGAAAAAAAATACTAAACAAGATCTTACCGATAACAATGGTGAAGAAGTTGTAAAAACCAAAAAGAAGTCTAAATAATGAAGAAACTTATTAAAAGTATTGAATGGAATTTTGACTATTATGTTGCGTGGTTGTTTTACAACGGAAATAAGAAATATAAGTATATCGACTATATGCAAAAAAAATGGGGTAAATCTAACATAAAATAATATGGCCAAAGGACAATTGCAATTTTACAACACACTCCTAACTCCACCAAAGTGGTATGTTTACACTGTTTTTTATAACGGAATATGGTCTGAGGGAATAGAGCTTAATATTGAAGAACAAGATATTTGTAATGAACATTTCGATCTCTTTTATAATAATGGTGTGGGAATAGAGGTTGAATACGAAGTCAATATTAATGATACTACTGAAAAATATGCCTTTACAAATATCAGACAATTATTACCAAAATCCGGTGAATCAGTAAACCACCCTAACCACTACGGAGGAGAAAAAAACACCTATGAGGTTATAAAGGTTTGTGAGGCTTGGGAATTAGATTTCGACGCATACCTTTTCAATGTTGTAAAGTACGTGGCTAGAGCAGGGAAGAAAGATAAAAACAAAGAGATCGAAGATTTGAAAAAAGCTGAATTTTATCTAAGGAGAAAAATTAGTAATTTAGAAAATGAGAAGATTTGAGACAGTATTAAAGTTGATAACATTTATGTTTGCAATAACTTCGTTCACACTAAATTTGCATTTACCATTCAAATTTTGGGTTTGGCAACTTATTACTATGATTTGGGTTTCTATCTGTTTTGTTAAGGCTAGAAGAATAGAAGAATTAGAAATTAAAAAAAAATATAAAAAATGATAATTTGGTTAACAGGACAGCCGGGTTCGGGTAAAACAACCCTCAGTAAGCAATTGATTATGAATATGGGATCTAACGTATTTCATATTGACGGAGATGATCTCAGAGAATTATTTGTGAATAAAGATTATTCAGAAAATGGAAGAAGGAGAAACGTAGAGCTTGCGCAACAAATAGCTGAGTATCTCACTAATAAAAATAAACACGTTATAGTATCTTTGGTGTCACCATATAAGGACCAAAGAGATAAATTCAAGGAAAAAATGGGTAATAAGTTGTTTGAAGTTTACGTTCATACTTCTGAAGAAAGAGGTCGTGAAGATTTCTTTGTTAAAGATTATGAACCACCAACTGAAAATTTTCTCGATTTAGATACGACTAAGAGACCTATTTATACTTGTACAAAATTAATATCAGAGTATGCAAAAAATTCACGTTGAGGGAGACCCAAAATTAAAAAACGGATCGGATAAACAGTATTCAATGTTTATTGGAAGATGGCAACCTTGGCATTCAGGTCATAGGTGGTTAATAGACCAAAGATTAAATGAAGGAAAAAATGTTCTAATATGTATTAGAGATATTAAACCTGATGAAAAAAATCCATTCAGCGCTGAAGAAGTTGAAAGAAATATCAAAAAAGAACTTTGGAAATTACTCGGTGAAGAAAAAGTTAAAGTTATGATAATTCCTGACATTGAATCGGTCAACTTTGGACGAGGCGTTGGGTATGATATTATTGAACATATACCACCGCAAGAAATTCACGATATATCTGCAACAAAAATCAGAGAAGAATTAAGAAAAGAAGGAAAATTATGATACAAGAAAGTTCAAAAAAGATTATTAATGGAGATTGTATTCGGGTAATGAAAGATTTACCTGAGTTATTTGTTGATCTTATCGTCACCTCTCCACCTTATGGTGTTGGTATTGATTATGACACACACGATGATGATATGGATTTTGAGGAATATAAGAGTTTCAGTAAGGAATGGTTAACTCAGGCATTTAGACTTCTAAAAGATGACGGAAGAATTGCCCTTAACATTCCATATGAAATCAATAGACAGAAGAAGGGTGGAAGAATTTTTATGGTTGCAGAACTTTGGAAGATAATGCAAGATATTGGATATAAGTTTTTCGGGGTTGTGGATCTTGAAGAAGATTCGCCACATAGAAGTAAAACCACGGCTTGGGGATCTTGGATGTCGCCTTCATCACCATACATCTATAATCCAAAAGAATGTATAATATTGGCATATAAAAAAGATCACATTAAGAAGATCAAAGGAGAACCACAATGGGTTGGTGTTGAAGTGATTGACGAAGAAACTGAGAAGAAGAAAATAAAATATACTGAGGATCAGAAAAAAGAGTTTATTGAACTTGTTTACGGTCAATGGAATTACTTTGCAGACACGAAGTCGATGACCAAAGCAACATTTTCAATGGATATCCCAACTAAAGCAATTAAGATTCTTACTTATAAAAATGATTTGGTATTAGATCCTTTTGCAGGCTCAGGTACAAGTCTGGTTGCCGCAGAAATACTTGATAGAAATTGGATTGGAATTGAATTAAGTGAAAATTATTCAGAAATCGCAAGAAAGAGAGTTCAAGGGTTTATAGATAAGAAAAAACAAACAGAATTAGAATTTGAAAAGGGTATATAACCCTTTTTTTTATTTCAGGATATTTATTTTATAAAGTTTATTTAATGGCAAATTATATCCTCAATAATTCACAATTATCAATATTATCTAAAACAATAAGTGAAACAAAATCGTTTGATGAAACCTCCAAAAAGTGGGAAAAATTCTCTGAAGAGGAGAAAAAATTTATGGTCGATTTTTTATTTGAGTGTTATCCTGAGAAGAAAAATTTAATTACGGAAGCTTCTTGGTATAATACCTTAGGGGACATCGTTGGAATATTTGATCCTACGGGTGTAGTGGATTTAGTTAACGGAATATCGTACATCTCACAAGGAGATAACCTATTCGGATTCCTTTCTATTGTATCTGCAGTACCATATGCGGGCGACTTGGTTGCCAAACCTGTTATGGGCGCTCTAAAGGTTGGTGCACCATCTGCGAAAGCTCTTGAAGGTATTCTTAAAGCGTCAAAGGCAGCAAAAACACCAGAACAAATTGCAAAAGTTTCTGCGGATTTGGCAAAACTGTCTAGCCAAGGTGGAATAACAGGTAAATTCGTTAGTGGTATGGGTTACGTGGGTTCTAAATTAAAATCTATTATAGAGAGAATGCCGGGTGGGCTTCTTAAAGGATTAAAAAATACTCTTCTACAGTGGATAAATTTATTTGAGAAAGCTGCAGTGTCAGGAAAAACAGTAAGAGCCGGTGTTGGAGGAGTTGCTTCTCAGTATGGTAATCTTGCAAAGAAAGTAACTAAAATGAATCCTCTTGAAAAAACAAGATTGGAGGCTCTTTTATCACAAGAAATTAAATCAATAAAAGGAGTAAAAGGTCCATTTACAGGCTACAGAACACCAGGAAAAGTATTTTCTTGGAAAAATGTATTTGGTGGACTCCCGCAAATTATGGGTAGAAATAAATCAGTTAGATCACTTATGAGACAAACTAAGTGGTGGGCAGGTTTTTTAGATTGGATTGGAATTGGAAACTTTGTAGGACCTGATGAAATGATCAAGGAACTCGGAGGAGAGTCTCAGTTTGAATCAAAACTTAGTGAATATAATAATACAACTACAGCAAAAGACCTTTATAATCAAGACTTTCCTGATCAAGAGATAACACAACAACAACCTTCACCACAACAACCAAAACCTGCACCGCAAACTCAAGAAGATCCATTTATAAAAATATTGAGAGATTTAACAATAGGACAACTAAACCCAATACCGGGAATGTAAAAAATAGTATATGAAAGAAGAATTTATATTAAAGTTAGTACAAATACAGATCCAATTTAAGTTTTTACATTGGCAAACACATGGTGATGCAAAACATAGAACTTATGGGAAAGTTTACGACAAGTTAGGTGATTTTATTGATGAGTTTGCTGAAATTATGATGGGTAAGTATGGTAGAGTTGAGTTCGAACCTGAATTTTCTATTATGTTTCAGAATATGGGATCACTGAATCTTCAAAATTTCCTTGATGGGATAACCGAATTTTTAGTCGGAATGTCAGACCAACTCGACTCAAGATATGATACAGATCTCCTAAATTTAAGAGACGAGATGTTGGGAACAATAAATAAGACAAAATATTTGTTAACTTTGAAATATTAAAATGATGAATAGTAAAAAACAAACCAAGGTAATAAGACTTACTGAAAAAGACTTGACAAATATTATAAAAAAAGTTATTCAAGAACAACTTGATGATATGGATCAAATCAAAGCAATACAAGATTTTCTTAATGCAAGATATAAAAAGGATCCTAAGTTTGTTCAATTAAAAGTTGACGGTAAAACTGGTCCTAACAGCTCCACAGAAAAGGCGATAATGAAGTATCAGACCGAGAAAGGACTTGATCCTGATGGACAAATAGGCCCTGATACATCCTCGGCGATGAGAAAGGATGGACTTGATAAGTTCGAAAAAAGATATAAATTATTCGGTTTATTTTAATAAAATTATATGAGTAAAAAAGTATATACCAAAACAGGAGACAAGGGATATACATCATTACTCGGAGGTACAAAGGTAGCAAAAAATAATTTAAGAATTGAAGCTTACGGAACAATAGACGAGTTAAACTCGTTTATTGGTTTGCTTGGAGATCACCTTTCCGTTGATCAAAGTAAATTTGTAAACACATTATTTCGCCTCAACGAAATTCAAAACAATTTATTTAAGATCGGGTCAATACTTTCTTTAGATCCTACTAAAAACATAGGATTTGAGTTACCGAGTATTGACAAATCGGATGTTGAAAAATTGGAGAGTTGGATTGATGAAATGGATGCAAAGCTTCCTGAACTTAAAAACTTTATACTTCCGGGAGGGCATGTTTATGTTTCAACTTGTCATATCTGTAGAACTGTTTGTAGAAGAGCTGAGAGAAAATGTGTGGTCGAGTCGATACCTGATGATATATTAATTTATCTGAATAGGTTAAGTGACTATCTATTCGTATTAAGTAGATATATTGCAATAAAAATGGGTTCGACAGAAAAAATTTGGAGACCTTAAGAAAGGAGATAGATTACATCGTCTCCTTTTTTTATACCTAATTTGTTACAGGTACCACCAGGTAATTCTAAAACAATATTACCTTTTCCACAATAACTCAGACATACTTCGTGTTTACAGGGGGGACAGTCGTGGAATATCTTTGTAATTGTATTATTTTGTATCATTATAATATCGATGTCCACAATACAATCTTTCATCCAAAAGCATTGAGTTTTGCCACCCATAAGGAATAATAAACCATCGAATCCATCGAAGGTTTTTCTCATCATTCCAATTTCTTGAGATTTTTTATCAACAAGAGTTTTGACATCAAAAATATTTTTATTAATTTTGACTTTCATACTTATAAATACAATGGATAAAAAAAGATACTCAGGTGTTGTTGTAAAAAACAAAGAAAAATGTCTTCTTTGTAAAAGAAACAACCAAGGTTCATTCCCAGGAATGTGGTCTATTCCTGGAGGTAAGATAGAAAGTAACGAAGATAGCAAAGATGGTGCAATAAGAGAGTTCTTTGAGGAAACAGCTCACGACATATCAAATGAGGATTTGGATTTTGTTGGAGTTATTCCAAGACATACCAGAGACGGAAAGAAAGTTAAAGGTATGATGTATGTGTATCTTTTGGATACGGATCAGGAGATTAATCCTGATCTTGAAAACGCTATTGATGGTGAAGAGCATACCGAATGTAAGTATTTTAGTGAGAATGAACTAGAGGAAGGAAAAATAGGTAAATACCTATACAAAATGGTTCAAATGATTCTACAAAGAAAAAATAATTCATCTGACTTGATCTTTTGAGAAAGTTTGATATATTTATTAGTCCATCCGAGAGGATGAACACCCCACAAATACGTTTTACAAATAAAATTTGACAGATTGAAAAAGATGTCTTAACTTTGTGAAACAAATGAGACGAATAAAAAAGTAGTTTCAAAATTTAGTCCCACGAATTTGGTAGTTTGAGAAAAGTATCGTAGATTTGTGGGACTTTTTAATCTAACAAAGTTCTTTAACATATTGATTCTACCTACCTGTACAACCAGCGCATTGACGTGGATGGTGACTACGGGGTGAGTAGGTAGAATTTCTATAGAGTCTCATCACTTTATATTTACTCTAAGACCCTTTGACTTTATATTATATTATGCCGTATAAAGACAAAGACAAACAAAGAGAAAAAAACAGAGAATATCAAAAAAAACATTATTCTCAAAAAAAAGAATATTATATTCAGAAAGCGAAGGACTCTAAACTACGAGTGAAGACTGAATATGAAAATTATAAGAGGACTTTGGAGTGTGAAATTTGTGGTGAAAATCATCCAGCTACTTTGGACTTTCATCATAAAGAACCTGAAAAAAAAGAGTTTATTGTTTCAGAAACAATTTGGAGGTGGAGTTGGTCGAGTGTAAAAAAAGAAATAGACAAATGTGCAGTTCTTTGTTCTAACTGTCATAGGAAGTTACACTATGAAGAAAAAATGGCGGGCGGAGGGCAAGGTGTCCTGTAGGTCTCATAAGCCTATCTAGCTTGGTTCGATTCCAAGGCGTCGCAACAAAAAAAACCTTAAGAAAAATTTGGAAGTATGAAAATTACTTCTTAATTTTGTGAAGAAGTTTGAAGGTTCAAACTGATGGTCGGAGATAACCATCATAACAACAACTCCCTTAAGTGATAGTTCTTTGAATTAAAAATATTATCCTTTCAGGATGTTTGATGATGAGACCTTACGGTTGATTCTGAGTAACAAACTGATAAAGATATTGGGCGGTCTATAGTCCATAAAATAAACTGTGAAAGCAGTATAAAGTGATCTACCTCGGTTGAAGTAGATTGCGGCTTGACAGGGGTGTCCCCAGTTGAGCTCGAGTAGACAAGCGGGATATCATTGTCCCTGAGTAGTCGAGGGTGACACTGTAGGCGAAATGGAATGATGACCAAGCGATGTGGTTCGTTTGGTTGAGGTGGGAACACCAATAAGAATAACCCGTAGAACTCTTGCAAGAAGTATGGTCATCCAACTATACAATTGCGTGATTCAATATTAGAGTTGACTTAAAACCGAAAGGTATGAGTTCGTACAGGTGGTGCTGTTGTTCTCCTTAACCTTAGTCTACCAAGGCATGAGTTATGAAGTTGGCTTAAAGTATGGAGGTAGGGATATCTCAGAGAGTAGTTCAGTATTTCCTCGTTCAAAAGATGAGGAAGCAGGTTGACGGACCGCTACTTTCCAAATCCACAAACCAATTCATTTGTTAATATGGTTTAACAACTAATAATTACAAACGGAAAAGTGTCCGTCAGTTGTCAGTGAAAGGTGACTACATAGTCGTGAAAAGTTCACGGCCGTGAAGGGTCCCAAACCCGACACGATTTTCAAGAAAGTTCTCTAACCTCGCGAGGGGCTTATTGGTGAGGCATCATCGAGGAGTAGCAAGTATTGAGAGAGTATCTGACAACTCAAGGTTTGATTAACCTAATTAATCGTCACTGAGGATTACTTCTCAAAAGGAAGTGGAAAAGAAGGGAAACCATAATCCTTCTAAAGATTCTCAAACAAAACTTGTATTCTCAAAGTTTTTTTGCCAAACCCCGATCGTTTCTACGGTTGGGGTTTTTTATTTTATGCTGACTTTATCTTCTAATTGTTCGGGTTGATAAAGATTGTTTTTTTCTTACATTTAATACTATGTTGGAATTGAATCATTTTTATAATGAAGATTGTTTTGATACACTTGAGAAAATTGATCATAAATCTATAGATTGTGTTTTAACATCACCACCTTATAATATGACAAAAAGAAAGGGTGGATATGCAGATAAACAGGACAGGTATGATGAATATCAGGACTGGAAGACTGAAGAAGAATATAATCAATGGACTTGTAATCTCTTCAATAAGATTGATGAAAAATTGAAAGAAAATGGTGTGATACTTTATAACTTTTCATATTCAATAGAAAATCCTGCACTTCCATATACGATGTTAGGTAAGTTATTAAATGAGACATCATTTACCGTTGCAGATACTATTATATGGAAAAAAAGTAATAGTATTCCTCATCCTGCGTCCTACAATAGATTAAATAGAATCGTTGAATTTGTTTATGTGATCGTTAGAAAAAAAGAATTGAAAACTTTTAATTGTTACAAAAAAGTTTCTAAAATTTCACCTAAAGGTCAAAAATATTATGAAATTGTAGATAATTTTATTCTTGCTAAAAATAATGATGGTGTAACCGATCTGAATAAAGCAACATATTCATCTGAGTTTTGTATAAAACTTCTGACTCTTTACACAAAAGAAAATGATTTAGTTTATGATCCATTTATGGGAACAGGTACCACAGGGGTTGCTTGTAAAATGATCAACAGAAATTTCATTGGAAGTGAAATTAGTAAATCACAGGTTGATTATAGTGTAGAAAGACTCTTAAAAAATTAATTTTTATTGAATTTATTTGTATATTTGTGTCATAAATTTAATTATGACACTTTTAGAACTATTTCTAGAGTTAGCTTCGCCCAATAATGACGGAGTCTCAAGGAAGGTCTTTGCAACCGAATTTGTAGGAAAATATGAAAAACTTCGTTCGGGTAACGGATACAAGTGGCCCGAACAATTGTCAGGTAAATATGAGTTTGAAAGAGATGGTAGAGGTGATAACTGGTCAATAAAGTTAACAGGATTCTGCGACAAAGATGTTACAAGAGGGGTAAGAAGAGATATTTACGAAGTTATAGTAAAAAAACCCTGTGAACATACAGGTTATTTTGACCTTTCATCTGATAAGATTGAAGTTGATCACAGAAATGCCAGATACGATAATGCAAGAGTATTGAATTTGCATACTCAAGAACTTGAGGATTTTATGTCGTTGTCAAGAAGGGCAAATTTGCAAAAGAGGGAGGACTGTAAGAAATGTAAAATTTCTAATGTTAGATTCGATGCGAAAAAATTAGGTTATAAAGTTGGTTGGGTTGAAGGCAAGGAACATTATGAATACGATTTGGGATGTAAAGGATGTTATTGGTATAGTCCGATAAAATTCAGACAGAGTTTGACCAATATGAAATAAAATCTTATTTAGTCCAAGGAGACTTATCTAAAAACCTTTGCATTTTTGTTTTGTATTCACCAGTCTTTTTATAGTCTTCAAAGTTTTCAGCAACATTTTTGGCATTATTTCTCCCAATCTCAAACGCCAATACTGTATACAAAAAATTAGGAGTTATTTCTGATAAACTCGTTTTATCGAAATTGGTCTTGATATGTCCGATAAGAACGTTGATATAATCATCAACAAAATGTAATTCTTTCAGGATGTTTTTTATAATTTCTATATCTTTCTCCATAATTTATATAAATATTTTACAAATTAAAAATAAAAACTTATTTTTGTAAATAAAAATTATTTTATGTTTGATAAATTAATTGACCTTTTGGTGACTTTTATCCACGACATCCTTCCATTCAAAATTGTAGATCAGTGGGAAAAAGGAGTTCAATTGAGGTTCGGTAAGTTTCTCAAGGTTGTGGAACCAGGACTTAATTGGAAAATACCATTTTTTGATCAAATAATCAATACTCCAGTAATTACTCAAACAGTAAATCTTAAAGCACAAACAGTTACCTCTGAGGATGAAAAAAGTGTTGTTCTGACAAGTATTGTCAGGTATCACATTCACGATGTTAAAAAGTTCTTATTGGGAGTTATGCATGCAAATGATGCTTTAGTTGATACCACTCAGGGTATCATTAGAGATATTGTGGAGGGATGTAAATGGGTTGATTTGTATGATCTAAGTAGTGTGGTTACACCAGAAGTTAATGAACAGGTGGAGAAATGGGGAATAACCGTCGAACAGGTCAGTTTTCCTGATCTTGGTCAAATAACAACTTACAGGGTAATAACAGATAATAATCACAAAGACAATGTTTTACCTATAAATTTAGGTTCTGAATAATATTTTGTTGGTATTAAATAAATTCTTATCTTTGTAAAAATAACACATAATGACAAAGACATTTCAGGTTAAAATTCAACACGAAACATTCGGAACTTTGCTCAGTGAGACTTTTGTAAATGCCGTACAATTCAAGTTGTTTCTTAAGATGATTCAAGGTTGCATTGAAACAAAACAAGATCTAACCTTTTTCAACGGAGAAGACTTTTTCATTCATATTCCATTCAAGAATCTGAATGAATCAATTATAACAACTTTCCACGAGACATATACCTTGGCTGAGCATATGATCAATAAATCCAAAATCGAAGCAATCTACACAAAATGAGTGATATGAAAAATATAATTAAATTAGGACTTGTAGCTGCTGCGATTTATGGAGCATATAAGTTAGGACAAATGTCCAAAGAAACTGAAAACGAAAAATCTGATCCCAAATACTTATCAGAACTTGATGAGGTTGAAATTGCGATCGGAGGTCTCGAAAAAAAACCATATAAGACACAAAAGGATCGGGACATTCTTGACCTTCTAAAAATTAAACTTAAACAACTTACAAAATGAAACTTAATAAAGAAATTATAATCTCTTTTGCGTCAGAACATTCACCCTTGGGTGGTAAAAGGACAACATTTGAAACTGATAATTTACTAATTTCGATTGTCGGAGGTCGTCCCGGTTTATATGGTGATTTTGATGAAACTTTTGAGTTAGCCATTATGGATAATAAAACAAGGTCATTTGTAACGAAGGACTACGTACCCGATGTTAATGATGATGTTGTTGGCTATATGAGTATTGACGATTTATTAGAAGTTGTGAATCCTTTAATAGAAAACGGTTTCCGAGTAATCTAAATAAACTCGGTGGTGGAGCGACTGGTTACTATCAGTCCCAAAAAAATGGAGACTTCGGTCTCCTTTTTTTATTCCCACCAAACACCAAATCCACATTGTCGGTGAATTATATTGTATGCTTTGTTTCTAAAATAGTCCATCATACTTTGATAATCACTGTATCCCAAAAAATCTAAATCATCATTGATTTGATCAATTGTCTTGTAGGATCCTTCACCGTCCTGGTCTTGCCAGAGTATTTTAGAGTCTAATATTTTTCCTTTAACCACATAATCTGTTTCACTTTCATCCTCATCGAAATAAAGTGGTTCTATACCAAAATTGATAAACTCATCCCCATCCTCAACCTTCAATCCATTATCAGTTGATATTTTAGATATTGCGTTTTGGACAAACTCGTGAAGTTTGTCTTCACCGAGTAATTCATTTAGATCTAAAAGAAAATTTTCTAAATCGTAGTCCATCATCTCAGCGATAGTGGTAATCTTACGATTTGGATAACCTACTTTAGATAAAGTTTTTAAGAATTGTTTTACATTACTCATCTTTGTATAAAATTGTCTGGATCTTCGGTTGAATATAATCTATAATTACTTGTTCTGTATAACGAAGGAGTATCATCTACAAAATAAGGGTAGATCATATCATCTTCCACTTCATCTTTAAGTTGGTAATCATTAACATCAGATTGATGCAAAATTAAAAAATCTTTGTTGTGTTTCTCAAAAAACTCATCTGATTGACCCCAAGGGTTTTCCAACTCAGTTAGGTTTTTCATAATTTGACTAAATTTTGGATTCCAACTTACAACAAAGTAATCTTCGTAAACGTCTCTATCGGTTTCAATTTCTCCATGCTCGCATTCATCACATCTTATTCTTCCTTCACCATCACATTCTCCACAATTTTCTGATCCATCACCATCACACCAATCACACTCCACTGCCCCGTGATC
>Ga0209770_10000806_pt1 | contig 16708 bp, 12 predicted proteins | sample LauGreSu1BDMLBDD_2_FD_187572 | JGI IMG/M metagenome (GOLD analysis project Ga0209770, IMG submission 187572) | Freshwater lake microbial communities from Lake Michigan, USA - Su13.BD.MLB.DD (SPAdes) (version 2) | ecosystem: Environmental > Aquatic > Freshwater > Lake | place: Lake Michigan, USA...
CCGAGCTCGTTATTAGCGTCGTATCCGTGACCACCGAACGGTCCAATGATCGGCCTAACCACTGCGTTGGCCGTTACTGGCACGACGTTACTAGAATAGACATACGCCGTCGCGGCTTTGTAGTCCAGGCCTTTATTCAAGATCTCTACATAGTCTATGTTGTTGGCAGTGCTATTGATGATGGCTCGAGCTATTGCGTTGACAGTCTGGGTGTAATCTCCGACGATTCTGACTTCTGGCGTAATCTCGTACTCAGAGTTAGTATTGACAGTGAGTACATTCTCAAGCGTGATGACTCGCATATCGTTGTAGACGTCATAGCTCTGAATCCTCGAGAACTCTCCAGTTCCGTCTCCGGATACGATCTTAAAGATACATCCGATATAGAAATCATCGGTAGTCGAAGATTTATTGTTTCCAGATACGTCGATTCTCCTACTGTTTCCTCCGATATTGAGGTCATTCTTACCAAGAGAACCGTACAGGTAGTTTCTATAACCAGATCCAGCCGACTCTACTGTTACTACGTCTATAGATCCATTATTAGCAGAATCAGAGACAGAAGTATTTGGCACTACTGGCACGTACTCTCGAGTAGCAAACTTCTCCATGTCAGCATACGGGATCGTATACATGTACTTCCAGATGTAGCCATCAGAAGTACGATAGATCTCGTCGAAGTTAGAAATATCTGTTTTATCCGGTGGAACTATAGAGCGAGATCCATTATAGTTGTCGAGACACTTGAATATATCTCTGTCATTTTCTCTAGCTACCGTGACGAAGAATCTTTTATTGTACAGGTTGTCATCGGTGTCATCATATTTGTCGTAGATATTATTAGCGACATAGTCATATCTAGAAATCATGACCCTGGCGTCTCCCGGAGTCACTCTCTTGCCAAACAACATGTCGTCATAGACTGATCGCTTATAGCTCTCGCTATCTTGCGGCCTAGAAGGAACATCGCTAGTTAAGTCATATTGAGTATGCTTTCCTATGAACACATAGTATACATATGCGCTATCAAATTCATCGCCTACGTTATCTACGATGGTCTCTGCATTGAATGTTCTTTCTTCTCTGGTGACGATCTTATAAGTCATAGTTCATCCTAGACGGTGTTTGCTATTAAGTTGGCGCCTTCTGGCAACGATACGGATAGTGATACGTCATTCTCTGATATATGCACATATGTCGAGAACATCTTGGTGCCTGACATGTGCATCGTGGCATTATAGTTGTCGTAATAAGATTCTCTCGGGATCGAAGTCTTGATGTCATACGAGTATTCTTGGTAATAGTAACCATCAAATAGATATTTACTTGAGCTCAAGAATGACGCTTCGTCTGAGTATGATCCCTCTGTGACTCCTTGTTTGATCAAGTTCACTTTGGCGGTACCGATTCTTAGACCATCTTCAGAAGTAAACGTAGCATTTTCAAAGTTCTTAAAGCCGAAACCAGAAGAAAGAATATCGAGGCCGGCGACTACTCCGTTACCGGTGACTACTTCGTCCGAGACTATCGCATTTAAGCCGATGCCGAGAACACTGTCATCTTCATCTATTCCTACGATTGTAGAATTAGCACCTGCTGAGAAGCCTTCTATTTCACCTCCCATGGTGAATTCTGTGATAAAACCGGTGACAGTGTCTCCGATAGGAAGATTTAGTCTCCTGACATAGAGGATCTTATCTCCGTTTGGCTTGGCATCGATTTGCTTGATTAGACCTCGGGCTCCGTTATTTTGCCCGATCTGCTCTCCGAGCTGGAAGTTGCCGGCAGTGTTATTGCATGTTAGTATGTAGTCTTTCTTGGCGAAACCAGCCGTGTATGGCTCTCTGACTAAGACCATAGGAGCCAAGTTGTAATCTTCACCAGGGTTGATAGCAGTGAGCTTGGTTATGCCTCCTACGTATCCATTTACTGCATTCAGTACGTCTTCTAAAATGAACTGGAACGTACCAGCTTCATTTAACGGGAAGTCCCATTCGATGCCAACGGTAGGAGTCAAGCGATAGGTGCCCGCAGAACTCGACCAAGTATTCGGTGTTACTTGAATGTGAGTCGTGTTCTTTGATACTATCGAAGTGAAGTCCGACAATCCAACGCCGCATACGTACCAGTTAGTAGCCAGATTTATGTCTGCAGTTCCACCACTCACCGCGAGCCATTCTACGTTTGCTGCGAACGTCATAGTCAGCGAATTAGAAAACGCAGTCGAGTTGCTTATATTTAAATCCATGTATGGAACGTTGGCTTCATTGTTCGCGGCAAGGAAGTCGGTGTATAGGCTGTACGATTCAGCATAAGCCAACGTGTTAGAAGTGCTAAACGTAGCGTTCTTACCGCTGCTGAGAAGAACTAGGTTGGCGGCACTATTAGATCCATATATGATTATTTGGCTGTTGGCGTCTAAAGTCCATCCCCTAGTCAAGATCTTATTGTTGCCAGTGGAAACGAAGTCATTCTGAATATTAGCGACGCCTAAGAGTCCATTATATGACTTAAGATACGCAATCTGTTCGGACTCGCCCCCGTTAGCGTACTGCATATAGACGTTAACATTCTTACGGAATACGCCGGTAGATTCAGCGACTTGAACAGTGAATGTATTAGCCGCGCCGACGATACCCGTGATCTTAGCCTTGGCTGATATGTCGTAGCCGCCCGAATAAGTCTTCCTCTGAGTGAGGAACTGTCCAGCAGAGAAGGTAGTAGTGCTATTGCTGATGAACATAGTCAGAGTGTTACTGAACGCTACTACGTTACCGGTAGCAGTCCTATCGACTACCGTTGACACATTGATGGAGAAAGTATTAGAAGGACCCCAGAAATAACTGTTGGTAGCTGCGTTTCCAGAAATGACGTAGACGAAGAGATTGGCAGTTTTAGCCGTGATGTCTGCGATGTCATTGTTTACTACTTCTACTGAAGATATGACTCCACCAGTAGAGTTGTAGCTGCTTAAGACAGTCCCTACTTCTATAGAATAGATGTTGGTAGAAGTATTAGTAGTCAGTATTGAAGAATTGACCGAAGAGTTAGTACTCAGCACTAAGTTTCCAAAGTTTATGCTGGTAGCTGTAAAATCTCTTAGAGAAGCATTACTGACTGATGTCAGTATCACCAAATTCTGAGCAGAAGAATTGATAGATGAATTAGATACTATGACGCCGACGGAGCTGTTTACGCTGCCGTTAGTTTGATAGAGCGTCGCTCCCACTGCATACCAAGCACTAGCTGGCTTATTGACCAAGACCGATTGCCTAGACGTGTCAAACTTATAGTCGAGATTTGCTAGAGGCTGATATACTTTTTCTAGCGTAAAGAATGGGCTGGCGACATATGGAGCTTCGTCTGGATTATTTGAAGTGAAGTCTACCGTGACGTCTTGAATAGACATGATCTTATCAGAGACGTAGACTACGGGGCCGGTGAGATATTGATCTCCCTCGACCGCCTGAGTGTATCCCCATCCGCCGTCTTCGAGCGTGAAACTGACAAGACCAGATGTATTGTAGACGTTAGAGACTCGAGCGACGGCTCCATAGCCATTTTCAGAAGATACTTCGACGACGTCTCCGACTCTGAAGTCTTTGCTTCCAGTCGTGATGTCTAGGCGGCTGAGAGAACCTATGACTTTTGGTCTTTTGGTCTCTGAATCGGTGAGACCCTCGTAAGCTAACTTTTCATTAAACATGAAGTCGCCGACTACATTCGATATGAAGAGTATGTTAATATACTTCATACCGACTTTCTTCTGAATGAACCTCTCAGCGAATGCGGTGGCTCCAGATCTAGTACCTATGATCTTCTTGCCGGTATACTGAGAGATCAACTCGATGTGTCCGACCTCTAAGTAGTTTCTCTTGATCCAGATATTGTCAGAGAGCCTGAATAAGTCTGTAGACGGATAGTATACGTCGGCAGGGACGCCGTAGACTAGTTTAAAGAATAGATCTACGCCACGCTCAGTACCCTTAGATCTGTATAAGTCTAAGACGTGCTTGACTAGCGTTCGCTTATCTACTTCGGTAATGAATTTGATGTAAGGGAGATACTTGGTCTTGAAGTATACGATGTAATCTTCAGGCGTCTCATCGATGTCGCGATACTCTTGTAGGCGTCGCGCATGACCGACTGCTTGGTCTCCTTGCTCGAGCCAAGAGTAGTACATCTTAACGAATTCGACGAACTGTGGATAGTTCTCTCTGTAGTGCGCAGGGAACTGCGAAGAGATATACGGACTAATGAGCTTTTCGTTATCCATTATTCTTTCCTAGTACCGATGACCGTGATGGCTACGTCTTCGGTCTTGATTTCAAAATAGTCGCTCAGAGCAAAGTCTACGTCACTGGATCTAGGCTTGACATAGAGCTTGATGCCGCTTCCGCTATAGGCGGAGACAGCAAAATTCAAGATAGTTACGATGCCCTTCTCATAGTCTACTTTGCCTACATTCTTAACCACAGAAATAGTCTTATTAGAAGTATTGGTCACGACTCTGAGGATACCAGCGTTGTCATCTTCTAATCTGCACTGCCTTCCATTGTAAGTAAAGTTAGAAGAAGATACCGTCTTCTCTGCTGTTACAGAATTTACTGAAGCGAGCTTCGGCAGAGTGTTCTTCAGAGGTAACGAGAATTCTATCGAGTAGTCTTTTTCAATATTCAGCGTTGGCTTCAATAGTTTATATAGCCTAAAGTCAGCCTCGGTACTCAGAATAGATGGGTGCGTATTGTCGACCTCTGTCATCAGCTTACTAAAATGAACAGTGACATTGAAATCATTAAACTTACTGGCAGAGTATTGCTGTACCGTATTTAAGACTCGTGTTGAGATGTCTGCCTCAGTCAGATCAGTCTTGTTCTGGTCATACCTGACGGTCATATTCAAGTCACCCCACGTGAAAGTAGGATCGATGAATACGGACTCTACCGTGATCGGCATTCTATTCCTGAGCCACTTGCTGAACTCTTTCTTCTTATACTCAGGAATGCCATCAAAGCCAAACAGGTCTACGGCCACGAATACTCTTCCATATTGAGGAGGATTCAGGCTCTCGCCTCCATATACGGCCAGAGCGTTAATCTCAGGGAACTGCTTCCTGAGCAGGACTTTGTAGTCGTTGGCAGTGATCGCTCGTTCCTGTGTCTGATAGTGCCTAGGAGCGTTGAACTTGATGTCGTCGAGGCTCTCGTGAACGGCGCCTCCAGATGCTCTGATGACGTTACCTTCGCTGTCGTAAGTATTTCCGACGGTAACATTTCCAAACGTAGAGATCGATCGGTCGCTGATCAGCTCGAGAGCTCCGTTTGGCAGCTCGCCATTGCACACTCTGTACTCGGCGTATATCGACGAGCCGTTCTTTGGACGCTTGCCGATGATGTCATTACCGAAGACTATCTCATACCTGTCGTTCTCTGCTGCCTGTAAGAAGAACACCTCGTCGGTCGGGCCGAGATCTAAGAAAGAAGTAGCGAGCCTGTAAGTAGTGGCGGTAGTTTCATCAGCGACTACCACAGTCAACGAAGTAGTATCAGCCGTAGGATCCGAGAGAACGAAGCGCTGCCTGTCTAAAGCGTAGTTCGAGTAGAAGGTGTCGACGATGTAAGAACCCTCGAATAGATCCACGCCGCTAGCTATGAACACGCCTTCGTTTCCGCTCTGAATAACGATGTTCTCAGCAGTCACGAACTGGAATGTCCTCTCGTTGACTCGAGTAGAGAATGGCTGGTTCTTCGGAATGGTGACGCTGGTGAGGGCAGTGTTGCCGGTATTTACGGCGATGTCTACGGGGATCCTAGCGGACCTAAAGGACGTCGGTACGTAGTTGAGATCTTTAGTATGGGAGGCGATGCTGTTCCTGAGCTGGGCGCTATCGAGGAACATCTCTGAAAAGAGCATGTTGAGATAAAACGAGTTCTGATAGGTGTTGTAGGCCAACAGGTCGTTGAGGACCGACATATTCGATCCATCGAAGTCATAATCTTTAAAGAGAGGCTGCTCTTTGGCATAGGTCCTCAGAGACTCTTTGAACCTGTTAAAGTCTAGATTAATGAGATTTATTACGGTATTCGCCATTAGCGCACTCTCGTCAAGAAGTTGACAGTCAAGTCTTGGATTTGTCCTGGACTATTTATCGTCGAATAAAAGATGGTTAGGGATGCGTTATTGCGATCGTCGTCGGTGACTACGCTGATGTCTCTAAACACTACCCTCGGCTCGTGATTCTTTATAGTCATCTCTACTGATGACCTGAGCCTGGTCACCGTGATCTCGTCGAGCTGACCGAATAGACTTCTCCTAATAGTACCGCCGAGAGTAGGCTGAAACATTCTCTCGCCTTGCTCGGTCAGGATCAAGTTCTTGAGAGACTCTTTGATAGCGAAGTCGTTTACGTTCTTGTACAGATCCCCGGTCGCAGGATTAGATGTGAACTCAGACGTAAAGTCCGAGAACTTGACTTGCAACTTTGAGTTGACCGTATACTTATCTGCTCTATTGATGGCTGCCATTCTTAGCCCTACTTCTTACTAGCGAAGATACCCTGATCGATACCATTCTTGATTGTTTTTGAATCGAGTTGCGCGGCGCCTTTTACGTCAGCCTTGCTGCCTGGATCGTTGAGCTGTACTTTATCACCAGCAGAAACGTAAACTGTTTGTTTAGCTCCATACGTGGCTTCAGTTCCGCCGATCATCGTGACGTTCTTGGCGGCGTTCAGAGTGTAATTGGTTCCGACGTCAGTGTTCTTAGACTCGCCAACGAATTCTTCCATCTTGCCTTCGGCTTCGAATAGGATGTTGCCTTTGGCTTTGATCTGAAGGTTGCCATTGGTGGCTATGACTAGATCTCCTTCGGAGCCTATCGTGTAAGTGCCGTCTACTGCTTCTTTTCTGTTCTTAGCCGTGTAAGTGACATAGCTGCCGTCGGCCTGCATCTCACTGAACGTACCAGTCGGATGAATCTCTGCCTTGAAAGTCTCGCCTCCGACGTCGTGCGTCACGGACCTGAAGCCTGACTTAGTGACGTTGACGAACGTGTCTGGATACTTACCTTTAGACTGAGGAAATGCTGGAGGAGCTTTAGAGAGAATCTGTTTCGACATCTTAGTCGCGGGCTCAAACTTACCAGCCACCTGTCCGTCCTTCAGTCCGCCAATGGCCTGTGTAGACCTACCGGCCGCAGCCGCGCCGACGTGTTCGTTTCCCTTACCGGACTGATTGACATGCAGAGCTCCCATCACGTACATGTTCTCGTGGTTGTTCTTGTCTCTGAACACTACCACAGTCGAGTCTTTCTGGATACCGAGACCACCCGTGCCACCGGCACCGCCGGCATTAGGCTGAGTGGATGGAATGGTAGTCCTAGCCCAAGACAACGCGTCGTCTGGCACCTGATTCTTGTTGCCGTCGTTTGGCGCTCTGACTCTAATTCTACCTAGCTGCTCCGGATCATTGACGTCTACCACCGTAGCCCATATGATCTCATAATCTAATCCTTGAGTATTCTGTGGTTTGCTCATTTTATAGGTCCTACGCAGTGCAGGAGAGTCCTGCCGGTGTGATACGGAGTGCCGGACTTACCGCCGGTCTCGATAGTGTGCATCAAAGAAGCGATCATCCATTTACCGCTGGCCGAGTTGTTAGGACTGGCATCATCGAAATAAGTACTGCTTCCTGAGTCGAACTGAATTATGTCACCAGCGTGTAGATCGGTCGCGATAGCTACTAGTAACTTGAGTGTAGCCGTGTATGGATTTAGATCTTGCTGAGTAGCGTCTTCGTATCTCTTCTGATCCTGCTGCTCTTTGGTGTTCGTGATTGGCATCGCCGCCTTGGCTTCTGCAGAATTGATACCTAGGCCGGGAGAACTGAGTCCTTGGCCTGACTTCTGAGTGTTGGCGGTCTTGCCATATTCTGGGACGTAAGTTTTTGCTTGCGCCTCAGTTTGCTTCTTAGTAGTGATCGGCGAGCTGCGGTATTCGTGATCATAAACGGTAGTCGCGTCATACAGTGAGTTTGGATTAGAAGCAGCCGTAGAGTTGACTTTGAAAGTCCTCTTTGGTCCCTTCTTGGACAGGTCATTTACTGTCTTGAAGTGTGCTTTACCACCATTCTCGTTAGTCTGATAGTAGAACGCCGGAGCTCCAGTGCCAGTTAAGCGTCCAGCTTTCTTGAGAGCTTCTGTTGGCATGAGAGTAGAGTAGACCGCCGAGGCTTTCTTCATGCCTTCTCCGGTCTCTAACGGGAGCTTCGACTTGAGAACTTCTTTGTGAATATCCTGAGCGTGTTTATCTATGTTCTGTCCGCCACTGCCGTATCCTTTAGTGAACCTCTCCGTGACCGCTTTCTCTAAGTCTGGAGACACCCCGCTGATGACACCAGCGTGAGCTCTGCCTGCCGGCTTGAGCTTCATGTTAGAATTATGTACCACGTGTCCGACCTTGAGAGCCGTGCCACTCTGAGGTGTCACGTTGATACTAATCTGATCTCCGGCTTTGAAGTACTGAGTCTCGTGTCTCGGATCGTTAGCGATGTGAATGCTACTCCTCGGCCACGTGCTATGTATATCCTCTACGATGCAGACGGTACTAGTCAGTTCGAGCAGCGACCTGCCATTCACTGAACACGTAAGGTCTACTTTATCTATAGGATAACTACTAGACATTTCCTAACAGTCTTTCAAGTTCTTCGTCGATTCTATTGATGATAGTGGCGTCTAAGACTAGAATCTCTTTGCGCTGCTCGTTTTTCTGCTGTTCGTCTTCGTATGCGTTGATCGACTTCCAATACTTGAGTTCGGCATTAGAGAGATGACTATTAGCAAGAAGAACATTGGCCGGATTCAATGATTGGCTCGTCTGATTGCCAGCTTCTCCCGGATCATCTACCCTGCGGTGATCCAAGACTATGACTCTATTGTTAGACTGCCTGCCTATCACGTAGTTATTCGTATCTCTGTAGGCAGCAGACAGTATCGTGTTTGAAGTCTTATCGTAGTTCATGTTCTTGACATACGTGAAGAACGAGTTAGTAGCGGCTAGTGTGGTGTTAGACGCGAATATAACGTCGCTGAAGTCTACTTTGTTCATTGTGATGACGGCAGAAGCCGGATTGTAGATGCTGTAATCTGAAGCGGAGATCGATCCTGTAGGAGCGTTCGACAGCGTGATGTAGTTGCCATCGGTAATAGAAGTGATATAAGTGCCAACCGGAATGTTAGTTCCGACTACGTTTGCCTTAGGTAGCACGCTTCCGGTAGTCTTCAGGAATACGACATTGTTTCCGGTGCTGAAACTGATGTCATACGACGTAGAATTGGTATACCTGAATACCTGTGTATTGGCGTCAGTCGCAGAGTCTACGCAGATGAGAGTGCTCTTAGTCGCCACGTCGTTTAAGTAGTTATATTGGTATAGTCTCTCGCCTATATTCCAATCCGATATGGATTCGATCTCATTGTTAGTAGCTATGACTGTGATCTGATCGATGCGATTGTTCAGCATCACTACCTCGACCGGTCTCCTGTAATAAGAGATGATCTCAGAGTTGTATCCGAACTGAGCATCCCAATACTTCTTCTCTTCGGGGTTCAGTGCGTCATATGCTTCCGGAGTCAAGAGAGTAGTGTCGCTCGCCCAGTTAGACTCATATCTGACGATGGTGTCTAATGCTTGCTCGAAGCCGCCATAAGTCCTATCGATATACTCGTTAAAGGTGTTGTAGTCTTTCGGCCACTCGGCGTATGGATCGATGATGCTATTGGCTAAATAGATAGCCCAGGCGTAGTAAGGATCTTCGTAGTAGAACGCTGATATGCTGTCGGCTCTCTCGTCGTCTTTGATAGTGTACGGAAGGAGAGCCAAGCCAGTCTCGCTGATGTATCGAGTCAGTTTCGAGCGCAGGCTCAAGTCTCTTATGACGTAGTCGTTGTAAGAGATAGTCGGGAACTTCTGGAAGTAGTTTCTATTGGCTGGCATGTTTATCCACCTCCACTCAGACTAGAAGATATGCCATCTGTAATTGAAGTAAAGACATCGCCTGCCTGTCCGACGATGTCTGATCCAATATCAACGATTCCAAGTCTATCGCCACCTTCGAAGTCGCTACTCGTCCAGACCGAGTTCTCTTGAATTTGCATATCGATTTGAACGGCCATTGGATACCTATCTCGATGGAAAGCTTGCCCATCTGGATTATATGTGACGCTGAAACCTTTGACATACGCAGGTCTAAATAAGTACATTTGTTCTTTATTATAGAGAGCTACTTTCACGAGATACGGGTACTTAAATACGGCCATGTTGGCGGCAGGATAGATTTTTGACTTTATGTACATGATGATGTCACGGATATTCTTAGCTTCTTGTGGAGTAGAAGGTACTAATCTCCAACTAAAGCTATGACTCTTTAGAGTAGGCTGGCTGAACTTTAAGATCTGATTAGTGTTAACTGCGTAACCGGTGATAGTACCAGCCGCTTCTACTGTGTTACTGAGTAGATCGGCAACGTTAGATTCTTTGAAATCTTTAAATTTTTTACTCATAGAGCCTATAGCGTCGGCTGCTCCTAAGACTTTATCGCTCAACTTAATAGCGCTATACTCGAGGCTATCGCTGTCTTGAAGATTGAGAGGAACTGGAAGAATTACTCCGCCATGACTAGTCTCCATGACTGGACCTGCTCCCCACGTAGACATGAATCCTACTTTGATGAACTCTAGAGAGATCCAATATTTTCCGATGTCAGCCGGGAATTGTAACTGAGTATTATCGGCTATCTTATTGTTTACCCTGGCTTGCTCGACTGAAGCTCTCCTACTACTTAGTCTTGAGAAACTATCTGCTTGCTGCACTGAGTTGAGGAAAGAATCTGCTGCTTGATATGCGGATGCTCCGGCCTGAGCGATGCCTGCTATGGAGCTGCCGGCAAGGCCGGTAGAGTTTAACGCGCTAGTAATAGCTCCGATAGGCGAGTTTCCAGCGAAGTTACTGAGGATGCTCGATGCCTCGCTGAAGCCTTGAAGCGCGCTCTGAATGCTACCAGAGATCTGAGCGAACTGACCTGGATTGAACCCTTGTAGGTTCTGGAGCGATTGAACTACTGAACTTATCTGCGCCAGAGGTGTGAAAGCACCGACTTGAGAAGCCAGAGTGGTCGCACTGGTCAGTAGGTTGTTCTGAACTTTTGGGGTTGTTGCCATTTGAGTCTCATATTGGAAGTACTAAATAGTATTTATATGAGTACCAAAGGCCGCTTCAAGCCAAAGAATCCGAGTAAGTACAAAGGCGATCCTACGAATATCGTCTATCGTTCGTCGTGGGAATTAAAACTGATGAGGTACTTGGACACTCATGACGACGTAGTGCAGTGGGCGTCTGAAGAGTTTTGCATACCATACAGGTCTCCAATAGATAGTAGGCTACATAGGTACTTTCCTGACTTTTGGATGAAAGCTAAAGACGGCACCATCACAGTCATAGAGGTCAAACCGGCGGTGCAGACCAGAGAGCCGAAGAAGCCATCTCGAGTGACTCGCAGATACGTCACCGAAGTGATGGAATATGGCAAGAACCAGGCAAAGTGGAAGGCCGCCCGCGAGTACTGTGCAGATAGAGGATGGAACTTCCAAATCATGACAGAGAAGCAGCTAGGAATCAATGGCTAACGTATTCGATAAGATCTTAAAGATGAGCCAGGTCGAAGTTCGAAAGAACTCGGAGGCCTCGATCGATTGGTTCAGAGAGAAGGCATCCGGTCAGAAAGTGACCAGCAATCAGCTCCTGACAGGCAGCGGCTATAAAGACAACGTCTCAAATCAGATATGGCCGGGAAGCATGTTCCTGTTCCAGTACGATGCCAAGCACAAAGAGACGTTACCATACTGGGATAAGTTCCCGCTAGTGTTTCCATTCTCATACGAGAGTGATGGATTTATGGGATTAAACCTTCACTACCTTCCTCATGCTATGAGAGCTTCTCTGATGAGCAATCTCATGGAAAGGACTTCGCCAAACAGGCACCAAGACTTGAAGCTCTCGTACCAGATTCTCAACGCTTATTCGAGTCTTAGATACTTTAAGCCTTGCGTAAAGAGGTATCTATATTCTCACGTCAAGTCACAGTTTCTCTACATAACACCAGAAGAGTGGCCGATCGCCATATTCTTGCCTCTACAGAGGTTCCAGAAGGCCAGCGACGGCAAGGTCTACGCAGATTCAAGAAAGATGCTAAGGTAAACACATGGCACAACTACCGGGCAAGGGATTTAGTATCGATGACTTCAGAGCCGTCATGGCAAAGAAGGGCATCGCGAAAACTAATCTATACAAAGTAGTGATCACGCTTCCGAGAGGATTGCAGCAAGTCGCTAGGCAATTGAATATGCCGTCGTCTCTTGGTGACTTAGATGATATTTGTCTGTATTGCGAGTCAGTTACTCTACCGGGCCTATCATTAGCGACTACAGAATCTAAGCCGTACGGATACGGTCCATTAGAGCAGAAAGCTTATGCTCCGGTATTCAACCAACTTCAAGCCTCGTTCATCGTAGACGCCAAAGGATACACTCTCTCGTTCTTCAGGAACTGGATGAGGTCCATAGTAAACTACACGAGCGAAGGCAAAGCTTACTGGTCTGCCAAGGCTGCGTCTGCAGGAGGAGGCAAAAACAACGTATTCGAGGCCGCTTATAAGGCAGACTATGAGACAGTCATTGAGATCTATGTCATAAGCGGCACGGCCACACAGTCTGCCGATACCAGCAATCTTAAAGTAGAACTGGTAACGAAGATGTCAGTCATGAGAGCATTTCCGGTGATGATCGGCGACGCAGTACTCAATTACGGTGTCACAGACCAGTACCTCTCTCTTCCAGTCACTTTTAGCTTCTTCGATTGGTGGAGTGACAGCATCAATTTAGCCGAAGTGCCTGGCGGCCTCGGCACTAACGGCGATTTCTCTACACCAGATCGGGTCCTCGGTCTAAACAATTCATAATCAGGAGTGATTCATAATGCCACTACCAAAACTTCAGTATCCGACTTTCGAGCTAGAAGTTCCATCTACTAAGAAGTCTCATAAATTCAGGCCATTCTTAGTCAGCGAGGAGAAGATCCTGCTGCTAGCTCAGGAGAGTGGCGACCTCAAGGAGATCATCCTAGCGCTCAAGCAGGTGATCAGTAATTGCTGCTCAGATCCAGAGTTCGACGCCGAAGCTTTAGCCACGTTCGACATCGAGTGGCTCTTCCTCAAGCTCAGGTCTAGGTCAGTGAGTAACAAAGCGAGAGTCTACCTATTGGACAATGAAGACAGTAAAGAATACAACTTCGAAGTAGATCTCGATACCGTCAATCTCTTCAGAAATCCTGAACACGATCCGATCATCAAATTAACGAATGACGTGACTGTAATCCTTAAGTATCCGACTACTCATATGATTGACGCCATCGCGCAGATGGCCACTGAGACGAAGGCTTTCTTTGAAGTCATGAAATATTGTATCGACTACGTAATCACGGGCAAAGAGAAGATTAAGTTTGCTGATAACGAAGAAGCTGATCAGGATCAGTTCGTGCAGAGCATCGATATCTCGAGCTTCACGAAGATCACCAAATTCTTCGAGACGATGCCTCGCATGCACTACGAGATAGACTACAAGAATTCTCTCGGGCATAATAGAAAGGCTGTGCTCAAGAACTTAAACGATTTTTTTATATTGGGCTGAGTCATACTAATCTCAAGAATTACTACGAGATAGTGTTTGGCTTGGCGCATCACCATAAGTATTCGATCTCTGATATAGAAGCCATGATGCCGTACGAGAGAGACGTCTACGTCGACTTAGCACTGGCCTACAAGAAACAAGTAGAAGAAGAGATGAGACAGAAGAATGGCTGAGTTTGCCAAAGAAGATCTTGATGCTATAGTCTCAGCTATAGGATTCGGAATAGTGAGTGACTTCAGGTCGCTCCAGTCTGCCATGGGAACTCTGGCTTACCAGAGCGCCGAGAACAATCGCGTGCTCGGCGACATCAACACTAATCTGTCTTCTACTGACAGGACTCTCGAGCGCCTAGAGAGAGACATCTATAGGCAGATCGACGCTAGGCAATTCGCTAGAGTCGAGAACGAGATGGAGAGGAAGACTAAAGCTTCTTCTCGTAGAGCTGACCAGATACTGACTCAGGTACAGAAGTCGCTCTCAGATCTACAGAAAGAAACTGCCAAGGGTAACAACCAGTCTTATGGAGGCGGCCAGCCTAAAGATAAAGAGCCGCCTCAAGTAAGCTCTGAGTCTGAGATCAATCAGTTCTTGTCAGACGTCGAATCTACTGGCGGTAGCTCAGGAAGTAATTTGGCGCCTGTTCCGTCTTCTGGCGGTGGAGGAGGCGGCGGAGTCTCTGGTCTGGCTAAGGTAGGAGCTGCCGTAGCAGTAGCCGGCGCTGGTTATATGATGATGAACAATCAGTCTTCTGCTTCAGTAGGACAATTGGCTCCGGCGGACGCTGCGGTCCCGTCGACTCCTTCTATCGGAGTCTCTGAGAATAAAGGCTCGGCCACACAAACGCCAACGGCTTCTACTACTGGAGCAGTCAGTTCTGCCACTCAGACTGTTACGGCTGCCACGACTTCTATTCGTCGCAAGGCTCTCGAGAAGATCACGAACAAGCTATCCGACTGGGTGAATAAAAACACCGACAAAGTGATGGCCATCGTGGGTCAAGGAAATGCCAAAGTACTCGGTCAACTCACTGGCGGTAGCTTCACTTTTTCTAAGTACATGACTGACAGCTCTTGGACTGGTCTCGGAGAGCAGTACGTATTAGGCAACTCGATATCTCCGGCGCAGACCAAAGATAAGAACGCCGCTTATGTAGCCAGCGTAGTAGTCAACCTAGCGATCTTGGCGTACCTCGCCTGTAGAGACATATACACTCGCGAGAATTACAACGACATCAACTCTGGCGCAGTGCAGAATTTCGACGATCTCGGGTCTTCCGAGAAGTTCCAGTTCATCAAGAATGCTGGAAGTCAGATCGAGAACTACGTCAATAAGCTGATCTCTGAGACTCGTACTTCTTCTACGTCTAGCTTCTCGATAATATCTTCTGCTGCGGCTGCCACGCCCGCCCCTTCAGAATCTCCCGGACCGGCTCAGAACTTGACTCCTACGATAGCTCCTCCGACTACTTCAGGCGGAGACGAGAACGAGGAAGATCAATCAGCAGAACCTCAGCAGACCGGAGGCGGAGCGGGCGGCGGAGGTGGCGGAGGTGGAACGACTCCACCTGGCACAGAGGCTGGTCCAAACTTTCAGCAGACTTCTTCTCCTGCCCAACCATTCGCTGGCTCAGAGCAAAGCGAAAATCAAAGTGATGCCTCTGCTTCTGGTGTAGATAACTTCGCGTCTATCAATATGTCTAGCAGCGTAGTCACTGACATATCTGGATCGAACTCGTTAGAAGATCTGAAAAACGAGATAGCCAGTGGAGAAGGAGATTATGGATCTTATAATCGAGGAACTGCTGGAGACACTCCGAGGAGTCAGCAGTCTATCGACATTCAGAATCTCACGGTCGGTCAGGTCATGCAGTTGCAGAGGCAGGGGCAGCTATTCGCCGTTGGTAAGTATCAGTTCATTCCTGGCACGCTAGCCGAAGCAGTCAGATCGACTGGAGTAGACCTCGAGCAGAAGTTCGACAGCTCTACTCAAGAACAACTATTTCCGTATCTGATCTCTGAAGCAAAGAGACCAAAGCTCGCCAGTTACTTATCAGGAAAGTCTAGCGACGAAGACGCGGCCATCAATGATCTAGCTCACGAGTTCGCTTCTATTCCAACTACGAGTGGCAGAGGAGCCTACGATGGCGACAGAGCCGGCAACCAGGCCGCTGGAGGTCTTAACAGAGTTCAGAAGATCAGAGGTATTCTGAGAGGGATCAGAAATTCTTCGGCATCCACCACTGTTGCTCCTGATGAAGTTCCGGCTGCAGCTCAAGGCGCCATCATAACGCCGCTACCTAAGACACCGACAGACACACTCAACCTAGCTCCACCAAAGATGGGGTCGGCATCAGGATCTGACGACGAAGACGAATTCACTACTTCTTCGAATCCGATCGACGCAAGGCCCAAGTCTTACTCAGCTAATCCGATGGACGAGATGAAGAACAAGATCTCGTTCTATAGCGACTATCTACAACATCATTTTGGATACTTATCTGAAGAGTTTGACCTACACACTAGCGGAGAGCTCACCGCTGAAGAAGCATACAAGAGGGCGATGAATCCGCTAGGCAGATGACACCACAGGAACTCCAGTACGTACAAATAAAGATCGGTAACTCTTTCCTCAGGTCGTTCTATCCGGCCGATTACCGAGCAATGATGCAGACAAACGATCGTCTGGTCAGGCTCGAGAAAGAAGAGTATAAGAGGCTCAGGACTACCTCGAACTTGACGTCTGAGATAGACAAGAAGATGGCTCGCACCATCGGTCTACTTCAGAGAGAGATCAACGAGCTACTGGCCGCATTAGATTCTACTCAGTCAGCCATCTATATGATAGGCGATGAGATGGTAGACGCTGAGGCATTAGACGAGGCCATGCAGAGAACTGCGGGAGGCTTCGATCTCTTCAAGTCTTGGAGGCAAATAGACAGAGTCAGGCGCATCCTCCGTAGCCGCGAGAAGCG
>Ga0209770_10000807_pt1 | contig 16704 bp, 18 predicted proteins | sample LauGreSu1BDMLBDD_2_FD_187572 | JGI IMG/M metagenome (GOLD analysis project Ga0209770, IMG submission 187572) | Freshwater lake microbial communities from Lake Michigan, USA - Su13.BD.MLB.DD (SPAdes) (version 2) | ecosystem: Environmental > Aquatic > Freshwater > Lake | place: Lake Michigan, USA...
TTCAATACGTGTTTTATTGATTGAACCTAAGCCATCCATGATGATTTCAGTGTTGGAGACCGGCAAAGTGTGATCTTCCACTGAGTGAAAGAGCTGGACTGGAACAGTCACTTTGCTTAAATTCTTTTTTGTTATCTTGAGCATCTTTAATAGTTCAGCAATTCCACGAGTAGGTAGTGCGTCATAGCCATGCTCTGTAATCCCAGGACGCTTGATGTCGTTACCAACACTGGAGCGAAGTTTTTGAAAATGTGAGATGAGGTAGGCCACTTGATGTGGCAAAAAAGCCACATGAATCATGGGGTTTACTAAAATCAGACCTGCGATTCGCTCATTATTTGATTGGGCAACATTAAGAGCAGTTCCACCACCCATTGATAAACCAGCGACAAATACTTGATCACAGCTATTAAACAGCTCATCCAATTCAGCTTGAACTTTTGCAGGCCACTCTTGCCATTTCACTTTATTGAGATCTTCTGGCTTAGTTCCATGCCCCGGAAGAAGTGGCACACGAACGGTGTAACCCTTGGCATGTAGGAATTCGCCCCATGGGCGCATCGATGGTGGGGCTCCAGTAAATCCATGAATAAGTAAGACTCCAATACGAGCATTTTTGCCTGAGCCTTGCGCCGACCAATCTTGCATCCAACCTGGGGGTGCTGTTTCAACTGCCATGGTTAACACAATACGCGTGCTGTCAATGACAGTGCAATCATTTACTATCGCCACTATGCACCTATCGGAAGCCACCTTTGTGGTTGTGGATTTAGAAACCTCAGGTGCTGCACCTTCATCTGGAGCAGGCATCACTGAAATCGGTGCTGTTAAGGTGCGCGGCGGCGTCGTCATTGGTGAGTTTGAAACCTTTGTAAATCCGGGTGTACAGATTTCAGAATTCATCACACAACTCACTGGGATTACAGATCAGATGCTTTCCAACGCTCCGACTATCGCTCAAGTATTTCCATCATTTATTGAGTTCTTAGGGCCAGAGACAGAGAATGTGTTAGTTGCCCACAACGCACCTTTTGATGTGGGATTCCTAAAAGCAGCAGCTGCGCATTTGAATTACCCGTGGCCCAATCATCATGTGGCCGACACTGCCCGATTAGCAAGATATGTTCTTACAAAAGATGATGTCATTAACTGCAAATTAGCCACCCTGGCAGAGTTCTTTGGAGCAACTACTTCTCCCACACACCGCGCCCTAGATGATGCCCGCGCCACGGTAGATGTATTGCATGGAATTATCGAACGCTTGGGCGGTTTTGGGATTACGACTTTGCCAGAGTTTAAAAAAGTTAAGAAGCGGCTAGTTTCTGGCTAAGTGCTGCCCACTGTGAAAGAAGCTTTGCTGCTGCACCACTATCAATAGCCATGCTTGCTCGTTCAACACCCTTCTGGATTCGATCATGAAGGCTCAACTCCATCTCACCTTCATAGGCCGCGATTGCAGCGGCTGCATTTAATACAACAGCATCACGCGGTGCACCTTTTTCACCAGCAAAAATAGCGCTAGTGATTCTGGCATTTTCATTTGCGTCTCCCCCGGCAAGTGCTGATATCGGCGCTCTTGCAATTCCAAAATCAAGTGGGTCTAATAAATCACTAGCTATTTGGCCATTACCTAAAGTTAGAACAGATGTAGTGGTTGCAAGTGTTATCTCATCAAGGCCATCATCGCCTCGGAAAACGAAGCCATCTACGCCTTTACCGGCCAATACCTGGGCCATCACTAAATGCATTCGATCATTGGCAACGCCAATCGCTGCAGCCTTTGGTTTGGCTGGATTTGATAGAGGGCCCAAGATATTAAAAACTGTTGGCACGCCTAACTCTTTGCGGGCAGGGGCAGCAAAGCGCATTGCTGGGTGAAATACTGGGGCGAAACAAAAGCCAATTCCAAGCTGTGAAAAAGTGGTTTCAACGCCTTTGCCATTAAGTGTTACTGCAACACCTAGAGCTTCAAGAAGATCTGCTGCACCTGATTTAGATGAAGCTGCGCGGTTACCGTGCTTTACTACTTTTGCTCCAGCAGCTGCAGCGATAATTGCAGCGGTAGTTGAGATGTTAATTGTGTGGGCACCATCGCCACCTGTTCCAACTGTGTCGACCGCGCGCTCTGTAATGGAGATTGGCGCAGAATGCTCATACATCTGGGCAACTAGCGCACCCACTTCTTCGCTGGTCTCACCTTTTGCCTTTAGGGAAAGCAAAAACTTTTTAATTAAATCGTTATCGGCTTTTCCCTCAAGAATTTGATTCATGCACCAGGCGACATCGGTTGGCTCTAAATCCAGCCCACTTTCAAGAATTGAGAAATAGCGATCCCACAACTCTTTCGACATTTTTAAACTACAGCAGGTGCTGTGCCGCGTAGAAGTTCTGCGGCGCTTCTCGCAAGAGTGAATGGATCAATAGGGTGAACAATTGAAGCTTCAGCCATCGACCATGCCGCAAGCCATGCATCTTCCTTGCGCCCTGTGATGACTAGTACTGGAGGGCAGTTGAAAACTTCGTCTTTGAGTTGACGGGCAACTCCCAACCCACCTTCTGGGACGGCTTCACCGTCGAGGATGAATAAATCAATGTTTGAATTGTTATCGACATAAGAGCGAAGGGCTGCAGCCGTGGCAAACTCATGAATCTGGTGCTCTGCTACATCGCTGGCCGTTCTGGTACCCAAGGCGTCAATGACAGCCTTTCGTACAGTTGAATCATCTGCATAAACCAGAATCTGCTTCTTTGCCATGGCCTAAGTCTAGGCTCCCGGAAAGGGTGTGCGAGCTGATTTTTACCTCCAAAAATCTGTGGGCTGTTTCACTCCAGAAGCGGGTGAATAACCTGCATATGAGGGGTCTCCCGTAAGACGTAGGCGTGGTTTTCGGGAATAATCATCCCCATGTCGAGTACATCAGTAGCTTCCCACCACAAGATCACCCGTCCCAACGCTGTAGCGGTTGGGACGATCGTGTGGCTATCAAGTGAGTTGATGTTCTTTGCCGCACTCTTTGCTATTTATTTCACTACTCGCGCAGTGCAAGGTCCAACAATTTGGACAGAGTCAAGTGAGATTCTCAATATTCCATTTGCAGCGCTGAACACAACAATTCTTGTTCTCTCATCTGTGACATGTCAGTTCGGAGTATTTGCTGCAGAGCGATTCCAAAACCACCGTACCGGTTCAATTTTCCAACTTAACAAATGGGGAATGCGCGAATGGTTCGCCCTGACGTTCCTCATGGGTTCATTCTTTATTGGTGGACAGATTTATGAGTATGCCGCTCTTGTTGAAGAAGGTTTAACACTTTCATCTAATGCCTATGGTTCTATCTTTTTCATTGCAACTGGATTCCACGGTCTGCATGTGACCGGTGGACTTCTTGCTTTTCTTATTGTGCTCATTCGTGTTTCTAAGGCACGTCGCTTTACACATGAGCAAGCCACAACTGCAATTGTTGTTTCGTATTACTGGCACTTCGTCGACGTCGTGTGGATTGCTCTCTTCTCAGCGATCTACCTCATTAAGTAAGGGAGTACAAAAACTTCGTGAAGCGTTTATCGCGTTACCGTCGACATAAGGCCGCTGGCCCAATGCTTCTAATTTTTGCTCTCCTAGCAATTGGGACTACTTTCTCTGTTGCAAGTGCAACTGTTAAAGAGACCCAGAGCGTTTTAGATCGCTCGGCATCCATTGAAGAGGGAAAGCAAATATTCCTTAAAGGTTGTTCTTCTTGTCACGGACTCAACGCTGAAGGTGCATCAATCGCACCCTCTCTAATCGGTGTTGGAGCAGCCTCTGTTGATTTCCAAGTTGGAACAGGCCGTATGCCAATGGCTGACATGAGCACACAAGCAATGCGCAAAGCCCCTGTCTATAACGAGGAAGAGACCGCGGCCCTAGCTGCATACGTTGCTTCCTTAGCTCCTGGTCCAGCTATTCCAGGTGAATCTGAACTTAATTATGAGCGCGATGGAAATGCTGCTGAAGGTGGCGAGCTATTTAGAAATAACTGCGCGATGTGTCACAACTTTGCTGGCCAAGGTGGTGCGCTATCCCAAGGTAAGTACGCGCCAACTCTTATGGGTGTTGAGCCAAAACATATTTATGAAGCAATGGTCACTGGACCGCAATCAATGCCAGTCTTTAGTGATAAAACAATTACAGCTGAAGAAAAACTTTCTATCATCAAGTGGATCAAGTCTGCAGAAGCTGAACCAAATCTAGGCGGTGCAACTATGGGCCGCATTGGACCTGTTACAGAAGGTTTGTTGGCTTGGGTATTAGGGTTAGGACTGCTCATTGGTATTGCAGTCTGGCTAACTACGAGAGCAAGGTAGGCGCAGCGTGTCTAATGAATTAACTCCTATTGATGACTCGGTAGTACCTGCGCATGCACCACGTGCGACAGATGTTAATCCTGTCTCTGAAAAGCGTGCAGAGCAACAAGTAGCCATTCTCTTTGGACTCTCCGGTGTCGGCTCACTTCTTCTTATTTATTCCTACATCTTTGTTAAAGACACGGTATTCATCTTTATTCCTATTATGGGTAACCAGAACGCTCAGCAATTAGGTATCGGTATTGGTATGGCTATGTCCCTGTTCTTTATTGGCATTGCTGCAATTCACTGGGCCAAAACTTTGATGCCAGATAAAGAAATTGTTAATCACCGCCACGAATTTCGCTCAAGTGATGAGGATCGCGCAGAGTTAGTTCAAACTGTCAAAGAAGGTGTGGCTGGAGTTCAACTCGGTCGCCGTAAGTTAATCAAGCGCTCACTTGGCGCAGCTGTTGGTCTCTTTGCTCTTCCTCCTGTTCTTCTTCTTCGCGATCTTGGTCCACTTCCTGGAAAAAAGTTGGAGATGACGAATTGGAAAGCAGGAACTCGTCTGCTCACTGATCCGGGTAACCGACCTATTTTGGCTTCAGACCTTGAAGTTGGCTCTGTGGTCCAGGTTTTACCTGCTGTTGAAGACCTAGAACATCGTCCATTGAGTGATATCGCAAAAGATCCTGTTCTCCTGATTCGTTTGCGCCCAGAAGAATTCCAGTTAGAGCCAGATCGCCTTGCGATGACCCATGAAGGAATCATCGCCTTTTCAAAGATTTGTTCTCACATGGGCTGCGCAGTAGCACTGTATGAACAAACAACAAAACACCTGTTGTGTCCATGTCACCAATCAACATTTGATGTGACTCGCGCTGCCAAGGTCATATTTGGACCTGCAGCTAGACCATTGCCTCAACTCGACATCACAGTCGATGCCGAAGGTTATTTAGTTGCACGTGCACCATTTAATGAAGCAGTCGGACCTAGTTTCTGGGAGCGAAACTCACAATGACAACTACTGAAAAGAAAATCGGCACTGCCGCTAATTTTGTTGATGAACGACTTGGTGCTGCCAAGTGGGTTAAGAAGTCCCTGAACAAGGTCTTCCCTGATCACTGGACGTTCATGTTCGGTGAAGTGTGTATGTATTCCTTCATTATCTTGCTTCTTTCAGGAACATTCCTAACTTTCTGGTTTGATCCTTCACAAAAGGAAGTTGTCTATAACGGGGCTTATGAGCCACTCCAAGGTTTAAAGATGTCGGCTGCTTATGCCTCAACTTTAAACATCTCATTTGAAGTTCGCGGCGGTCTATTGATGCGCCAGATTCACCACTGGGCAGCAAATATTTTCATGGCAGCAATTGTTGCTCACCTTTTGCGCGTGTTCTTCACGGGCGCATTTAGAAAGCCACGTGAGTTCAACTGGATCCTTGGAATTCTCCTTCTTACTCTTGGTCTAGTTGAGGGTCTTCTCGGTTATTCACTTCCTGATGACTTGCTATCTGGAACTGGATTGCGCATTACTTCAGCGATTATTCAAGCGATTCCAGTAGTTGGCACATACGCTTCATTCTTCTTATTCGGTGGAGAATTCCCGGGAACTGACTTTATCCCGCGCATCTTTACCCTTCATATCTTGATCATTCCTGGAATCTTCCTAGCCGTCATCACAATTCACGTGATGTTGGTTTGGTACCAGAAGCACACACAGTTCCCAGGTGTTGGTCGCACAGAAAACAACGTTGTTGGTCACCCTATTTTGCCGGTCTACATGGCTAAAGCTGGCGGATTCTTCTTCGTAGTATTTGGAATCACTGCATTCATCTCAGCTGTTGCCTCCATTAACCCGATCTGGCTCTATGGTCCATACACTCCAGGACAAATTTCGGCAGGTTCGCAACCTGACTGGTACATGGGATGGCTCGATGGGCTTGTGCGAATGGCTCCCCCATTAGAAACTCACGCATTCGGTCACACTATTTCATGGAATATTTTGATTCCAGCAGTAATCGTTCCTGGAATTATCTTCACCGGTATGGCGCTCTATCCATTTATTGAAAGTTGGATTACTGGCGACAAGCGTGAGCACCACTTGCTAGATCGACCACGCAATGTGCCAAACCGAACCGCACTTGGTGTCATGTCAATTACTTTTGTGATGATTTCACTTATCAATGGTGGAAATGACATTATCGCGACGAATTTTGATCTATCGATTAACCAAATCATGTGGTTCTCTCGCATAGGAATCTTTATTCTTCCACCGCTAGCTTTCATCATTACAAAGCGTTTGTGTTTGTCATTGCAACGTGCAGATCGCGAACTACTCCTTCACGGAGCAGAGACTGGTCGCCTACTTCGCTTGCCACACGGTGAGTTCGTAGAAGTTCATGCGCCTATCTCTCCAGAAAAGGCTTATCTTTTGCAATCACATGAGCAGTTGGTGCCACTTGAGATTGAAGATGTTGATGCTCGTGGTGTGCGCAGACCTGGTGCACTCAAGAACAAGTTGCAACGCCGTTTGAGCAAGGCACATGCAGTCTCTGTTCCTAAGGTAACTGAGCAAGAATTAAAGGAGATCGAAAACCACTAGTTGGTTCTACGTATTACAAGCCAAACACCCAGGGCGGTAATTCCTATTCCAAGGAAGCCTTGGGTGTTTACTTTTTCGCCAAATAAAACATAGGCCTCAAGGGCTGTTGCTGGTGGAACTAAATAGAATAGCGATGAGACCGAAGCGGCGCTGCCGTTGTTGAGCAATCGAAGCAAAAGAAGAACTGCACCTACAGATAGGGCAAAAACTAGCCAAATCATTGCACCAGCAAACTTAGGCGTGAGCTCAATGCGTGTTCCACCCGTTGCAAATGCTGCAATGCCAAGGATTAAGCCTGCTGCTAAGTATTGATAAGCAGTTCCAGCCAACATCGGGATTCCAGCACCAAACTTCTTTTGCATCAGCGTTGCTGTCGTGCTTCCTAGGAGTGCAACAAAGACTGCGGCAATTCCAACTGTGGAGACTGAGCTATCAAAGGTCGGACCTAGAACTAACACAACGCCAATCAATCCTGTTACCAAACCGGCAAACTGGCTCCAGCGCAGTTTCTCACCTAGAACTTTCACGGCCAAGATTGAAACAAAGACTGGTTGCAAACTTGTAATCACTGCTGCAACCCCAGCTGAAACACCTTTGGAGATTGCAAAGAAGACTCCCCCAAGATAAAACGCATGCAAGAACAATCCAATGAGTGCAGATTTGCTGATTTCACTTCGAGACAGTGCAATCTGTGTGTGCATGAAACGGGCTGCGACGAAAAGGATGCCAGCGGCAATAAATATTCGCACCGATAAGAATATGAAGGGATCTGCATAGGGAAGGCCGTACTTAGCTCCTACAAAGCCTGTACTCCACAGGAAAACAAAAAGATAGGGTGCTAAACGTGCTGTTTTCAACCTTCACACAACGCTTTGAGTTGCACCAAACTCTTAGCCATAAACTTTGGATTTCTAGCCACGGCTCCGGTCTTCTTTAACCACCAACGAGAAAAGGCAGGAATTGAATGAGCATCAAAGATTTCAGTAACTTGAGTTGTTGAATTACCCAAATCGTGGAGCTCATATGACCAGGTCCACTTCATTAGGTGACACCAGGTAATTTTCTTGTTCTCTTCAAAAGCCACAACGGTATTTGTTATGCGATATGGCACCTTAATATTCATCGCCATTCCAAATTTTGCACCTTGATGAAGACGAACTGGTCCCGAAATACTCTTCTTAATACTGCCAGAACCATCAAAGGAGGCATGAGCACGAGGATTAGCCAATAGTTCAAATATCTTTGATGCTGGTGCATTTATTACGATTCGTGCTGCAGCCGTATTTGGATAGTCAACATCCAGAATCTCTGCACGTACTTTTGACATTAGTGAGCTGAAACCGCAATCGGCTTCTCGTACTCAGTCACCATTCCGATAATGGAAATAACTAGAGCACCTAGTGAGATGACAGTTAGCCACCAACCAATGATCAACGAGAGTGTGAGTGCACACATGCTCAAGGCAACTGGTAATGGCCACCATGAGTGCGGGCTATAGAAACCAAGCTCGCCAGCGCCATCAGAGATTAATGCGGTGAGATTATCTTCAGGAAGAATCTGGCCGATTCGGCGCTGTGTGAACCACACATAAAAGCCAACCATTCCAGCAAGTGCTGCAGCAAGTAGCATGCCGCCAATTCCTACTGGCTCACCGCCCACTTGCCAATAAATTACTGTCATCAAAACATAGAACAACGCCAGACCAATAAATAGCTGCCAAGAAACCTTCATAGTTTATTAGTGCCCTTCAGTCTTAATGTGTGGATAGTGCAGATCAAATGCTGGTCGCTCTGATGAGATGCGAGGCATTGTTAGGAAATTGTGGCGTGGTGGTGGACATGTAGTTGCCCATTCAAGTGATGCTCCGTAACCCCAAGGATCATCAACACCAACTAATGGAGCCTTGCGTGTAATCCAGATGTTGACCATAAATGGAATCATTGAGAAAGCAAGTAAGAATGAGCCGATTGTTGAAACTTCATTCATAAATGTGAAGCCATCAGTTGGTAGGTAATCAGCATAGCGACGAGGGAAGCCCTTGATACCTAGCCAGTGCTGGATAAGGAATGTTAGGTGGAAGCCGACGAAAGTTGTCCAGAAGTGAATCTTTCCTAGACGTTCATTAAGCATACGACCAGTCATCTTTGGCCACCAGAAGTAGAAGCCTGCAAACATCGCAAAGACCACAGTTCCAAATAGAACATAGTGGAAGTGAGCAACGACAAAGTAGCTAGCAGAAACTGCAAAATCTAGTGGAGGTGAAGCCAAAATGATTCCTGTTAATCCACCGAAAAGGAAAGTAACAAGGAAGCCCATAACCCAGAGCATCGGTGTTTCAAAAGTAACGTGACCGCGCCACATCGTTCCGATCCAGTTGAAGAACTTCACACCAGTTGGGACACCGATAAGGAAAGTCATGAATGAGAAGAATGGCAATAGGACTTGTCCAGTTGCAAACATATGGTGTGCCCACACTGCAACAGACAGAGCCGCAATTGCGATAGTTGCAGCAATCAAACCTTTATAACCAAAGATCGGCTTGCGACTAAAGACTGGCAAAATCTCTGTTGCAATTCCAAAGAATGGAAGTGCCAAGATATAAACCTCGGGGTGTCCAAAGAACCAGAACAAGTGTTGGAACAACATTGCTCCACCATTTGCCGGATCAAAAAGATGCGTGCCATAAATGCGGTCAGATTCAAGACCAAGTAGGGCTGCAGCTAGTGGAGGGAAAGCAAGAAGAACAAGGATTGATGTCAGTAGTACGTTCCAAGAGAAGATTGACATGCGGAACATCGTCATACCAGGAGCGCGCATTGTGAAAATTGTTGTAATGAAGTTAACGCCACCAAGAATCGTTCCGATACCGCTAACTGCTAGACCTAGTAACCACAGATCTGCGCCAATACCCGGTGAATATGTTGCATTTGAGAGTGGAACATAAACAGTCCAACCAAATGATGCTGCTCCTCCAGGTGATAGGAAGCCAGCAAATGCCATGAGGCCACCAAAGAGGTAGAGCCAATAAGAGAGCATGTTCAAACGAGGGAATGCCACATCAGCTGCGCCGATTTGCAACGGCATAATCACGTTTGCAAAGCCAACGAACAATGGTGTTGCAAACATGAGCAACATAATCGTTCCGTGCATGGTGAAAATCTGGTTGTACTGCTCAGCGCTTAAAAACTGCATTCCTGGGCGGGCAAGCTCTGAGCGTAGAAGGAGCGCTAAAACTCCACCAATAAGAAACCATGCAAAAGATGTCATCAGATATAGATATCCGATGGTCTTGTGATCAGTAGAGGTAACCCACTTTACGAATGCTCTGCCTTTTTTGGCAGGAAGTGGGGGCAAGCCAGAAATCGTTGGGCGTTCTGCGTAAGTTGTCATGCGCCATTCCCCTTAATCGTTTCAAGATAAGCCTGGTACTGCGCTGGTGTTACTACGCGAACCGTGAAAAGCATTTGTGAGTGATTTCGTCCACACAAGATGTTGCAACGTCCTGGAAAATCACCGAGCTTGTTGGCTGTAAATTCCAAATGATTAGTAACACCTGGAATGTTTTGAATTTGAATCATGAAAGCTGGAATCCAGAATCCATGCACAACATCGTTTGCAGTAATTGTGTAGCGCACTCGCTCGCCAAGAGGAACATAGAGAACAGGAGGCTGGGCAGGTGTGCCAGTAACTACAGCATCAGGACCTGCTTCTGGGTAACCAAATTGCCATGACCACTGAATACCTTCGACCGTGATCTCATGCTTGTAAGTATCAGTCTTAGCTGTAATAACTGTTTGCTTCTGGGCAGTGAAATAGAAAAGAACTGCAACGATAATAAATGGGATAATTGTGTAGAGAACTTCAACTGGAATGTTGTACTGAGTTTGCTTAGGAAACTCTGGGCTATCTTTTTTGAGGCGATGAAAAAACGCTGGCCATAAAATTAAAATTAATGTGAAGACTCCGACTACACCTGCAGCTATCCATGCTCCTTGCCATAGCGATAATGATTGATCGTTAACACTTGATAATCCCTCTTCAAAGCCAAGGCCTGAAACTTTTGAGCAACCGGTGAGCAAGAGAGCCGGGCTCAGAAAGAGAAGGCCTCGGAGGAATTTAAGCGCTTTTAACGACATAGGGGTAAGGATAGAGCGCAAAGCGCGCTTGCGTGGCATCGGCTTAAGGGGCCGCCCTCGTGGTTCGTGTCACAGATTCTTAGGGCCTAAAAACTAAGGTGTGGCGCTATTTGCGAGGCCGCTTCTGCCCCATAAGCAGCTTCAAAGCGGGCTAAGAACTCAGCACTACTAAAGCGATATTCCTGGGTTCCCATCGTCTCTATGACATAGGTGGCAATCAAAGATCCCAACTGGGCGCATCTCTCATGGCTCAAACCCCAAGCAAGGCCGGCGATAAAGCCTGATCTAAATGAATCTCCAACACCTGTTGGATCTGTCTTTGATTTCTCCTGTGGCACTCCTACTTGAACGAACTCCCCAGCTGCACTTTCGACTTTGGCACCCTTTGATCCCAAGGTCACAACACGAATCTTCACGTGCTCCAAAATCTCACGATCACTCCAGCCCGTCTTTTGCATCGCTAGGGCTAGTTCGTATTCATTCAGGAAAAGATAAGAAGCACCATCAATCAAAAGCTTGATTTCTTCCCCACTCATACGGGCCATTTGCTGGGAAGGATCTGCAGCAAAAGGGATGCCTTCTTTGCGGCAGACATCAGAGTGATGCAACATCGCTTGGGGATCATCAGGTGAAATCACGACCATGTCGAAGCGCCCTGTTTTTTCCATGATGGGTGCTAATTCAATATTGCGGGCCTCACTCATCGCACCTGGGAAAAAGGATGCGATCTGATTCAGGTCATCATCAGTTGTAACCATAAAGTGGGCGGTATACAAAGTGGTTGAAACAAGGGCGTGTGATGTGTCCACACCATGGCGTGAAAGCCATGCTTCATAATCTGCCCAGTCTTTACCAACGGCAGCAATAAGTACGGGATTTAAACCAAGGACACCCATGCCGTAACAGATATTGGCCGCACATCCTCCACGGCGAACATCCAGGCTATCTACTAAAAATGATAGTGAGAGTTTTTCTAATGAACCTGCGACAAATGAATCAGTGAACTTTCCGGAGAAAGTCATCAAGTGATCTAAGCCAACTGATCCCGCTACGCCGATTTTCATGTGGCGATACTAGGGCCTTTTTTAGGTTTTATTAGTTAAATGAATCGCCGCATGCACAAGAACCTGCTGCATTTGGGTTATCAATAGTGAAGCCCTGCTTCTCAATGGTGTCAACGAAATCAACAGTTGCACCCATCAAGTAAGGATCACTCATCTTGTCTACTATGACCTTTACTGAACCAAATTCGCGCACGATATCGCCCTCTTGATTGCGATCATCAAAGTAGAGCTGATAACGAAGACCAGAGCATCCACCAGGTTGAACAGCAACACGAAGATTCAAATCATCGCGACCTTCTTGTGCCAAAAGCGCAGCTACTTTTGCAGCAGCAACATCGGTTAGGGCAAGACCAGTGGTTGTAACTTCTGTAGTCATTTTCTCTCCTTGTTTGGTCCAAGCCTACCTTTCCCTCACCCCTGGCGCGAGTTGTGACGTACCGTGAATATTTGTGGTTTTGCCCCACCCTTCTATAGTTCTCCCTATGACTACTGACTCAACTGGCAAAGGCCGTCCAACCCCAAAGCGCAAAGATGCCCAGGCAAAGGTGAAGGTTTCATCCCTATCCCCTGTTGTCACCAAGGAGCAAAAGCGCGCCCAGAAGTTGGCTTCCAGACAAGATCGCGTTAACTCACGAGCTGCATATTTGCGCGGTGACGAGAGTGCGATGCCACTACGAGATAGAGGCCCAGAGCGCCGCTTTGTCCGTAACTACGTTGATGCTCGTCGCTCAATCGGTGAATACTTCCTGCCAATTATTTTCGTCGTTCTAGTTCTGACTTTGATTCAAGTGCCTGCAGTTCAATTTGCAGCTATTGCTCTGATGTATGCGGTATTAATTGTTGCAATCATTGATGGAGTTTTCTTGGGACGCAAAATTAAGCGCATCATTAACTCCAAATACCCAACTTCTAGCACAAAGGGTCTAGCTATGTATGCATGGCTTCGCTCAACACAAATGCGTCGTCTTCGTGCTCCTCACCCACAAACCAAAGTGGGCGATGTAGTTAATTAAGCTCTTGGATTTGGGCTGATGTTTTGAGCTGGATCCTTCTCAGGAAGATTGCCTAAAGCTTTATCAATTGCTCTCATGGTCTCAGCATCTAGTTTTACTCCAGCAGCCTTCACATTTTCCTTAACCTGAGATGGCTTGGTAGCTCCCACAATTGCACTTGAGACATTTGGATTTTGCAAAACCCAAGCAACTGAGAGCTGAGACATTGTTAGCCCTGCTTGATCTGCAATTGGCTTAAGGTTTTGGACGGCAGTTAAAACATCATCCTTCATCCACTTAGAAATCATTCCAGCGCCGCCCTTTTTATCGGTAGCACGTGAGCCGGCAGGTGGTTTCTTTCCTGGCAAATACTTTCCAGTTAAAACACCTTGTGCCATGGGTGACCAGACAATCTGACCAATTCCTTCTTTTTCTGAGAGCGGAACTACTTCAGCTTCAATCACACGCCATAGCGCTGAGTATTGAGGCTGGCTTGAAACAAAGCGGTTATAGCCTTTCACATCTTGAATCTTTAAAGCTGCGGCGATCTGCTTTGCAGTCCATTCAGAGAATCCGATGTAGTGAACTTTGCCAGCACGAATCAAGTCATCAAAGGCACTGAGTGATTCTTCCAATGGAGTCTCAAAATCAAAGCGGTGCATTTGATAGAGATCAATGTGATCTGTTTGCAGGCGCTTGAGGGATGCGTTGCAGGATTCAATGATGTGCTTACGAGAAAGGCCGCGATCGTTTTTGCCGGGACCTGTTGGCCAGTAGACCTTAGTGAATAGCTCGTATGACTCACGACGAACACCTTTGAGCGCCTTACCAAGTACTTTCTCTGCGCGCGTACCTGCATAAACATCTGCAGTGTCAAAAGTAGTGATTCCACAATCGAGCGCGGTCTTTACACATTTAATTGCAGCATCGGCTTCAACTTGTGAGCCGTGAGTGATCCAGTTTCCGTAAGAAATCTCGGATACATACATTCCAGTACTACCAAGGCGACGATATTCCATGCTCAGAACTCTACGACCAAGCGCGCCTTGTTGCCAATCGGTTAGCGATGTGGTTGCCTACGCACACAACTTAATACGCCCTTCATTAGGGGAAGTTCGGTGAAATTCCGACGCTGACCCGCAACCGTATAGTCGGATTACCTAATGATTGGTTTTAGACAAACACCCGCCGAGGTTTGCGGGGTGTGGTCCACATGTCTTTGAGATTTTTATTTATCTCTTATTCGCGCGGCACTGCTCCCTGTGAGACTCTTTCACAATCGAGAGGCCCCACAGCAATGAAGTTCAAAGCATTACTTATTTCACTACTCATTCTTGCTACATCAGTTTTATTCATCCCCCAATCACAGGCTGCAAGCAAAGGCTGGCGTTACTGGGGTTATTTCCAGGCAGCTCCAGGTGCAACAAAGTGGACTGCTGCAATGACTGGCCCAACAGTTGATATAGCAGATGGCGCAGTTGAAGGATGGTCATTTGTTTTTAGCAGCGATGATGTTCCATCCCTTTCACCCAAAGTAAAACCTGATTTTGCAAAGATTTGCGCAGGAGTCAAGAGCGATAAGGACACTAAGCGAATCGCTCTCGTCATTGAATATGGCTCAAAGGCTTGGGCACCTAAAGGTGAATCTCCAAAGAAAACAATCACTACCTGTGTTCGCACCGCAAAAACCTCACAGGGCATAGATGTTTTAGGACAAGTGACAAAGATCCGCGCAGCATCATCTGGTCTGATCTGTGGCCTAGGTGGCTACCCAGCTAAAGAGTGCGGCGTTGAAATCCCAACACCAAAAGCGTTAGTTAAGACCAAGTAATCTCATTGATGAAAAAACTTTCATTTCACCCACTGACGTGGTGGATTTTCTCGGGCGCAGTTGCACTTGCGATTGCCCGTGTGAACTCCCCAGTCTTTGCCATTGCGGCAGTGGGTGTTATGTCAGTGATCGTCTTTACGCAACGAGATGACGCCCCTTGGGGCCGATCTTTTAACGCTACTTTGAAGCTATCTGTCTGGATTATCGCGATTAGAGCAATTATTGGTGTGCTCATTGGGGTTCCGATTCCAGGGACAACACTTTTCACAATTCCTACATTGCCGCTACCAAGTTGGATGCCAGGTATTCGCGTCGGCGGTGCGGTGACTTTAGAGCGGTTAAATTCATCGATCTCTGAGGGCATCATCATCTGCGCAATTCTTGTGGTTTTCGGTGCAGCTGCATCACTGACAAGTCCACACAGGTTGTTGCGCGTGCTACCGGTCTATGTCTATGAATTTGGAATTAGCGTTGTTATTGCTACTTCGGTACTTCCACAATTAGTTTCAGCTGTCTCTCGTATTCGCATGGCACAACGTTTGCGTGGTCAGAAAACCCATGGGGTAAAAGCATTCAAGCGCATTGCCCTTCCTTTGCTTGAGGAATCACTGGCTAGATCTTTAGATTTAGCAGCGGCTATGGATTCACGTGGGTACGCAATTAGCAAAAAGAGATCTAAGTATCGCCCGATCAAATGGGCACGAATTGATATGGCCGTAGTCGTTGCCGGCTTAGCGGTTGTGGGTCTTTCATGATTAAGTTTTCTAACGTTTCACTTATCTACCCAAACTCCACAACAACAGTTATTGAAGACCTCAATCTTGAAATCGCTGAAGGAGAATTAGTTCTAGTTATTGGACCAACGGGTTCAGGTAAATCTTCATTGCTACGCCTTATCAACGGCCTTGTTCCCCACCACACTGGCGGCATCTTGGCTGGAAGTATTGAAGTAGATGGGATTTCTACTGCTGAAGTAAAGCCTGGCGGGCTAGCACATCTGATTGGCATTGTCGGACAAAATCCCATCAATGGCTTTGTGGCAGATACGGTGGAAGAAGAGCTTGTCTTTGGAATGGAAGCGCTCAATCTTTCCAATGAAACTATGCGAAAGCGCGTGGAAGAAGTATTGGATTTAATGTCATTGGCTGCCCTTCGAAATCGCACTATTGCAACCTTAAGTGGAGGAGAACAACAACGCGTTGCTATAGCAAGTGCCTTAGTTGCCCATCCAAAAGTCTTAGTTCTAGATGAGCCAACAAGTGCCCTCGACCCAATCGCTGCAGAAGAAGTACTCTCCATTCTTCACCGCTTAGTTCACGATCTAAGCCTGACAGTAGTTATCGCAGAACATAAATTAGAGCGCGTTATTCAATTTGCTGATCGAATTGTTCACATTAATGGTGCAGGAAGTGCCGTTGTTGGAACCCCTGAAGAAATTTTAATGAACTCCCCTATTGCTCCACCAATTGTTGAGTTGGCTAGAACTCTTGGGCTAAAAGAGATTGGTGTGTCTGTGCGCGAAATGCGCCGAATGACACAAGAGTTTAGAGACTCACATGAAGTCACTCACCAAGAAACCGCGAGTATCTCTTCCAAGCCATGTGTAAACGTTAAAGACCTCACAATTTCCTATAGTGGCAAGAACGCCGTGAATTCTCTTTCAGCAACTATCTATGAAAATGAGATTGTTGCGATTATGGGTCGCAACGGAGCCGGCAAAAGCTCACTTCTTAGAGCTATTGCTGGGGTCA
>Ga0209770_10000810_pt1 | contig 16620 bp, 14 predicted proteins | sample LauGreSu1BDMLBDD_2_FD_187572 | JGI IMG/M metagenome (GOLD analysis project Ga0209770, IMG submission 187572) | Freshwater lake microbial communities from Lake Michigan, USA - Su13.BD.MLB.DD (SPAdes) (version 2) | ecosystem: Environmental > Aquatic > Freshwater > Lake | place: Lake Michigan, USA...
TGCACACCGGGCGCAGCAGCGAAAAAACCCGCAGAAAAACAGCCATTTCGTTTGGGTAAGACTTCTCATAATCCCTTGGTCCTTGGTTCGAATCCAAGCGGGCCCAGTCTTACAAATCAATGAGTTAGGTTTTCATTGATTTGGCTTTTTTACTCTACTGGTGAAGCAATCCCCTGAAGTGAGTTCGAATCCATCAAGAATCAATCACTTACGATCGCGGACCGCTTACACAGTGCTTAAACACTCAATCTAAAAAGAGCGTCCGTGACGGGCGGTTTGTTTAACTTAGGGCCACTCATCGTGGGCGATAAGTCTCGTTAGCGCGGTGCATGTCTTAACCGAGCTTCTGCAACGTTTAGTCATTGTTTTGACACTGAGTGGCGTGAGACTGCTCAGCAAAAAATCGTGAGTCCGCCTCGATAACGCGTTCAAAAAGCTCGCCTTCGAAAAAATGAAGCGCTGAGTCTGCGAAAGTTGTTTCATGACTTAGGCCGCGTCTGCGTAGATACGCTTCGAGATGGCGGGAGTTTGTAACAGGAGCAACAGAGTCTTTAATGGAGTGTCGGATCGCTATAGGTGGTAACTGTCGAGTGTGATCCAAAATCGCTGACCAATCCTTAACGGGCGAGGCTAGAGACCAGAGCGACACGGCGCGAATACTTTCATGGGCTAAGATCGTCCGTAGTGATACATGAGCGCCCATTGAGTGACCCCATACGAAGACACAGTCGGTGAGCAGGCCTTCAATTATTGGTAAAATTTTCAATAGTGCTAGCACATCGGTAGCATAGAGATCTGGTGCGTTTGACAGGCGCGTGAACTCGTGGCCCTCAGACGTATTGTGACCGCGATAGTCGGCCATAATTACTGCAAACCCACGACGTGCGAACGCCGTCGGAATGCCACCGTAATACTTTCCGGGCCTTTCATTTCGCTGTGGGTCAACGAATCCGTAGTGTGGTGGATCGGGGTGAAATCCATGATTCGCAATCAAAACCGGCAGCGGTCGAGCCGCACGTGTCGGTTTGACCATCAATGCTGACAGTCTTAATCCGTCATTTCGATAGGTGATTAACAATCGATCGAGATCGGCGTGGAGTGGTGCGAGCGAAGTGATCTCTACGGTCGGTATCGCTGTTTGTGCGACAGAGATTTCTAATCCGAGTGCAAGAAAAAGACTGACGATCAATCTCAGCACGACGGCACATTTACTGCGAGTCCACCGAGGGAGGTTTCCTTATATTTTGATGCCATATCCAGTCCGGTCTGACGCATTGTCGTGATCACTTGATCGAGCGTCACATGATGGCGACCATTACCGCGAAGGGCGAGTTGTGCAGCATTCACTGCCTTTACCGCACCCATTGCATTACGCTCGATACAGGGAATCTGCACCAGCCCGCCGACAGGGTCACAGGTTAATCCGAGGTTATGTTCCATCCCGATTTCGGCGGCATTCTCGATTTGTTCGTTGCTAGCGCCTAATGCCGCCGCAAGCCCCGCGGCGGCCATGGAGCACGCTACGCCCACTTCGCCTTGACAGCCCATTTCTGCTCCTGAGATCGATGCATTTCTCTTATAAAGCGTACCGATCGCTCCTGCGGTCGCCAAAAAGGTCACGACACCATCTTCGGTTGAATGCGGATGATGCCATGAATAGTGTGCAAGAACGGCGGGAAGGATTCCCGCTGCGCCGTTAGTCGGTGCTGTTACGACTTGATGCCCCGCGGCGTTTTCTTCGTTGACAGCAATCGCGTAGGCGCTCAGTCGTTCGAGTGAGTTAGAGTGGTGGCCCATCGGATCAAGCGCTCGATACAAAGCGGCGGCACGTCGAGTGATACGCAGCTGCCCTGGAAGCTCGCCTTCGGTTTTGAGGCCCCGCTGAATACAGGATTCCATCGTGGTCCAAATATTGCGTAATGCGCTGCGGGTTTCTGCGTCCGATCGCCAAATAGTTTCGTTATGCAACACTACCTCGGCAATAGAGAAGCCGGTTTCGCGACAGCGTGCGAGTAGCATTTGTGCTGACTCGAAGGGAAGCGGTACCGCGACCGATCCAGTCTCGGAATCTAATGCGGACCAGTCGTCGGCACACACAACAAAACCACCGCCGATTGAATAAAAGTCCTTGGACAGCAGCGTCGTCCCATCCGAGCCTGTGGCCGTAAAGCGCAGGCCGTTGGCATGCAATGACAACGAGCGCCGCTGATGAAAGTGCAGATGTAAGTCGGGATCAAACGGAATCTCGTGTCGACCGAGTATGTTTAAACGGCCGGTTTTCAGCACTGTATCCAGCACAGCTTCGCATTTTTCAGGCAATGCGCTCGCTGGTTCCTCGCCGCTGAGACCAAGCATCACAGCGCGGTGCGTTTGATGACCGCGCCCCGTTAAACCTAACGAGCCATATAATTCCGTCGTGATCGAGGCGGTCGGAGTAAGTAACTCGCGGCGCGCAAGTTCATCGGCGAACGTCTTGGCCGCAACCATCGGCCCCATGGTGTGGCTGCTTGAGGGGCCTATCCCAATTTTAAAGATATCGAGGATCGAACAGATCATTTGAAAACAGGTGCAGCAGGAAGATCACCACCGCGAACCACATAGCACTCAACGAGCGAGTCCCCGACATTTTCGAAGTGGCGCAGCAGTCCGATGGGCACGGTAAACGTATCGCCTGCGCCAAGATCAAAGTAGCCGTCCGCCCAATCAACGCGTAGCGTGCCTTTGTGCACCAAAAGCACTTCCTCTTCAAAGCGTCGATGCCAGGGCAGCGACGCACCAACCTCGAGGTGTAAGGCGCGCAAATGAAAACCGTGTAGCCAGGAGAGCGGCGCGGCGGGCATCAACTCCGCGGGATTAGCGGGCCCGATCACCGCAGATTCGCGGACGCCTTGCAAATCCGTGAACGGACCGCCGGTGTGCTGACCTAAATCATCGTGTCGTACGGTGCACGCTGCGATGCCGGCACAGTCCAAAATTTTGAGTTGCGCAACTTGTTCGGTCGAGGTCGCGCGGACCGGTGGATCATCGAGCGGAATGGTATCTCCGCGTCGACAATCGATCAGCCGACCGCTTTGGAGGAGGACGAGCCCATGTTTCTGCGCCTGTTCGAAAACGTAGGGCGCCCACAGTACGCGGCCCGGATCATCGCCGCCCAAAACCGAAAACATGAAACTGGATACAGCGCCCACTGTGTCGAAGCCACGGAACGCGTCGATCGGAATCGAGATTACGTCACCGGGTGCGAGATCGATCGACCCCGCACGACCATCCACGCCAGTTTTAAAGCGGAAGCCGCCTTTATGGATCACGAACACTTCGGCCGTTTTGTGACTATGCTGTGAGTTCGTGCAGCCCGGCGGTTGGCGCGCACCACCGATATTGAACCCGTGCGGGATACGGATGTGGACATGTTGCTCGGGATTCTCGGCAACGCCGGGGCCAATGATTGTAAAGTTTTCTTTTCGGTCACTGCCCGGTGTGCGGGTATCGATGAATGCGTTAGTGCACGGGCGTAATTCGTCGTAGCGAACTAAACGCTCGCGCATGAGTTGTTGATCGACAGAGTGCTTGGGCGGTGGTTGAGACATAACAATGTCTAGCTAGATCAATGCCACAAACGTTGCGATGCAATGCGAGCGCCTTCGACCATTGATCGAAGCTTTGCATAGACAATGTCTTGATCGATGACACCGAAGCCGGCGAAGGTGGAGAAGCCACAGTCGGTACCGGCGATGACTCGCTCGCGACCCACGATATTGACAAATCGTTCTATGCGCTCTGCGACGAGGAGTGGGTGCTCGATAAAATTAGTGACGGAATCGAGAACTCCGGGCACGAGGATTTTATCGTCGGGTATAGGTAGATCTCGGAAGCAGGTCCACTCATGTGCGTGACGCGGGTTTGAAGCCTCAAATAGTAGTGCTTGTGGTTTTGCCTTTAGCGCAATCGGTAGAACAACATCCATCGGGACGTCGTGGTGGTGTGGCCCCTCGTAGTTTCCCCAACAAATATGCATACGCATACGATCGGCTGGGCAGTTTCTCAACGCATGATTCAGCACTTCGACATGCATTTCGGCTAGTCCGCGGTATTCGTTGACAGGTCGATTTTTGAATAGCGTATGTCCGCCAAGGCCGAGGTCCGGAGCATCGATTTGTAATATGAAGCCCGCTGCGACGATCGCTTCATATTCCGGGCGCATCGCTTCTGCAATGGCTTCCAAGTAGTGTTCGTGACTCGGGTAATGCTCGTTCGGTTGGAAAAGCGCGATCACTCCCGGTGAGGCAGAGTTCATGAATGCATCAGGAGCAGCACGCCCTTCCTTGGATACACTCTGCAAAGCCCTTTGGAACCAGGCGATATCGTCCTCTAGCGGACGTGAATTTTTAGGCGCGATTGCACCAACACATCGTGGTCTCCGGTAGGTGGGCGTCCCACCACTTTTCGCGAGCTTGGCAAGATACTCTGGATAATCCTGCAGGTCCGCCGGCGGATCACGCGAACTATCTCCGTCAAAACCAGTTAGGCGATCTTTAATGTAAGTCGCATAACTGATCTTGCTCATCTCGCCATCACTGACGACATCGATACCGGAATCACGCTGCCTCTCGACCACATCCATGACTGCGTTACTGATGACCGTAGCGAAATCGACATCGTCGATTAGTTCGCCACGTTCTCGACCGAAAACCACGTCGGTGACAGCCTTGGATCGCGGGAGGCTCCCCACATGCGTGGTGAGTATTCGTTCCGTTGAGTATTTCATGTTCTTTCCAAGAGATTCTCTAAATGCCGTGTTACAGCGTCTGGTTGCTCGAGCGTTGGCAGATGGCCGCACTCCGACAAGACGACGAGATCTGCGCGCGGCAGAGTCCGCCACATTTCTAGGTGTGTCTCCAGTGGACAAATGGAGTCTTCATCGCCACACAAGACCAAACTGGGGCAGTGGATCTCGCCCAGAGTATTCGTACTGTCGAGCCGTGTCTGAAGCGCAGCGGATTGACGGCTAAAAACGTCCGCACCGAGCGTTAGTCCCATATTAAGTATTCGATCGAGTAATGCCGCGTCCGAACGTCGTTGCCGTCCAAGATACAAAGGTTTCATCGACTGAATCAGCACATCGCGTAGCTTGCCTGAGCGAGCGCGGGCAACTTGCTCGTCGCGTATCGCGCGTCGCTGCGGATGATCGGGTTTCGGTGTTGTGCTGATAAATGCCAGGTGGGTTACGCGATCAGGGGCCTGACGCCAAATCTCGAATGCTACGATCCCTCCCATTGAGACGCCTGCCAACGCGAAGCGCCTTGGCGCTTTCGCGAGTATCTCGACAGCCATTTCTCGAATGGAGCAGCCATGGGTCGGTAGCGCCGTTACAACTGGCAAAGTCGATTCGAAGTGGCGTCGTTGGTGGTCAAATAGGGATTCGTCGAGCATGGTCCCCGGAATGCACAATAATGATTCGGCTCTCATACCGGACCAAGTTTGGCGGAGTTGCCTACCACAAGAGATCCGGAGAATACGCGTCGCTCTGGCGGGAGTGCTGGGTTAGCGATTCGATCCAAAAGCATCGAGAGCGTTGCCTCTGCCATGCGCTGTACTGGCTGACGCAGTGTCGTCAATCGATAGCTCGACCAGGATGCAGGCCCCACGCCGTCGAAACCGACTACAGAGATTTTTTCGGGAACACCAACACCGAGATCGAATCGAGCGGCGTCCATTGCGCCAATCGCCATGACATCGTTCGCGCAGATCACGGCTTGCGGATAGCGTTTTAAAGCCGTCGTGAGTTCGTGTAACCCGCGGACACCGCTCTCATAGTCGTATGCGCCTGAAACGATTGGAACATTTCGAAACCCAAGTTCGGCGAGCCGTTGCAAAGAAGCAGCTACACGCTCTTGACCGACGACGGAGTCCTTTGGGCCTGCAATCACACCAAATCGTCGATGATCCGCTCGTACTAATCGCTCTACGAGAGCGCGCGCACCGTCCGTTTGATCACAAAAGACCGCACTAGCCGCAGAGCCTTTCGAGAAACGATTGTAGAGAACGAGTGGAACGCCATTTCTGGCAAATGTTTCAATTTGCGAGGACGATAGACGCGCAGCTGATATGGCGCCATCCACGCGATACTGCCAAACCTGCTCGAGCACGTCGTCGATTTCACTCTCCGCCGACAGTGTGAACAACAACACGCGAATGCCTTTAGTGCTGGCGATCGCAGAAATCTCGGCGAGTACTTCTGGGTAATAAAGGTTGGTTAAATTCGAAATGATCACGGCAATCAAATTAGAGCGCCGGGTGATCAAGCTGCGTGCGATGGCGTTTGGCGTGTATCCAAGATCTTGTGCGGCGCGCATTACTCGCGAGCGCATTTTCGAACTGATACTCGCGCCTGGTTGGAAGCAGCGCGAAACCGCAGACTGCGAGACGCCGGCTCGGAGCGCTACGTCATAAGAAGTAGCGCGCGACTGACTCGGCGTCTCCGGTGCAGTGTGCCGCGAGGTCCGATGGGCTTTATCGACTTTCTTGCGAGCCATAACGACGAACTCGAATGTCCGCCTGCTCCTTATGTCCAGCGAAGCCTTCTAGCGCGCAAAGTCTTGAGCAGTACTCACCGACGACCACGGATGCCGCTCGCGTAACCCGTTGATAGGTGCAGGTTTTAATGAACTTTCCAACCCAGAGACCGCCCGTGTACCGCGCCGCTTTCCGGGTTGGGAGCGTATGATTTGTACCGATAACTTTGTCACCATACGAGACATTCGTCTCGGGACCCAAGAACAGCGCTCCGAAGTTGCGCATACGTTGCAAGAAATAATCAGGGTCGCGAGTCATGACCTGCACGTGTTCTGAGGCAATTTCGTTAGCTTTGGAAACCATTTCATCAAGGGTATCGCAAAGGATGATTTGACCGAAATCGCGCCACGCACGAGAAGCAATATCACGCGTCGCAAGAACCGACAGCTGTCGCTCGATTTCCGCCATCGTATCCACTGCGAGACGTTTGGAGTTCGTGAGTAGAATTGCAGGGGAGTTCGGTCCGTGTTCTGCTTGACCCAGCAGATCTGCCGCACACAACTCGCCGTCTACCGAATCGTCCGCGATCACCAAGGTTTCCGTCGGACCTGCGAATAGATCGATCCCGACTCGGCCGAACAGCTGGCGCTTTGCTTCGGCAACAAACTGGTTGCCGGGACCCACGATCATATCGACAGGCTTGATCGTTTCGGTTCCGATCGCCATGGCGCCGATCGCTTGCACGCCACCCAATGCATAGATTTCGTCGGCGCCAGCCATGTCCATCGCGACCACGATTGCTGGCGATGGTTCGCCGTTGAACGGCGGTGCTGCGGCGATAACGCGTGGGACCCCGGCTACTTTCGCAGTCACGACGCTCATATGCGCACTCGCGACCAACGGATACTTGCCTCCCGGGACATAACATCCCACCGATTCCACGGGTATGTTTTTGTGTCCAAGGATTACTCCCGGTAGCGTCTCAACTTCGACGTCCTGCATCGATGCGCGCTGAATCTCAGCGAAACGACGGACTTGGGCCTGCGCGAAAGCAATATCGTCTATGTCGCGATTGCTCAGACGTGCGTAACAGGCGTCGATTTGTGGACGGCTTAACTTGAAATCCGCCGGCGCCCATCGATCGAACCGTTCAGAGAATCCGCGTACCGCGGCGTCGCCACGGAGTTCGATAGCAGAGAGGATGTCTTCTACAGTGGATCTGACGGTCGAGTCTTCGGCCGATGCAGCTTCTTGGGAGTGTCCCGACTTGAGATAGGTGATCATCTTCGGAAATGTACGATTGAATGACTTCGAATGCAATTAAGTAAATCTTATCTAGAGACCAAATTATTCGAAATATTCAACGATGAATTCGACCATATCAGTCCCGCTATAGCCTTAAATTTGCATTCGCAGTCTTTTTCCCTCAGTATCGGGGAAACGCATCATTCCCGGAGTGTCCGGGGTTGAAGTTGAGCAATTTAGAAAAATAGGGGACACAAGCATGGGAAATCGGAAATTTTCGGTTTGCGCGCTCACCGTGGCCGCAGCCATTACGTCGGCGACCGGCGCGTTTTCGCAACAGGCCGATTCCTCTGCCGGACTTCTTGAAGAGGTGGTCGTTACCGCCCAACGTAAAGAAGAAAATCTTCAGAAGGTACCGCTCTCGGTGACCGCCTTGACCACGGAGATTTTGGCTCGTAACGATATTCGAGATTTGTCGCGTGTCGAACTGCTCACGCCCGGTTTTTCGTTCGGTCGATCCGGTTCCGACGCTCGACCCGCAATCCGTGGCGTTCGTACCGAGAACGTCGCGGTGAGCGGCGATCCGACGATCGGTTTCTTTGTCGATAACGTTTATCGGAGTCGTGCTTCGCAGGCGAATGAGCCGTTCGTCGACGTAGCGCGGGTGGAAGTGCAGCGCGGCCCGCAGGGCACCCTCTACGGGCGAAACACGTTCGGAGGAAATATCGCAGTCTCAAGTGCCGCGCCGGAAAATGAATTCAAGGCAGGTGTGGATCTGACCTATGGTGAGTTCGATCGACGTGCCGCGAGCGGGTTTGTCAATTTACCGGTTAGCGATCTGCTTCAGGTTCGATTGGCTGGTCTCACGGAAAAGATGGATGGCTACGTAAAGGGAATCGACCAAGCTCACGATATCTACGATCGCGACACGTCGTACTTTCGTGCGAGCGTGCGTTTCACGCCCAATGACCAGTTTGAAGCAACTTTACGATACAGCGATTGGACTGAAGGGGGCACTGGCGCTGCGGCATTCGGTTATCGGGTCGGGGGAGCGTTCGTCAACCCTACCACCGGCTTGCTCGACATCAAGGGATCACCCATCGTTCTGAACATCGGGACAACGACGCTTGACGGCATCGCAGATGTTGCTGGGAAAGATCTCGGGCGTCCGATCAATTCCAATCCTTTGTTTTACCCAGGAGACACGATTCTTGAGCAAGATTTGAAGCAAACTGCGACTTCCCTCAACGTGTCATACGATTTTGGCAGTGTCGTGGCGCGCGCGATAGTGGGCCGAGTTAACTACTACGTTTTCCGAAACGCAGATAACGATTTTACGGCTGCAGTGCAAAATGTCGATGCTCAGGAGGACAAGCTCTCGTCTGACAGCTACGAGGTGCAACTCGGTTCTAAGGATGACTCGAACTTTGGCTGGTTGGTCGGGGCGTATGAGTTTAAGGAAGACATCGAGTTTTCGATGTTCTCTAGCTGCCCTTCGCTCGCGCGGAACACGACCGGGTGTGCCTTCGCAGCCGGGTTCCCGATAACGAAGTCCAAGGCCTTCTTCGGACAGGGGTCGTACTGGCTCAGTCCCGAGGTCTTTCGCTTGACGGCTGGAGTTCGTTCAACTAGTGACGAAAAAAACATCGAGCGCTTCTCAGCCCTAACCGATTCGCGGCAGCGGGTGTCCTCTTTGACGTCGACCGGTCAAGTTATCGTACGTAAGTTCGATCAGACGACCTGGCGTGTCAACGGCGAGTACTACCTCGACGCGCAGCGTATGATTTACGGATCAATTTCGACGGGGTTCCGCTCCGGTGGTTTCAACGGCGGAAGTTTGACGAATCCTCTGTTGCCAGCGTTTTTCGCGCCCGAGACGGTGACTGCCTACGAAATTGGCTCGAAGAATACCCTTGCCGGTGGGCGGGTGCGATTGAATATCGCGGCATACCGCAATCAGTTTAAAGATTTGCAGGTGCAAAACCAATTCATCATCACCACTGCAACAGGACAGACCACGACGTCCGTGATCCTAAACGCCGCGAAGGCTCACAGTCAGGGTGTTGAGTTGGAGTTGCAGGCTGTCCCGATGGACAATTTGAATGTCACCCTATCGGGCGCATTCATGGACACAAATTACGACGCCTATAACAACACTCCTGCTCCGGCGCGATATTCGGGATTCTATAACCTCACTGGAAACGAAATTCCGTATTCGCCGCGCATCAAGGTGACGGGTGGTGTTAGTTACGACATCAGCCTCGGTAGTGGTGGGCGGGTGACGCCGCAGGCGTCGTTGATGTACTCCGGCAGCTATCAGTTGACGGACTTCAACACTGCTCTCGATAAGCAGGACGCCTTTACCAAGCTGGACCTGCGTCTTGGATGGCATTCGTCGGACGACAAATACAGTGCCGAACTGTTCGCAAATAACGTAACGGACGAAGTTACTCTCAACCGCGCTACCTTCGGTTCACGAGGACTGAATCAAAGCTTTGATGCGCCGCGGATGTGGGGCGTACGCGTAGGGGCGCGTTTCTGAAGCCTTTGCGATCCGTCAAACGACGTGCACTTGTGCGGTGATAACGCCGCAACAGGTGAACGAAATGCGCCTCGCACACCGCACCAGGGTGTGCGAGGCTTTTTCGTGCGCTAAAGATGTTCGAAAAGCGCGTCTGTCCGCCTTGTACGCGCCGAATGGAAAGTGGTTCGGTTCGCGACCTTTCGACCATGTTGAGACTGCGGCTGAAGCGATCGCGATGTTTTGGGAGCCATTGCTAGACGCAGTGCCGGATCTGGAGAGGCGCGAAGATATCAGTCTCGCTGGTCTGTGGCGCGATAGCGTTTGGATCGCAGCGACCGGTCACTACCAAGGTAATTTTCTTCGCCCATGGCTCGGTGCGTTTCCAACGCGCGGCATCATACGGCTTCGGTTCGGCGAGTTCTCTCGAATGGAATCGGGAAAAATTGTCGAGCAATACACCATCATCGATATCTTAGATTTTTTGCGGCAAGCCGATCTGTGGCCAATTGTCCCTTCTTTAGGATGTGTCGACCTCACCCCTGGGCCTCGTGAGCACGACGGTCTGTTGAGCGGTGTTGCGGACTCGCGTGAAACCGTACTGAGCATGCAAGTAGTCGAAGCAATGATTGCAGGGCTGATGCGCTACGACCGCGTAAGTCTCGATAGCATGGAACAGTGGAAATTCTGGTCTCCGCACTTCTCTTGGTATGGCCCAGCTGGTATTGGCGCTTGTCGCGGTCAAGAACAATACCGTCGGGTGCATCAAGGACCATTCTTAAATGCTTTTCCAGATCGTGTAGGTGGAGATCATAAGTGCCGAATAGCGGAGGGGCGATTTGTCGCCTCAACAGGCTGGCCTAGCATTCGTGCGACTCATACTGGCGGGGGGTTCTTAGGATTGCCGCCGACTGGTCGTAAGATCACGATGCGAGTGATGGATTTTTGGAAGCGAGACGGCGATTTATTAGACGAGAACTGGGTATTTATCGACTTGATCGATTTATTACATCAAATGGACTTCGACGTCTTTGGCCGCTTGCGTGAGTCCGGGCATTTGTCACCAGAATAGTTAACTTGGGGCGATGAGCTAATGGCGGTGAATTCGAGAGCCGAGGAATTCTCCTCTTTTAGGCGCTGGTCTATGTTCGTCGTATTGATGCTCCCGTACGCCTTTTATGCGTTTCTATGGAATACCGAGAATTTTCTTAGACCATACATCGCGGAATCTCTTTCACTAAGCAAAACAGAGGTTTCCGCATTTTATACATTACAGGCTCTTGGGGCGTTAATAGGGGCAATCGTTTTGTCGCAACTCGCCGATCGGCTCAGTCGACGCAACGTTTACGCGTTCGTCACGATCGGTTTTGCTGTCGCCGCACTTTGTACGGCATTCGTCACTAGTTATTTTGAAGCGCTACTGCAGCGATTGATCATGGGCTTTTTTCTTGGCGGCGTGTTCGGTTGCGCGGTCAGCCTTTACATAGGCTGGTTCTCTCCCGTTCAGCGAGGATTGCTCGCGGGCGTGGTTCAACTCGTCTACAACGGCGGCGACGCGATGCTGTCGTGGGTAGGCCGTCACTTTGATGCTGCATCTTGGCGGACTGTACTGGAGATAGGCGGGGCGGGAGCCTTAATCGCAGGAATCGCCGTTTTTTTGTTGTTGCCTGCCGATCGCGCGTATCGCCCTTGGGGCTACGCTGATCGATCCGAAGAGGAGCGTAACGCGAAACCGGATATTCGTGAGTTATTTCGGCACGGGCGCTGGTCGATCACTGTTCGACTTGCATTGTTATGCGGCTTAAACTTTTTTGCTTTCCAAACATTTAACGGTTGGGCAACGACATATCTTCGTGAAATTCAGGGATACGATTCCGATTTGATTGGTAAATTGATGACCGTGCTGCACATCGGCTCCATGATAGGGGCAATTTTTTGGGGCATCATCGGCGACCGTTTTGGACGTCGTTTTAGTTCCTTCGGTTTTGCCGTGTGCAGCGTTTTTGTCGTGCTTTACCTTTTTCTTCCGCCGAGCCCGACGATGTTCTTGATCACCGGCTTCGCATATGGATTCGGTCTTGTCTGCACCGGGATTTGGGGGCCGTATTTTGCTGAACTCTATCCGGAGAATTTGCGTGCGACAGCTGCATCGATTTTCGGCTGGGGGCGTATAGTGTCTCTATTCGGCGCGCTAATTTCTGGAGCGATTGCCGATAACTTTGGGTTGCAGATAGCGATGTTGACGGGGTCTGTCGTATTCGTTGTGGCGACGCTGATTTGGTGGTCTTTACCCGAGACATTGAGTCCCCGGTCCGACCGGCATGTCGGCACCTAAGACGAGGTGTTGCGATGACTGTAAAAACCGCGAACCCAGCAATAGCTGACCGGTTAAATGGCTCGGAAACCGTTGTCGGAACATGGGTTAAGACGCCATCTCCGATCGTTTGCGAGGTGCTTTGTCGCACGGGGCTTGATCTACTGGTTTTGGATGCCGAGCACGCACCGTTCGGACGTATGGAGCTCGACAGTTGCATTGCGATCGGGCGTGCACTTGGAAAGCCAGTGTTCGTTCGTGTTCCCGATGCAGGGGCGGCGACTATTCTGAACGCCCTTGACTGCGGTGCCGATGGGATTTTGATCCCGCATGTCATTACTGCCGAGGACGCGTCGCGCGCGGTACGCTTGGCGCACCACGGGCCGGGTGGTCGTGGCTATGCCGGGTCGACCCGCGCAGCGGAGTTCGGCGGTCGGCCGATGTTGGAGCAGCTGCGTCGGGCGAGAGAGCACACGGTTGTGATTGCACAGATAGAGGATGCAGAGGCCGTGGAGCACGTGCAGGAAGTGGCAGCGGTGCAAGGGCTCGCCGCGATATTCATCGGGCGAGTCGACCTGACTGTTTCTCTGGGTAAGACGAGTCTAGATGACCCGGTGGTCATCCAAAGTATTGATCGAATCGTGCGCGCGGCGCGCGGCAGGCAAATTCCGGTCGGTATGTTTTTGGCTAACCCTGAAGAGATTCCGCATTGGCGATCGCAGGGTGTCGGCTTTTTCGTACTTGGCTCCGATCACGGATTTCTGCAATCTGGTGCGAAATCCTTGATGCAGATGTTTGATCGATGAGCCGCAATTCTTCAGTCTTTGAGGGTACGAACGGCCCTTTTCGTGACCTAACGGACTACATTCTAGGCATCACCCATGAAATATGGGAGTCGCGACATGTCGAACGTATCGACGAATACTATTCGCGTGATTGCCTAATTTACACACTCGGGGGGATGGTTCACGGCGCGAATGCGATTATCGAAAACACTCGTACGACCTTGCGGAGTTTTTCCGACAGATTGTTATTGGGTGAGGCGGTTATTGGTTCTCGGCTCGGCCCCGGCCAGTTTTTGAGCTCGCACAGGATCGGCAGTCCAATGACTCACTTAGGGGATCTCCCGTATTGTAAAGCGACAGGCCGAAAGGTGTTCGTACGCACCATCGCGGATTGTCTAGTCGAGAATGGAAAGATCACCAAAGAATGGCTCGTACGGGACAACTATTCACTTGCTTGCCAACTTGGGGTCGATGCTTTGCTCGTCGCGCGACAGATGGCAGATGCACAAATTGCAGAGACTTGTCTTTGGCTCAACCAAGAACGGGACCGCGTATCCGCTTCGGCGCCGTTCTACGGATCGGGTGAATTTGATGCTGTCAACGCGTTCGAGTTTGCAGCGTCGGTAATTGGCCGACAATGGGGGTCGATCGGGCAGTCGACGCTACGTAGCTATTACGCGCCGTATGCGGTTGTATACGACTCGCAGCCGTTAGCTAGCGGTATCGAGTCGATCGAACAGTATTATCACACTCTCCGATCTGGTGTAGCTGACGTCACCAGCGCGATTGATCACGTTGGCGTGATGGATCGAGGAGGTGGCGAATATCAGGTTGCAGCACGTTGGAGTGTGGCACTGGAGCACGCCGGGGATTTGTGGGGATTGCCATCTTCGGGTCGCCGAGCATTGATCCTTGGCGTGACGCATTGGCAAATCGTCGCTGGTCGTATAGTCGCCGAATGGTCGATTTATGATCGTGTTGCAGTTCTCGCACAGCTCGTTTGAGAGAAACGGTGCAAGCCGACCGGATCGTTGATGCTCATCACCATCTCTGGGATTTATCCGCAAATACCTATCCATGGTTAAACCAGCGGGGAGTTCGTCGTTTTTTCGGCGATCCTACTCCAATTCAAAAAAATTACGAGATAAGAGATTATCGTGCTGACATCGGTGAATTGCCGGTGGTTGCATCGGTGCACATTCAAGTCGGCGTCGTAGAATCGGCCTCCGTTAATGAAACACGTTGGTTGCAACAGGTCGCTGACACAACAGAGTCCGGTGGGATGCCCAACGCTATCGTTGCCTATGCCGATCTATCGGCGCCTCATTTCGAGACCCAGTTTGCCTTGCATCGCGAGAGTCAAAATTTGCGTGGAATCCGACAAATCGTCGGTCGGCACCCCGTAGAGGACCACGCTAATGGCGGCGAGCGATTACTGGAGAATCGGATCTGGCGCAAAAATCTTAGCGTTTTAAGCAAGGCGGAATTATCTTTCGACTTGCAATTGCTGCCATCGCAACTTTTAGACGCGTTCGACGTATTTGCCGCCCATCCGGATTTGCCGGTTGCGATATGTCATGCAGGCTCGCCCGGGGCCGAGCCCGAAGCATTTTCGACTTGGCAGTCTGGGGTAACGCGCTGGGCGTCATTGCCGCAGGCATACTGCAAGATTTCGGGATTTGGCATGTTTGATCCACATTGGTCTGCGCGGACGGTGCGTCGATATTTTGATGTCGTCTTGAGTGCCTTCGGACCGGACCGGGTGATGTTGGGCTCTAACTTCCCGGTCGAAAAGCTCGTCAAGCCCTATGCGGCCGTGTGGCGTGAGTACGACGATCTGTGCACTTCATTAAATCGGGAGGAAAAAAACCGATTATTTTCAATTAACGCAAGACGCTTTTATAGGATTAGCTGAATGCGGGCGTTGATTGCACATAGCGCGATTTAGACATCGTACTGTAAAACCGTCAACGCTGTGTCATCGCACTAGGTATCCCAACGACGAGTGAATATCCAGATTATCCCGTTCGTCCGATTCGCACGTGTGTATGCATCCTAGTCCTAGAATGCCGTTCGGTTTTCGTGCAATGGAGCGCTCCTTGAAGACCCGATCAGAGCGTCACTGCGCAGTGTAACCGCCGTCGACTAAAAGACTTGTCCCCGTGATCAAACTAGCTTCGCTCGAGGCGAGAAAGGCGACGGCTGCAGCCACTTCGGCTACTGTGCCAATGCGCCCGATCGGAATACGCCGAAGCGTATCGGCTTTGAATTGCGGATCGGCGAAAAACGGGGCTGTCAGTGGCGTCTCGATATACGTCGGAGCGATGGCGTTTACGCGGATGCCCTGCGGCGCGAGCTCGACCGCCATCGCCTTGGTGAGCCCTTCGATGGCGTGTTTGCTCGTGCAATAGACGGTGCGATTCGCTGCGCCGACGTGGCCCATCTGCGAACTCATGTTGATGATGCTGCCGCCGCGACCGGCGCGCAGCATGGCGCGCGTAGCAGCTTGTGCGACGACGAACGCTGAGCGGACGTTAAGCGTGAGTAAGCGGTCGAGTGTCGCGAGGTCTACGTCAACAAAGGCCTGCGGGGTATTGCTGCCAGCGTTATTAAAAAGTACGTCGCAGTTTGCTAGCCCATCAAAAAGTGCTGCGACGGCTACCGCGTCGGTGACGTCACAAGCTACGGCGCGGGCCTGTGGCCCGATCTGCAGTGCGAGGGCGCGTAGTTCGTCTGCGCTCCGAGCGACCAAAACCAGCTCAGCACCCTCTGCTGCAAAACGTTCGGCACACACGCGCCCAATGCCGCGCCCTGCACCCGTGATCACCACTGTTTTTCCTATAAAGCGCATCCGCCTGTCCTCACACCATATCTCGAATTTGACATTTTAGCAGGCATATCCACGATTCAATTGGCACGATAGATAGCACCGGCGGGCTGTCGAGCCTGCTTGATGGTACTCGTCGAAAGCTCGATATCGTCACAACTGAATTGTTACCTCTGGGCCCGTCTCTTCAAACGTTGACTAAGCTCTGCGCGCAAAAATATTTGTACTTAGGAAAGCGCCTGTCAAAAACACGATTGTTACATACACATTCTCTTACACACGGAATTTACGAGCGTGTAAGTGATTGATGACCAATGGGATTGAGTTGGCCCTGTCTTCTCATAATCCCTTGGTCCTTGGTTCGAATCCAAGCGGGCCCAGTCTTAAAGTCAGGCAGCTGTTAGGGAAACCTTCA
>Ga0209770_10000812_pt1 | contig 16595 bp, 25 predicted proteins | sample LauGreSu1BDMLBDD_2_FD_187572 | JGI IMG/M metagenome (GOLD analysis project Ga0209770, IMG submission 187572) | Freshwater lake microbial communities from Lake Michigan, USA - Su13.BD.MLB.DD (SPAdes) (version 2) | ecosystem: Environmental > Aquatic > Freshwater > Lake | place: Lake Michigan, USA...
CGGTGACACAACCCCCGTTTTTGCGCCGTTATGGGCGGTTGTGTGACAGTCCTTGCAAAGGAACCTGACGTTGCGTGCATCGAACTCCCTTGATGGGTCATCGTGCACACGCACGACATGGTGCGCCTCGAGGTAGTCGCACACTGCCTTGCACTGCTCGCATGCGTAGATCCCTCGAGCATGCCGCAGTTGCTCTTTGAACCTGTGCCACTTCGCACCCCTGCCCTTGCCCTTCGGCTCAGGCTTGGCTGGCACCATGGGATCCCACTTGCGTGGTAGGCCCATTAGCCGTCCCTCATGCGCTGCGCCTCGAGGTCGCGCAGGAACTGGGGAACGTCGTGCAGGCGCAGGACGATCAGCCACTCGCAGTCATCCGCCCGCATGAGCAGCGCTGTGTGGTCGAGCCTGACCGCGCTGGTCGCTTGGTCGAGTTCTGCCCGCTGCATGATCGACTCGACGCCCAGGCGGGCGTAGCGCTTGACCTCCCACTTCCAGAACGTCATCGAGGTGTCCAGGTCGCTGGCACCGTCGACGCCGTTGCGGGCCGACCGCTGGGCAGCGATGCCCAGGTGCTGGCGCAGCTTCTCAGCCGCCTCGAGTTCGCCGCGTGCGCCTTTGGCGCGTTGTGCTCGGCCCATTAGCCCTCCTCCTCGTACCGCCGACGCTCGATGTCGGCGATCTCGTATCGGTGGCATTTGGCCCGTAGTCGCTCGTTCTCGACGGCCATGGCTTTAAGTTCGCTCTCGAGCACCTCGACACGCTTCCGCGTTTCGGCTGCTCGATCGATCATCAGCATCATGGCCCTGGCGAGGGTGTCGGCTTGGGCTTGTTCTGACGTTTCAGGTGGCATCGTTTTTCTCCTTGATCGCGTCAATAGCGGCCCTTACCGCACGCTCGCGCTGCTCGAGTTTCTCGATGCGATCAGCGGCTTGCTGGGCCATCCGGCGCATCTGGGTAAGGCTCACACCGAGCCCGTATTGCGACTCCTGCACCGACCGGAGCCGCTCGAGGAGGTCGTCAGCATTCATCGTCTTCCTCCCATGCGGCGGCGGGAGCGCCCACAAGGCGCGACTCGTCCGCTCGCACTGCTTGTTCGATCTGATCGATCAGGCCGGGCGTAAGCCCGTGCCTCGCATATCCGTGTCGATTGATGCCTTGGGGGGGGTTGACAAACCCCCCTTTGGGGGGGTACGACAGCGAGCGAGTCGCAGCGACTCCGCTAGACGCTCCGCTAGCTCCCGCCGCTGTCGCCCCCTGAGGGGAGGGGTCTGGGGAGGGGAGCGCAGCCAACCGACGCGATGCTTCCTCGATGAAACGACTGTAGATCGTGCGGTCCTTGTGGTTCTGCCACTGAGCATCGACTGCCTCAATCATGACCCGAAGTTCGCGCATCGACTCTGCGTCGAGCGGTCGCCCCTCGTCGATCTCCTCGAACCACGCCCCGTCGCCCGGCTTGACCCACTGCGCCTTGATGACGGTGCCAGGGCGGTCACGGTGGACCGCCTTGGCTTCGGCGAGCGTGGCGTAGGGGCCAAATGCCGCCCCTGCCCTGCGCGGGTACATCACCCAGTGCGCGATGATCCGGCAGGCCATGCTGGGCTGCGTGGTGTCGTACCGGGGCACCAGTGCCCCGTAGATCGTCCCGAGCTGCTCGACGGTCAGGGCGTTGCCCTGGCGTGACTGGCGGGCCCGTTGGATCGACTCCCTGACTAGGTCTTGGCGCAGCTTCGAGAACCGTTCGTGGAATCCGTCGTGCACCGGCTGGGGTGCACGCTCGAGGCTGGGGAAGCACCGCCGTAGGTACTCCCAGTTGCCCGTCCAGGTGTAGTGCTCAGAATGGGATGTCAATGTCCACCCCCGTGTCTTGGTCAGGCTTGTAGGCCTCGACGGTCTCGAAGTTCCAGTAGACGGCGTCGTTCTTCTCGGTGCGCGTCACGCCCTTGAGCCGCACCATGCTGCCCATGCCCTCGGGAATCGTCCACCGGCGGAACGTGCTGAACCGGGTCCGGTTGGGGTCGTTCCACAGGATCACGCTCGTCGGCGACTTCGGGCCTGCGCCCTCGGTCAGTTTGGTCACCACGCCAACCGCGTCGGCGTAGTAGACCTTCGTGCGCCCGCCGGTCTTGCCGTCGGTTCCCAGTTCGCGGACCTTCCAGACTGGCCGCAGCTCGAGCGGAGAGAACGCCAGCGGGAACCGCTCGGGTGGCTCGTCAGGCAGGTCGCCAGCCGGTGCAGCCGGTGCTCGAGCAGGCGGGTCAAAGGGAACGACGGTGGCGGGCGGGGGCACGGCTATGTCGCCGCGTGGAGCCCCCCGCCCTACCGCCGCTTCTCCGTCGTCGTCGACACCCGCCGGGACCGCCGCCAGAGCGGATAGGCCGAAACGACGGGCGTAGGTGATGGCGCTGCCGACGCCCTGGGCGTCGTGCTTGCCGGGTGCGATGTGCAGGGTCGACTCGATCCACTCGCCGGTGTCGGCGTGCATCAGACGGGTCGTGACGAACACGAACCCGTCCGCGTAGCCGGTGCCCTGGGCGATGGCGATGCCATGCTTCGACAGCGCGGGACGGCATGCCTCGTCGACTGCTTGCAGGTCGGCGTACTTGGATCGGAAGTGTGGGTTGGTCGCGTCCTTGACCGCGACGCCGATTTCGCGCTGCGCAGCTGCGAGCGCCTTGGCAATAGCGCCGATTGTTGGACTGGTGATCACGCCCCCACCTTCTTTCGCTTCGCGGACCGTTCTGCTCGTTCCCGCGCAAGTTCACGATGCAGTTTCACCCATTCAGCACGCATCCGCATAGCCGCTGCTTTCTGTGCAATCGGGGTAGTGTGCATCGCAACATGACCGCTGGGGGCGATGCCTGCCACCACGTAGGTCTGTGATCGGTCCCTGTCGTTGATCACAGGAATGACAGCAATGATGTAACCCAGCGCGGTAGTTCGGTGCTTCGGTTTCTGCTTCACGCCCCCACCTCCCCGTACATCCAGCCAGTTTGCGGGTCGATGTCGGACAGCGGCAGGCCATCGTCGGCCAGTTCAGACGGTTCAGGACGTTCCATGTCAGTGACTCCAAAACCACACGACGGAGAGGTTGCAGACGGCACCGAAAGCCGCCTACAGGAGTCAAAATCAACGTCCTACTTTTACGTCCTCTTTCAGTGATAACTCTAAAAACCTTCGATTATCACTAAACAGAACACATATTCTCGGACGTGCTTTCAGCCTAAAAACGCGGCTTTTGGGCGTTGACAGTGACCCTAGTTACCAACGGTGTGGACGTTGGTTATCACTTGATATCGACGATCTTTGGTTTCGTCTATAGGTCCGACACCGGATTATCCGAATTTCCGCGCTTTCCGCAGCATGGCTGACCGCCGGTCGTGACCGCCTCGACCGCAACCCATTTGCCGACCGGGCACGACTCTCGAGCTACCCGAACCTTGGCACCAGTGAAGCAGCCGCAGGTGCGGCACCGGCCAGCGTCGTGCTGATCGCAGGCCATGCAGATTGCCCAGCGCGCCTGGTAGTCCTCGGTGCTGGCTGCGCCAATCCCAGCCGCGGCCTTGGCCACACCGACGGCGCCCTTGACCATGTCAACGACTGTGGGCTTGCCATCGATGGTCACGTTGCCGTCCCTGTCTGCTCGCCATTTCACGGGGTTTGCCTCGTCACGATGATGTTGCGAGTGACTCCCAACGCTTCCAATTGTTCCATAGACAACCAGTCCGGACTGGGCGGAGTCACCGATTGGCACGGCTGACATTCATCGGTGACGTTGACAACATTCGCATTCGTGCCGCCGATGTTGATTGACTGAAAATCGCCCGGCAAACCGTATTGGTCAAAGGGGCAATGATTCAGAAAGATTTGCTGAAATCCCAGCGGTGGCGGCGATAGGTTGAACGACCCTGTAATCGAACCACGCAGCAGCGTGAAAGTTCGTTGCGCAGCAGTTCCTGTCACTCGATAGAGCCGCTCATCTACTGGACCCTCATAAATCAAACGCAGCGTTTGAGTTTCGTACTGCGCAGGTCCTACGGTTGGAAGAAACGTGTTGAAACCAGAAGACCAGACAAAATTGCGCAGTCGATACTCGCGCACTATTTGAATTGTGACATCCAACAAGCTGCGGCAGCAGCAACGACCAGCAGCGCATGGCGTTCCGCCATTCCCGCCTAGAGTGCATGGCCCGCATGAAGCCTGAGAGGCACCTGGGCAAATGTTCGCCCGGTGAAAATATGTGAGACCGGACAAACCAGTGCCCGACGTTTGGTCGACGGTAAACGTCGTCTGACTATTACGACGCATTCGGATGTCGCCGCCGCCCTTTGTCAATGGACCAAACTCGTAAAGGTCTTCTAGAGCGTACGACGTCAATTCGCCGCACAATTGACCGGACGTTCTTCGCGCGTAAGGACTTTCCAACGGCGCTAATTGAGTCAGCGGACTTCCGGGAAACGTATCGCACTGGTATCCAAGTTCCAAGCATGTAGTGCCAACGTCAATGCATTGGGTGCCAGTCACCGTCTTAGGCGAGTTGCAGCGTACGACCTGGACTAGCATCGGCTGGAAGTCTGGACGCCTTGCAACGAAAAAACAACGGGACGTGGTTCGCTCGATGTCAATTGCTTTGACACGCAGCGAGTCCCAATACTTATCTACAACGGTAACTACTGGGTAACCACAGTTTGGCGGAGTACCAGTTGCACAGCATCTGTCTGCGACGGTGGCAGCCACGTAACACTCGTTTGGCTCAAAATCTGTGTTCAGCGTGATTGACGTATATACGGCGTCCACGAACGTCCCGAGCACCTGCCCAATGTCGATGGTTGTGGTGTATGTGAAGTCGCCCAGCCCGCCATAGGCCAGTGGGCAATCGTCCACTTCAAAGCAACCACCGCAGCAGCACGAACGTGTGAGCATCAGATCTTCTGCTTCTTGCAGAGCCACACGCCGACGCCGACACCGATGACGCCGAGCAGGAGAGCAAACCAAACGCTACCGAGGAATGATGCCATTACCGCTTCTTCTTTCTTGGTCGGCTGGGAGTGCGAATCGGCGCGGCACGCCGGAATGCCGCGTCGAAGGTTGGATCGGCCCGGCGCAGCTCGGCGACAGCAGCCAGCGCTTGGTCCGGGGTTAGGTCGATGAGACTGGCCGTCAGTTCGGCTGCCTTGCGTTCGGTCGGCGTCACGATGCCCAGCCAGCCCTTGATGAACTTGCCGACCCCCGTGTGCCACACGATAAATACGATGCCGAGCACGGCCAAGGCGATGCAAACCCAGACGAGGGGGGCCACCCACCAGGGCACCTGGTCCTCCACGCCTGTCAACGCCATGTAGATCAGGTCCACGGCGTCAAGGATACTGGCCTGCTCGCCCTGGCCGGCCACGGCTTCGGTCTTGATGACTGGCAGACTCGGCTGCGGTGCATCCGCCTCGACGGCGATGCGCTCGAACCGCTGACCGCTCGAGTGCGCCAGCCGCCGCACCTCGGTCGTGTTGGAAGCAATGCGTTCGGACGGGCCTGCGCAACCGGCTAGGACCACCATCAGGGCGATGCAGCAGCGGCTTCCCACGTTGCCACCTCCTCTGGGGTTGTCAGAGTTTGCAGCCAGTCCTCGGCCAGCGCGTTGACGATCCACCGCCGATGCCCGTCAGCCTCCTCGCCGCCGGTCAACGCAGCATCGACAGTATCCCGCATGGCCTGCAGCTGCGCGGCTTGATACTCCGGGGTGGCGCGTAAGGCCTCGATGCGTTCGCTACCAGGCAAGGGCGATCCTCTTCCATGTGTTGGTGGCGGTGCAGACGTACAGGTAGGACGTATCCCAGCAAATGTCCCCCGCCGTCCCAGTATCTGTCGCGCTGCTCGGGGTCTTCGCGTTGACGATTCGCACGCGATTGCCCTGCATGATCGCCACGCTCGTACTCGTCCCGTTCAGTTTGGTCTGGGTGACGCTCGTATTGCCGATGACAGTCGTGTTAGAGCCGTCGCCCGTGATGTTGTAACCAACGACGGTGCTGTTGCTGTTGTTGTTGGCCGACAGATCGGACAGACTGCCGAGGACCGTGTTCTGCGACCCAGTCGTGCAGACATCCCCCGCCGTCCTGCCGATGAAGGTGTTGTTGCTGCCAGTAGAAACGAGGACACCAGAGTTCTGGCCGATGTAGGTGTTACCAGTTCCGCTGCCGTTGACGTTCCCGGCTTGGTATCCCACCGCAGTATTGTTCGCCCCGCTGTTGCCGCCTGTGGCGTAGCCCAGCGCGGCGTAGCCGATGGCCGTGCAGAAGTTGCCATCATTGCTGAAAAGCGCGTCCAGACCGATCGCCGTCGCGCTGCTGCCCGTGTTTGAAAAGCACGCTGAACCACCGATCGCCATCACAGCATTAGCCGAGTTGCTACGCGCCGCATCCACGCCTAGCGCGACGATGCCCTGCCCTGTGTTCGATAGTCCTGCGCTGTGCCCTAGCGCGGTGCAGTTGACTCGGGTGTTGTTCTTCAGTGCGTCAACGCCCACGCCAGTGCATGAAGTGTTGGTGTTTCCCGACAGCGCCCCCGCTCCCAGCGCCGTATTTGTCGTGCTGATCCCTGCGCCCGTACCGCCGATTCCAACCAGCAGGCCGTTGATGTAGGAGTCCTTGGCAATGCCTGCTCCGCCCGCCACGATGAGAGCCCCGGTTGTGCTCGAGGTGCTGGCGGTCGTGTCGGTGCCCGTGACGGTCGTAAAACGCCCGCTGGCGGCCGTAGTCGCCCCGACCGTCGCCCCGTTGATCGTGCCGCCGGTGATGGCAGCAGCCGCGTCGTTGGACCAAATGAAGATGGCCGCACCGGCTGAGTCTTCGGCGAACAGTTTGCCGTCCGTCGTGTTAATGGCTGGCTCGCCCTGGACGAGTTGACCGACGGTCGGGACCGCCGCCGCCGTGCTCGAGCGTTTGAACCTGATTTGGTCTGGCATTAGTACGTTCCCCCGTCGACAGAACTAAGCAGGGCCGCAACACACTCGCCGTCCCAAGCGTTCATGCGCTCGAACAGGGCCACCGACTGCCCGTCAGCCCGGTACATGATGAACGCATGGACAAAGGCGTCGTCGGGCACCTTCAGCAGCTGGAACCCCTGCGTGTTGGCGCGGGTGGCATTGACGCCACCGGCTGCCGTTCCTGCCGTGTTCCCGTACTCCGCCAGGTTGTAGGCCGTCACTTCGGTCAGTTCCGTCAGGCCGACGGTCGTCAAACTGGTCGGCGTAGCCGTTGGCTGGGCCTTGCGCAGCGTGTATTCCCAACGGTTGGACGCGATCGAAGACGATCCAACGACCTGCATAGCGTGCCATTGACGGGTAACGCCAGGTGCGACGAGCAACGCCTCGAGCTGCGAGCGGTTGGCGTTGATGAACTGCGCAGCAAAGATGAGCGCGTTCTGGGTGTCTGCCGACACCCCCGCGGGACCGTAGACGGATGGTTGGAGGAAACCTGTCATGCCCATGCCGGGGCTGGCGATGACGCCAAGTCGAGGATTTCGGTGGGCAGGATGTTGCCTGCCGTTGAAAACGCTGCTGTCGACTCGTACGGCTGAAACCACACAGCGCGTCCGCAGACCTTGACGGTCGATCCGCCAATTGACTGACTCGAGTCGTTCCAGATTGACCCGTCCGCCGGGTTACGCAAAATCATTTGTTCTAGGTGCCACCAATCATCACGGACGAACGTGTAGATGTCCATCTTGACTTGGTCTGACACATAGCGCTGCTCGTAAGCCTGAAACAACATAGCGCCAGCGGCAACGCCTAAAAACGTGTCGCTGTTGCGGTAGTTGATGTATTGGCTCGGATTTGCTGGGACATTCGTGTATCCGATACCCGTGTTTGGTTCATGTACCAAAAACTCCATCCGGACAACGGTTTGGGGCACGCCGTATTGAATAGGGTTCCCCATGATGTTCGTGACAGTCCCGTTGCTGATTAGTGAGGTTGGCGGCCACGTAACGTTGCCGTTGGTAGGGAACGATCCAGCTGGTGACCCTCCCGTAAACCCAATTTTCGGGCGAATGTATTGCTGAACGTTTCTGATGTTGCTTTGATAGGTGATCTTCAGTCCGCGGTACGGTGCCTCACCGAGAAGCACGGCCTTGGCCGTCTGCGTGACGATGTAGGTGTTGTTCTTGTTGGGGTGCGGGGAGACATCAATGTCAGTGACGATCATCTGGGTCAAACCGGCATCCACAGCTGCGACAGCGAGCCGGGTACCGATTGACTCAATTGTGTCGAACGGTGCTGTTCCAGCCTTGATTTCCTTCCAGACGTTGTAACCGTCCTCGCCTGATCCGTCATGCGCTGGGTCAGTTTGCAACACCATGAACTGCGTCCGCAAAACCGCCTCGGCAGGCTCGACGCCGATGCTAAAACTTTGATTGGCGTGCAGCCGTTGGATTTCCCATGCCATCAGCGTGCCCCCTTTGAGTTGAGTTCGATCTGGGCGAGGATGTAGGTCTGCCGCTCGAGCTGCATGCGCAGGCCCTCAAACTGTTCGGTTTGGCCACCGGCCATTGCTAGACCAGCCTGCATGCGAGTCATAGCTAGTTCCGCAGTTGCTCGGTTGGTCGGATCTTTGAAGCCACCTGCGTCGCCGCCAGTCATCAGGCTCGCAAACGGACCGAGGTTTCCACCGAGTGCTTCTGAGCCGACGGCGCCAAGGTAGCCCGCACCACCCTCCAAGCCCTTTACGATGTTGGACATGTACGCCGCCGGACCTTCTAGGAAGTTTTCAAGCGAACGTCCAAATGTTGATCCCCTTTGTTGAGCCATCAGACCGCTCATCATTTCTTGTTCCGCCTGCCTTGTGATAGAGCGGGCGGCTGGCTCGTCCATGCCAGCGGCAACCATGCGCTGCCCTAATTGCATCTTCCGCAGGTCGGCGCTGATCTGCGCTTCGTGCATCTTGTGGGAGAACGGAAACATCAGGTCGGCTTGGATCTTGCGAGCCTCCGCGTGGGCCTGCATGACGCTGCTGGCGAAATTGACGATCGGCAGGGCCATGGCTGCACTGATTGCGCTGCCAATTTGGTTGCTCGACTTGCGCAGGCGCTCAAGTTCGGCGGTAGCGGTTTGCACGCCCTTGCGCAGGCCACCGATATCAAAGTCGATTCCTACTCCGAGTCCGACTTTTGCCATAGCGCGATCCTTTCCAGAGTCGTCATCCAGTCATCCTGGCGCGGCTTGCGCCAAGGCTCCACAATTCGTTCCGGCTGATTGGTCAGCCGGTATGCCAGGACCGTCAGAAGGTGCTCTGTGCGGTCCTCTGCGGTCCACTCCAAGGGTTTGCCATCACCCCCTTCATCAGCGCCGTCGCAACGTGCACGTCCAAACTGTTTCCGCCAGGAACGCCGTCGATGCGGGTGCAGTTTTCGAGCACGAAGGTCTGTTTGGCGTCTTCGTCGAGCTGCTCGAGTTTGCGCCACTCGCCGACCGTCAGCGGTCGGACCTCGAGGGTCGAGGGGTGCCCAACGACCGATTCGTCAGTGAATGGCCGCCACATTACGCACGACCAACAGTGATTTCGCCCGTGTACTGCCACGAAACGGACGCAGACTGGACAGCGTCGTTCGACCATGACGGGTTGTAGCCGGTGATGATGGCAGTTCCGCTGAAGTCGACGCCACCATTAACGCCGCCTGAGGCCACGATGGAAACAGAGATTGATGACGTCGTTGGCGTAGTACCCGCGAACTTCTGCGCCAAGGTCAGCGCGACGGCGTTATCCATGTGGATCGTCGCCGAGCCGGTGACGGTCGGACGCCCTTGGATTGCCACCGCCAGCGCCGAGTTCAACGGAGTCGCATCAACCGCCGTGCTAGATGCCGTGATGCTGATATCGGTGGCATCGACGGCTGCGCCGCCGCCGAAGGTGATCGTTGTGCCATTGCTGATGACTGCCATTTCTTAGCCTCCTGTTGCCCAAATGCGGTAGGTTTGACGAACCACACGCGGGCCGTCATCCGTCCCCTCTTGATCGTCCATGCGCTCGACGTCCTCGCCGTCAGTACCTGACCAACGAATCAAAGTGCCATCGACCGTTCCATACGAGGTGTTGTCGTTCAAGACGTCTGCAACGACGGCTGCCAGTGCTCGAGCTCCTGACATAGTCGTGGCAATGCAGTCGATCGACACTGAGAACTCAGCGAGACTGGTGGTCCCCGTCAGCGTCCGCACTGGGGTCCTAGCGTCGACGCTGTAGACGATGGCAGGCAGCGCCGTGCCCTCGCGGCGCCATTCGGGGCTAATGCGGGTGCTGACCAGTCCGGTCACTGCAGCATCGTCCGACAATCTTCGGCGCAGGGCAGTCTCGATGCTCACGACTTCTTCCTCTTAAGGTTGGCCCTGCGAACAAGGTCGTCAAATTGCTGTTCGATGACGGTCGCAAGGTCTTCCAGCGCAACCTGCGGTGGGAATTGGTCTTGAGTTGCCTTTTTGATGCCCCAGCCGGGCTTGGAGTCGACGATGGGCGCGACGTAGCTGCGCGGCTTGCGCTTGTATCGCATGCCCGCCCGTGCGGTGGTCTTTTCTCCGCGGGTGTCGGCGTTCGACTGGATGACCGACGCAGAAGCCTTTCTCAGGCTCATTTGCGTGCCGTAACTGCGGTGGGTGGCACCATGGCTACGCCAGTTGTCCTGGTACATCTTCCGAAGTCGTGTCAGGCTGCGTCGCAGAAGCTGCTTGGCCAAATTGCGACTGACTCGGTCAGGTAGAACCAAGAAAACCCGCTCGGCTCGCAGAAGTTGCTGGTCTGCTCGCACGCTGCCCTTGCCGCGCATCTGCTCAAACGCAAATGCGGCGTTCCGCTGGCGGCGAGCAAACGCAACAGAATTGGCGTAGTGCTCGGGGCTGCTGAACGTGGGGCCGCGGCGGAAGCTCATGCCGTCACCTCGAGTGCCTCGATGTGCAGTTCCATCCGACGCAGGTCAGGATCGACCACGCCCGTCAGCTCGAGTGTCCGGTCGGTCTTGCCCGTCTCGCGGAGCAAGATGCGGCTCTTGATCGTCACCGAGTCGATCCACGGGATGACGATGCGGTAGGCGCTCTGTCCCCTGGTGACGTCGACCGATTCGATGCTGCGCCCGTCCGCGTTCTCGATGTAGCCGAGCACGGTCGCAGCCGTCGACCATGTCTTGGTCCCCTGACCGTACGAATCCACGGTCGTGGTGTAGTTCTGAACCGCCATTTCGTGGCGGAACATGCCACGCGGCGTCATGCGATCGCCCTCTCCTTGAGCATGGCCGTCAGCATCTGCTGGGCCTTGCCCTCGATGGCGCCGGTGCTGTCTCCGCGATCCGCGTACAAACGGGCGCACAGCTGCAGGACGAGCATGTTGATGTAGTGGTCGCCGACCAGCGTGGTCCAGTTGATGGCCACGGGCCGCGTGTATTCCTCTGCAACCAGGACGGCCAGCCGCTCGCCGTCCCAGTGCTTCTCCGGGGTAGCCGTCTGGCCGTTGCCGTCCTCGTCGGTGTAGGCCACTTGCAACGTGCCTGCCGAGTTCCACGGTTGAATCGGCAGCACAATCCAGACGTCGCCCTCCTCGGACACGGTGTAGGTGCGCTCGAGCGCCTGCACCGACAGGCCGGTAGTCCGCTCGACGGTTTCGCGGGCCGCCGGAAGCAGGATCGTGCCAATGTAGGTGTCATCCTGCGTGTGGAACACGCGCAGATGCGTCTTGACGTCGCTAGTCGTGAGTGCTGGCATGGGAAAGGCGGGTAGGAGGTTTCCCCCCTACCCGCCCGGGGTCACTGGCTGATGTCAGGTGGCCGCGTTGCGGATCACGCCGCCTGCGCGCTTGTCGACGATCTGCGCGTCCGAACGCATCGACGAAAGGAACCGGGTGATGCCGTTGGCAGACTGACTGTAGGGGTCCACCGTGAACGTGACTTCCTTACGGTCCACGATGCGGTACCCGCGGGCGAGATCGCCGAACCAAATCAGCTGACGCGATGACGCGGCGTTGTAAACATCGGCAAACTCGCTGATATAGACCGGGCGACCCATCAGCATGCCAGCCGCACCCTGCTGGAGCATCATGCCCTGCATGCCGTCGTACATGTAGTTGCCCGTGGTCGCTGCCTTCAGCTGCAGCAGTGCGCCCCAGGTGGCCTGGTTCATGATCCAGGTGCCGTTCTGCGCGTACTGACTCGGGACCGACGTGTACAGACTGATGATGTCATCAAAGTCAGGAGCAGCGTTCGTTGCGCCAGTGATGACGGTGTACTGCCAGTCAGCGTTGCTGTAGAAGATCCCGCGTTCTTCCGTTGTGCCTGCACCGACGGCGTGCTTACTTGCGCGATACTTCGCATGCGCGCGAGCGTGGTCGGCCACAATCTCGGCGGCAACATCGATCTCAGAATCCAGCAGCAGTTCCTCAGTGACGGGCGTGAACGCCGTGGCCTTGAACGCTGAAAACGTCTTCAGGATCGTGGTGAAGTTCGATTCGGTGTACGGGGCCAGCGTCCCAGTGACCGATTCGCCAGTGGCAGTGACGGTGGTACGGCTATCGATCACGGGCAGGCGCAGAGCGGCAGGCACCGTCTGAACCGTAGCGAGCTGGCGGATCGGATCGCCCCAGTCGAGCCACTTGACGAACTCACCAGTCATCACGGACTGCGGAACGGTGTTGCCAGCCGTCGCGGCTACCGAGGATGCGAGGATAGTCCGCATTTCCAGATTGCCAGATCCCTCACGGCCACGGGTGGCGAAGTAGCGCGCCAGTTCAGCGTCAGTTCCGCCACCGCGGTTCTCAGGACGAGCCACAACCTGGCTGTTCTTGGCCTTGATGGCGTCGAGACGGCCACGGACGGCCATGCCCTCGAGCTGCGCATCGATGCCACGGATTTCTTCTTCCGCCAGGTCGAACGCACGGACGGCGTCCGGCGTGGCAACGGTGGCGTGGTTCTCGCACGCAGCGACAAGCTGCGCACGCTTTTCAAGCAGTGCTTCACGATTCATTTCTTCAGTTCTCCTAGCCGCAGCCGCAAGAACCGGCCAACGAGGCCGGTGTGGTGTGAGAACGCCCGTACCGCGGCCGCGGTCGCCTCATAGGCGGGCGTGTGAACAAGGCTGACCTCGTACAGGCGGGCGCTCAGGACGCTGCGGCGGTTGCCCTGCCACTTGTCCTTGTCTGCCACAAACCCGAACGACATGTGCTGATAGATGCCGTCGCGCAGGAGCACGCGCATGTCCTGCCCGTCGCGTGTGTCGGGCAGCTGCGCCCGGAACGACACGCCGCGCTCGCCCTCCTCGAGCACGAGCGTGCCGCTGCGCGTGTCGGCGAGCACACGCCCACCGTCGTGCTCAACCAACATGGCGACGTTTCGCTTGCCGATGTCCTCGGCAAATGCGCCCCGCTCAATCGTCTCGATGAACGGGAGCGGCTGGCTGTCGGTGCCGTAGGGGATGGCGAGGCCGCTGACTGTGTTGCCGTCGACTTCGGCGCGGCATTCGATGCTGCGTCGGTCAATCTGCATCGGGTGACTCGCTTTCCTCGTCCTCGCGGTCGCCGTTGACCTCAGCCTGACCGGCGGCGGTGTCCAGGCGCTGCATCAGTTCGTCGGCCATCGGGTCTTTCACCGGCTGCATGCCGATGAACCACCGGGCGTCGTTGGGGGTCAGGATGCCGCCCATGACGAGCTTGGACAATTCCTTGGCGGTGTCCTTCATGGTGCCGCGCAGCAGTTCCTGCAGGTCATGCTCGACGCGGTAGCCGGGCAGCAGTTTGGCCATTAGTTCGGACTCGATGCGCCGAGCCCAAGGGCGCAGGGTCTGGTCGACCAGGGCGCGCTGCGCATCGAGCGTGACCTGTGTGCCACTTTCTGTCGCAGCGAGGAACGACAGCGGGATGTTCAGTGCGCGGGCGATCTCGCCCATGGCTGCCGTCCTGGCGTTGGTCAGCGCCGACAGGTCATCGGAGCCGCTGACGCCCTCGATGCTGCCGCCCCCGTCGATGATGAGCGGCTCGCCTGAGCCGTTCGCCCTCGAGTGCTTGGCCTTCCACGCCAACAGGATCGACTGCTTGGCCTGCTCGCTGATCGGCGTAGGGAACTTGAACGCCAGCCGACGGGTGGTGCCCGTCGCGGCCATGGTCGCTGCCCACTGGTCGAGGTTGGCAATCAGCTCGAGCTGCGTGCGACACTTGTCGAGCGGGCTTTCGCCGATGAACGCCCACCGGCTGTAGCCCGACTTCACATGAATCAGGTCAGCCGAGGCAACCGCCTGACCGTCGAGCAGGTACTGGTACGGGTCGCTGGCCCAGTTGATCGTGACGCGGCCGCGGTCGAGCGGGATGATTTCCGCCACCTCACCGCTGTAGGTCCGAGCGAGGTACGCGTAGGCGTTGCCCTGGCTGATCGACTCAGTGACCAGCCACCGGCGCAGGTCCCAGCCGTTGACCATTTCGGTGGCCCGGCCAGTCAGCAGCGAAAGCGCCGCGGGCTGCACCTCCTGATCCTGCGAGTCGTAGACGCAGATCGTGACGCTGGCGAGCATGCTCGCCACGCCCTCGACCGCCCGCTGCACGCCGGGCAGCGCCTCGACGTCGCCGACACTCGACGAGTCGACGAGCATGGAGGCGTCGAAACCGCCGATGAAGTAGCGCCGCAGGCGTGAAAGCAGGCTCACGCCTCACCCAGTTTGAGTACGCGCTTTTTCTGTCAATATGCGGCTGTGACATTTCTTGTCACATTTCGGAAATAGTCGCCGCGTCCGCTAGGTGGCGGATGGTTAGCCCAAAAACGAAACCGCCCCGTGATGAGCGGGGCGGGTTCGTTGAACTCCCATTGAGTCCGTCTTTTGGACGTCGGAGCCGTGATTGACACGACTCGTCGCGGGGGTCGGCCCCGCCGTATCGGTTGTTTGGCCCCATGGCCGCGCTCCACTTGCGCACCCGTTCGCCGGGTTGTGCGCGATCTTGAACGTGCTTGCCGCGCTCTTGACCGGAGGGGGTCGGTCACAGCCGGGAATCACCCAGCAATCACAAAATACAGGCATCTCAAACGGTGTCAACCCACTACTACCTTGCCCCCAAAAACGAAACCGCCCCGTGGTTAGCGGGGCGGGTTCGTGTCCTTCGAGGGGGAAGCCTCAGCCCGTGGACGAGCTGCTATCGGGTTGCCCCTTTAGCTCCGGGGGTGGGCGGGCCGGGGATGGCATCATATGGTCATGATGCCACTGGCAGCGACCCATTGGTTGGACCGCCCGCGCAGCTCGTACAGTCGGGCCGCGTTACACGCTGCAACCAGTGCGTCGATGTTCTGCCCGTCCCGTTTGTAGAGCTTCGTCAGGCCGCCGTCGTACGTTTTGGTCTCGGCGTGCCGCAGTTGGTGCAGCAGCACCGGGTCGTCGTGGTAGCGCAGCGCCCGCTGCCGCAGGAGCGCCACAAACGTCGACCACGCCGGTGCCTGCTCTTTGAGCGCCTGGCTGCGGGCCTCGACGGGTAGGTTGAGTTTTTCGACCAGAACTGCGCGCACCCAGTTCTGCGTCCAGCCGACTTCGTCGACGCCGACAACCTCGAGTTGCAACGTCTTTGCCAGCGTCTCGAGCAGCGCCTCGACGGCATGGAAGTCGACCAATTGGCCGTCGTTCCAGTGCACCTCACCCTTTTGGACCATGTCGTGCAGCCATGGCCGGTTCTGTTTCATCGACTCGAGGTCTCCGCAGGTAAACGACCAGGTCCGCAGCAGCCCCCACTCGCCGCCGTCGACCACCACGCCCACGCTTGTCAGGTCGGCCCGAGCGCCCACCACGCTGCCCAGGCTGAAGTCGATGAACACCCACGCCCGCCGCCCGCGCACGCTGTCCAGTTCCCAGTCAAACCGGGCTTTCTCGAGCACGACCGGGTCGATGCCGACGGCCGCGAGGCTGCCGCCGGGCAGGTTCAGGCGCTGGGTGCGAAACTCCTCGACGCCCGACGCCCTCGAGCCAAGAAACGCCAGTTCCGACCGGATGGACGCCTCGGTGATGTGCCCGCCGTCGATCCACAGCTGCGGGTTGGCCTTGCGCCACTGCCGCGGGTCGTGGATGTCGGCACCGGCGTCCGAGGCCCAATGGTGCACGCACCAGTCCTCACGCAGCCGACCGCCGAGCAGCTGCTGCTCCGCTTCCTGCCGCCAGCCCGCCCAGGGCAGGCTCAGGTCGTCGTCGGCGGTGGTGGTCATCAGCAGCCGCCCCTCGGGCGTCTTGGTCGCCGCCGTCATCAACCGGCTGAGGTACTCACCCTCGAGCCGAGCCGCCTCGTCAGCCAGGACGAGCGCCGGGGTAATGCCGTCCGCTCGCCGTGGGTCACGGGCCACCGGCAGGAAACGCCCCTTGCCATGCCGGAGCACCGGCTGGGTGTTGGACAGGCGGGCACGCCAGGGCGACGACTTCCCGTCCGCCGGGTGGTGGATCGTCGCCAACGACTCGACCGACAGACGGGCCTGCGCAAGGGCCGTAGCGGCGCTCACAACGAGTTTGTCGGCGTCGGGGTCTCTCAGCACCCATCCGGCCAGCAAGGCGGCTAGGAGCGTCTTCCCGTGGCTGCGCGGCACCGAAAACGAGATGACGCGGGCCGGCTCCCTGCGGGCGA
>Ga0209770_10000813_pt1 | contig 16595 bp, 23 predicted proteins | sample LauGreSu1BDMLBDD_2_FD_187572 | JGI IMG/M metagenome (GOLD analysis project Ga0209770, IMG submission 187572) | Freshwater lake microbial communities from Lake Michigan, USA - Su13.BD.MLB.DD (SPAdes) (version 2) | ecosystem: Environmental > Aquatic > Freshwater > Lake | place: Lake Michigan, USA...
GTAGCAATAGGGTCAACAACCATATTCTTCTTCTTCTTCTTTTCCTCTTCTGCTTTTCTTTCCTCAGGACTTGAACCACCAATAATGTATGGTTCAACCTTTTGTGCAACACGAAGAATGTCTGTAATTGGAAGACTTTCAACAACAGCTCTTCCAACGAACGGCAATGCACTACCCCAACCCAAACCCGGTTTTACTGCTGGTTTGTTCTTGTCCTCTTGTTCTTGCTTCCAAGTGTAAGGAACATCTTTGCCTTCTTGTTTCTTCTTGTTGTCAGCAATCTGCTTTTCAGTCAACGCTTCCATCATTACTGGTTGACCAAGCTTCTTGTCAATCTCTGAAGCACGCTTATCATAAGCAGGGCGACCCTCTTCTGCTTTTCTACTCAAAGCAGTAAATGCTTCAGGAGCCAAGTTCATAATGTCCTCAGCCGTGTACTGCTGATTAGCAGAAGGCAAACCTTGCTTCTGGAAGAAGTCTTGCTTAGTTGCCTCATCAGCCATAGCGGTTTGTGCTTTGTCATGTTCAGTCACAAGTTGACCAACAAAACTTGCCCACTCTTTGTCTGTGCCTGTACCAAGAAGTTCAGGGTTAGCAGCACCCATCTCACGAACCTTTTCAACAATCATTGCTTCAGGCATGTTCTGTAGAACCATGCCAGCAATAGTCTTACGCAACGAACCCTCAGGTTCGTATGCTTGAATCTTCAAAAAGGTTGGAGCATTCTCAGCGTAAATCTCATCTTCGCTTCTACCAACAGGACCTTGGAACGTTCCAGACAAATAACGAATCAGGTTTTCACGCATGTCGGAGGGAACGGAAACACCACTCTTCTTGGTCAACAATTGCAGAATCAACTGTGTTGCATTCGGAATTGCTGGCGGGTTCGTATTCGAAGTGTCCGACATACCTAATACCCCTTTCGTTACGCCTAGTAGGTCATGCCTCTGGCACTAAGCAAAGCGGCAAGGTCTTCTGGGCTAGGTCCAGAACTCTGTGGCGCATTTTCCGTAGTACCAGCAAATGGGTTGCCACCTGATTGCATAATCAGGTTGGCTAGAGCATCAGCACTCTGACCAGCACCCTGCTCAACACCGAAACGGCTATTGGCAATCTGGTTCAACAAGTTAGACAGGGCAGAAGCCTGAGCGGTCTCAGCCTGCGACTGGTAACTAGCACGCTGTGCACCCAAGCCAGCCTCACCCGTAGTACGAGCCATCTTGGCTTCAGCCAAGCGAGACAAGTTGGACCCCTGTTGAGCCTTGCTCAAGATATCCATAAGCGTCTGGAAGCTCTGAGCGCCCTGCTGGCCAGCAAACTGTTCCGCTGCTACCTGAGCCTGAACATCAGGCGAACCCACGCCATAAGCGCCCAGAACAGCCTCTAACGGGTTGGTAACAGTACCAAGTTGTGTCTGATAACCAGCGTATGGGTCAATCTGATTCTGCCCAATGAAGTCTTCAAGACCTGTGTACCCAAGTTGAGCGAGGCGAAGCGCCTCGTCATAACCAGTACCAATGTTCGCCAAAGCTTTTTGGTAAACATTGCCAATGTCGGCACGACCAGTCTTTTCTTGTTCCGACAGCAGACCCAACAACTTGTCTGCATTCTCACGATAACCACCAGATGTGTAGCGGTTCATCATCGCAGCAAGTGCTTCTTGAGCCTTCTTCTTTTCGTAGTTCCACTTCTCACGTTCCAACTTATTCGCAGCAGAAGCCCCGCCACCAGACCCACCACCAGACAAGTAAGACTTAATCTGGTCTGCAGTCATTCCCTCAAGACCCGGAATACCCAAGGTGTATCCAGACACATCCATCGTTCCAGCGTTGCGTGCTTCTTCAGCCGAAGGAGCACCAGCACCAGTAATCAAGTTCTCTTGTTGACGCTCCCAATAGTCCGCACTACCACCCCAACCAGCACCGCCAGTTGTCGGGATTGTGCTTGCCGTTGGAGCCGTAGCGACAACTTTAGGATTCCAAGTCTGCTGTGTTGTTGTTGACTTCTTGGGGTTCCAAGTTTGAACACCTACACCATTCTTCTGACCTCTTTGGTTTGTACCTCTATCTGCAACCATTTAGAATCCACTCCTCATTGCTAGTAACTGTCTTGCATCATCCTCAATCTGTCTTGCTTTATCTGCTTCCAAGTCAAGAAGATTTTGGTTGTACCTTGCCAACGCTTGCTTCTGTTCAAGGTCATAACCATAACCCTCTTCCTGAAGTGCACGTTCCATATTTGATTGCTGACGAATACGCTCTTTGGCGTATTCCTGCATGGCGTTAGCAAAGATTCCAGACTTGACTGAAGGACCAGCAACACCACGGCGACCAAAGCCAGCGACAAAAGGATTTATTTGTTTGTTCGCTTGCGTCTTGAACTCTGCGAGGTTGCGCTGACCTCGCTGTTGTGACAATGTGTTCTTGTAAGCATTCATTGCACCTTCTGCTGCAAAGTTCTCTAAGTAACCACGCCTACGTGCTTCGAATGCGCTAGGGTTATAAGCCATTAGCGACCACCTTTCATATATTGATTTCTAGCAATCTCTCTGTTGACATTTTGCTGTTTGAGAGTTTCTATTTCTTTACGCAAGTTCATAATCTCTGAAGCAAGATAACTAGTGATGTTGCGAATAGCAGTAGCATCCACAGACTTGAGTGTTGTCAATGCAGGAAGTGCTAGGTCGTCTCTCACCCTGTCACCTTCCTTGTGTTGTACTTGTACGAGATGCTGTCAATACCCCAAGAAAGACCCGTAGGACCAGTAAATAGCAACTGCACAGAACGAGCCAAACCAAGATTGGAACCACGGAGAACTTGAGCACCTTCAGCAATTACACCCCACTTGTCATAACCCCATTGACCAGAACCCCACTTCATACCACGACCAGAAGATGGCAAAGTCAGGTTGAAGTTCTTTCTCTCGTTACCAAGTGCTTCCTCAAAGTTGTGGTACACCTTGATGTTTAGGATTCTCGATGTGTCTGCCTGTTTGACAACAATGTCAGGTCTACGGAACATCTTCTTCTGAGAATACGAACGACCATCAACCCAGCCAGTTCTGTAGTACGAAGCAAAACTCTGCTGAGTACCACCAATCAAATCTTTCTCTTCATCGTAAACTTCAATCTTCAAGACACGAGGAAGAGTTGGGTGAATTGCATAACTTGCACCAACTCCGCTTGAGTTGATGAAGTTGCACCCACCAATTACACCGTAGCCATCTGCTGTCTGATGTGACACCCAACTTCCATTAGCAATGGTTGGGTCATACACAAACGATATGGTTGACGTTGTTGCCAGTGTCGTCTTGGAGTATGGTAAAGATACCCAAACTCTTTTATTCAAATACGAAACAGATATGTTGTTATCGGAGGCATCGTTGATGTATCCAAGTGGATAAATAGGTCTAATGTTTTCGAACAAGTCAACAACAGTTGTGCCGTTGTAGTAATACAAACCAAATGGGTGAGAGTAGAAGTACACACCAACTTCAGATGTAGCAATCCAGTCATGTGAACCACATCCAAGGTTTGCTGACAGCTGAACTACTTGGAAGTCTGCTGTCTCATAACCATAAACAATATAAATAGCGTTTGGCTTGAAGACTAACAACTGACCGGCAACAACAGCCAAACCAGTTATACCAAGTCCACCACCTTCAAAATCAATGTGGTCTGCTTTAAGCCAGTCTTCAGGCAAACCTTCGTGTGACCAACGCAAACGGTTCGGATAACGCACACCAGCCTCGGTTGTGTTTGCAACAAACATTTTGTTTGCATGAGTAATGATGTGCTGTGCTGTTGGAATCTTCCCACCAATAGGAGAACCATAAGCCTGCCAGTCATGGGGGTTTGTGCCTGAAGCAGTTAACGCTGTTGCATAAGTAGAAGCACTAGTCCACTTGTATCCACCGTTTCCAGCCGCACCCATAACCATGTACAGCGTGTTGCCCCATTGGGCAAAACACGCACCATGAGATTGCGTCGGGGCTACTGGGTTGCCAGCAGAATATTCAAGCACAGTAAAGTTTCCACCAGTTGACTTGAAGACACGATTAGCCGTAGTCAACATCAAGTTTGGTGTTTCACCACTAAAAGCAAAAAGCTTTTGTGGAGTCCAAGAAGTAGCAAATGGAATTGGGGTTGAGTTAATCTCACGCATTGCACCACGAGTAAACAAACCACCACGAGGGTCTACTTCAACATTGAGCATGTCAGGTGACTCGTTTTTAGCCAACTGAAACTGGTCGGCTCTGAGGTTCAGCCCACCAGTAAAATCATCATAACGCTCAACCGATACGTTGCTCATTGTCCAAGTGTTCCACCAAGCGTCTGCAACCAACGACGCATAGTTGGATACTTGCGACCAGCAGACATAATCACAGGTTGTGCACTTGATGCTTTCATCAAGTCACGACGAGCAAGACCAACACCTTCTTCAAATGAACGCATGTACATCGCAGATAGTTCTGCATCTTCTTGACGCTGGTAAACACGAGCAAGCACAAAGTAAGGAAGCAGGGCATGGAACCACTCGTCAATGTCAATCTCTTCTTCTGGTGAATCCAACCAATCGTAGGATGGGTTGCGATAGACACGAACAGTTATTGGATACACATTGTCTGGCTTCGGCCAGAAATGAATCTTGTCTTCCCAAATAGAAAAGAAATAAGGGCGACTAGGAACATCCGTGTTGCCCAACCAAATCTCTTCAGCATTGTCGTAAGAAATCAAAGTCATACGACTACCAGATGTGCTGGTGTCTACGACCGAAATGATTTCTCGAATGTCACCGATATTCTCAATTGTGTATGCACGAACACCAGAGGTGGTCGTCAAGGTGAAACTCTTCTGCAGATACGGCCACCTACGCTCTAGCGAATAGATGCGCTGGAAACCTTCACGGGCGAACTGGTCAATGACCGAGTTCGGCAAATCCGTTTCATCAAGGTCAGCCATATTGCGCACCTGTGTGCGCAGTTGGTTCAGGGTAATCATTTAGCGGCGCCCTGCGAACGCAAATGACCTACACAAAAATCTGTGCCCTTAGCCTTTGGACCCTCACAGGTGTCTTCGTTTGCTATGCAACGGTTGCGACCGATATAGGGCGCAGAAGGTGCAGCAATCTTTGCACCAGTAGTTGGAGCCAAACGATAACCAGTAACTGGTTCTCCGTATAGGGCGTGAGCTGGTTTAGAGTTTTTAATCATCCCTTTTACCCCAGTTTGTTACATACTCCACAAAACCCCCCACCTTTCGGCAGGGGGTTTGGACATTACCACCTAAGCGATAATGGGGAATTACTTAGTAGGTGCGACGGTTTTTGTCACGTGCACCAGTTGGCTTACCAACGGTGCGCTTTTCCTTGCTTGCACCAGCAGCACCAGCAGACTTTGAAGCCTTCTTGCGTGTTTCTGGTTGAGCCTTAATCGCACGACCAGTCGAGAAGTTTCCGCCCGGCTTGAAATTAGGCTTTGACTTTTCCTGACTTGGCTTGCTGTTGGCTACTTTCTTTTGTGCTTGCTTCGTCATGCGAAGTGTGTAAGCCTTATCTGATTTGCTTGGCATTTCTTCTCCTAGTACTTCTTCTTGGATTTTGATTTGACTTGCTTGCCACTTTTACCCTTTGGGTAAACAGAGGTCTTGGTTCCAGACTTAGGACTTGCATCCGCATGACTAGAAAGAATTGAGTATTTAACTGGCATTTTTTCTCCTTTGAATAAGGGGGGTGGGTTTCTGCCCACCCCCCGAAGTCATTGACTACTTACGCAGTCTTTGCAGTGAGCTTGCCCTGCTTCGCTGCGTTACGGCAAGTCAAGTTGCCGTAGCACATGATGAGAGCGTAACGTGCATCCAAGTTTTCTGGGCGCACGAACTCTGTCTGCGAGAACCACTTGCCTGAGTGACCGACGAGTGAGATGTACTTGCTGTTGATGAAGAACATCGTTCCAGCAGGTGCATGCACATCGTAGGTTACAGGAGCAGCCTTGAACAACAGGTTCTGGAATCCAGCATCTGCAGTCTTGGTGTCCGTGTAGCGGAGTTGTGGTTGCAAGAGTGCTTCGTACTTCTCAAACAAAGTCTGAGTTGTAAGAACCATGTCTGGGTGGTCGTTACCAACAGACACGCTGTTGTACGCCGTTGCCATTTGTGCGAGGGTCAAAGCACCTGCGGTGTTTTCCTCGTACGAACGCCAGTACTCGTTGCCAGCAGTTGCACGGTTGATACCGCCAACAGTTCCGGAAGCCTCAATGATGTTTCCGAGACCGTTCCAGTTCTTTCCGCTGTTGCCAGTTCCGTCACCGAAGAACATCTGGTTGAAGCCTTCACGCATTGACTCTTCAGCCTGCATGATTTTTGCTTCCAACAGGTTGATGATTTCCTGTTCGCCGTTGTTCTTTGCTTCTTCGATACCGCTGATTGCGATGGATGCAGCGTACTGCTTCCATTCGTACTCAGCAGCCGAGATGCCATCTTGTGCGGTCAACGCAATTGTGTCGTAACCTGAGTACGAAGCCACAGTTGAGTTCTTGCCGTAGATGAGTGGCTCAACAATCTTCGTACCGCCGTTAAGCATACGAATGCGACCCTTGTCCATCAGATGGTAGGTGAGTGGGCGTGCGCTGAAGACGTTGTCGGTCAACTGTGCACGGTAGTTAGCGAGCGTTGTACTGAGCAACGCATCAAAGTTTGGGTTTGACATGAAGTTTTCTCCTTATTAGAAGCTAGACGCTCATCTGCCGTTTTGCGGCTTCAAAGGCATCTCGCAATGATGTGATTGGTTTTGAAGATACATCCGCACTCACTGCCGTAGACCCACCACTCACAACTGCCGCTTGACGCTTGGACTGCGTGACTTGTGCCTGCTCCTGTGCCTTCTTCTCACGAAGAGAGCGAACAGCAGACGCATCCTCATACACCCGGTCAAAAGCAATTTGCTTGTAGACAGCCTCTAAATCAGAAGAGCCAATGGCGAGAGCCTTGGCTACAACTTCATCAGCATTGAAGTCCGAACCGTATCTTGTTTGTAGCGAACTGATGGTCTTATCCAACTCATCCATTGCTTTCGCTTGTTCGAAAGCTTGGATTCGCTGTTCCAACTGCTTGTACTGCTTCTCCACAGGGTCCATGTACAGTTCTTCCTCATCGGAAGTTTGCTGTCCTACACCGTAGTGTTGTGAAAGCAGGTCAAGTGTTGCCTTTGGGTCGTTCTGCAAGGCTTCTTGCAAAGCCGCCCCAAATTGGAACTGTCGCTTTTGCTCACTGAGTTCCTGTGTCTTGCGGGTATAGTCCGCTTGACGCTGGTATCCAGAAAGCGCCTCTTTGAGTGGAACTTTCACTTCTTCGCCGTTTACAGTCACAGCAACATATTTGTCACCGAACTCGTCTACTGGAAGTAGGTCGATTTCCTCTTGTGTGAGGGTTTCAACTACATCTTGTGCTTCCTGAACTTGTCCTTCTTCCAAAGGGGTTTGGTCCACCAAGATTTCATTGTCTTGTATATCGCTCATTACGTTTGAGTCCTCCATGGGTTGCTCTATAGGTATGGTTTAATCGTTACCTTTATCCCAGATTTGGGGGTAACTGTGTATTTGGAAGTGGTGAACCACTTGCCAAAAGCTGTGAGAGTATCTCTGGTGGGATGTTGCTAGGCATTGGCATTCCTCCAGTTGGTGGCATGCCTTCCATTGCTGCCTGAGGTGGTAAGCCAGCAGGAATCTCCTGAGGCATTGGTGCACCCTGCATTGGCATCTCTTCAGGTGGTGGAGGTGCTCCCTGAGGGCCAATCGGCTGTGCTGGCAACTCAGGTTGCATCACAAACGATGCGGCATTTTTGATACCAAAGCCATACTGCAAGACATAGTTAGCCAACTTAGGCATGTCAATAATTCCAGCACCAGCAAACGGTGCCATTGCATCAACAACTTGCAACGCCATCTGACGACGGAATGACTCGTTTACCGGGGCGGTAGAACCACCCTCAACTTCAAAGTCAAACTCGCCTTGGATGTAGTCACGGTCAAAGTTCAGCCAAACATAGTTCTCTTCTTGACCTACAACACGGACAGCCGCTTCGCCTGTCATGTATTGCTGTGCCAGCATTACAAGACGGCGTGCGCAGTCACCGATTGCACGTTCAATGATTGCCAACTTGTCTGATGCACGAGCGTTTGCGGCATCTTGGGAGATTGCCGCTTCAGTTGCTGTACGACGAATCTCTGGCAAACCACCACGCATGTATTCAGAAACACCAGACACAGTGTTGATATCGTCTGAGATGAGATTCGACTGGTTGTAGAACTCTGGTGGGCTGATAACCGCTGGCATTGGGACAATGACATTGTTCAGTCCTTCTTCAGACACAACAGGGACCATTACGTTGTCTTCATCTGATTCAAGTGCTGCACGACCATCAGCGTCAAATGCTGAATCCTTGTACAACCACTTGCGTGAGAAACGCTTACGATGGTTCATCATCTGTGTACGAGTTTGGTTGAGTTCTTGTTGCAACGGTTCAATTGCTTCAAGTTCACCCATCGTGTAGAAGTACTCTGGTACTTCATAGTTGCGCAACATAACAAATGGGTGTCCGAATGCGAATGGAATCTTCATTGGGTTGACAAGGAACTTGTCTCCACCATCACAGAACACAGACATGGTTCCACGCTCAATGTCGTAGAACTCCCAGATTTCTACATAAGCGTCATCGCCACTTTCTGAACGACGAGGGCGAACTGTACCCTTCCAGTCGTCTGCACTCCACTTGGAGTAATGCGATGGTGACGCCTCTTGGCGTGCACCAGAGTTGTATCGCTTATCTTTCTTTACATCCTTCAACGGTCTACGGACACGCTGAGCAATCCACTTAATGTCAGACATGCTTGTAGCATCAGCATCAACAAACACATCAAAGGGAGAGATGCGTTCCACGAATGGTCGGTCCTCGGTAATAATGATTTCTGATTCTGTGATTGATTCAGGTGCTGCAGATGCAAGCTCGTCAGAGAAGTCGTAGTCTTCTTCTGTCTTTTCAACAAAGCGATAACCGGTCTTAATCCAACCGTGACCGATGATGAGCATGTCTTTTACTGCACGACGAAATTCCTTTTGGCAGTCATAGTGTCTCCACCAATAGTTGACAACAGCCTCGGTAACAATTGCTTTAGGAGCATCAGTATGCTTTCGAGCATTAACCGTAATCTTTGGATGGTTAACCGAAACGCTAGGTGAAATAACGTTGATGGTTGCAAACGCCATGTTAATCAACAAACGGTCTTCTTCAGTTTCCGTATGAAAGTGCTTGCCACGGTACATGTCAATCATGCGCTTCCACAAATCATCAAGGGCATCCTCACGCCTCCAACGGCGTGACTGTTCAATCTTGTTTCGGTACTTGGTAATGATTTCTGAATTAGATGTGCGTGCCATTATTTGTCCTTCTGACCATCATGCCAACCAATATGGTTGTCTAATTTTTCTGCAACTCTGTCTACTTTGGTACCAATCATTTTGAGAAGGATTCTTCCTTCTGCATGTTGTTCAGTGTTTTCTTTCCGTAACTTTTGGAGTACCACCACAACAGGGCCCGTGATGATTGCGACCGCCAACGGTACCCAAACGTTCTCCACCTCATTACATCCAATTCGTCACAGGCTCGGCATTGATGCCATTAGCCTTTGCATCTGCCACAGTTTGGCGCTGACGCTCGCCAATTGTCGGTCCATGGAAATCTTCCTGACCATGTGTGAACCCAAGACGAATAGTTTTGACATGACACTTAAAGCAGATTGAACCCCTTCTAGGGAGTTCATCTGCCTCGAATTCTGATAAACAGGTCAAACAACGGTACGTTCTCATCAATATAGGTGCTTTCCGTTACTTGGAAACGTTGAATGAACCAATTGCTGCTCTTTTTGGCTGTTCATCCTTGATTATGTAGCGCTCCCACCAGCCCAATGAGTTCTTCCTTGGCTCAAGGTCATGGCGGTATTCAGGTAGCCAGACATACTTCAGCATCTGGTTTGTGATTGCCAGCGACATAACACGGTCGTCATGGGGAGAGCCATGCATCTTGCCGTTGGCTTCACGCACAAATGTCCGCAGTTCGGCCATCGTGTTCTTGTCGTACAGCGACACACCCTCATCACGAATTGCTGCATTCAGTTCGTCAATAGCCAAAGGCTTTGACACAGCCGTAGTTCTCCAACCCATCGTGTCACTAATCTGAGGATTCCTATGGTTCATCTTCCTCTGTCTGTACAGGTTCTTATACCCAACCCGTTGTAAAGCTTTGAGGGTTGTCAAACCGTGGTTGTTTGACTCAACCCCAATAAGGGCGTAGTTAAAGAAACATCCCAAGGCATTGAGAACTTGCTCACCAAAAATATCCGGGTCAACATGCCCATGCCAATGAGCGACCATCAGACCTGTGTCTGCCGAGATAACATGAGCAGAAGAATAGTCACCATGACCGAGACCTTCAGCGACGTCGGCCCCCACAACATAAGTCTCACCCACCGTCGGCATGTCCCAAATAGCCAACTCCCCGCCATCGTCAATGAACTGATAAACATTCTTTCCATAACCCTTCTTTAGATAACCACGCTCAGGTTCAATTGGCTCAATTTTCCTGATTGCCTCAAGGTCAAACACTGGGCGACCAGAACGAATGAACGCTTCTTCTGGGTCATCAGGGTACTCCTGAGCCAACTGCCAGTCTGGCAAGTCACGCTTCTTAGCCTCGTACCAAGCATCGTCACGGTCTCCAGCAGACCAAGGAAAGAAGATGCCAGTAAATCGGTTGGTTCCAGTTTGCGAACCAACCCACAAACTGTGAAAGATGTTGCCTTCTCCGTTAGCGGTAGAAAGACAAACAACACGACCACCAACGTCTGCAACAGGCTCAATAGATGCCCACGCTTCTTCAGCGTTGGGCAAGAACGCCATTTCGTCAATGATGACTCGATACACGGATTCACCACGAGCAGGGTCATTACCAGATGGCAACGATTCAATTGATGAATCGTTTGCAAACACCATCTTCAACTGGTTGTCAGATAGCAAGTCTGGACCTCTGACACGCATCCAGTTGGGAAGCATCTTGTAGCCGTACTTAGTTTTCTGTAGAAGCTTTGATGCTTCTCGTTCTGTGCGTGAAAGCATGACCGTAAAGCGGTCAGACCAGAAGAATGTTTCCCAGAATGTAAACGCTGCAGCCAGAGTGGAAAAACCAATCTGTCGTGCTTTCAGAACAATTGAATACCGTTTGTCAATCCAAACAGACACAGTCTCTTCTTGGGCATCACGCAACTCAAACTTAATACGACCACGCTCAGGATGCCTGATGGTCCAATAGTTGGAGCAGAAATAGGAGAACGATGCCACAAGCTCTTCAAGCGTGGCATCATCTCCGCCTTTACATTTGCGCCATTCTCGTTCGTTGAGAAGGTCTTCTAATTCCATTATTCTTCTTCAGGTACCTCGGAGAATAGGGCTTCATCGGTCTTCTTGTTTTCTGCACGTTGCGCATACTCACCCAAACCAATTGACGAAAGAATAAAAGCAGCAACTGTTTCAACTGGGATTGCGCTTGAGAACAACGGAGCAAACAGGGCAACAAATGCTGAAACAAATGCTGCAACTCGAACTGGGTTGTTGTAGATAAAGTCTTTTACTTTTTGCATGATTCTCCTACCATTTGCTCAGGGGGCATGTTGCTTCAAGAAGTTTTACCTTCCCCGGCATTACACACCCACACTGTTTACACTGTTTCGTTACCTTGACCAACTCTGGGCACTCTAAACAAAGTTCAAGCCGAGCAGAAGCAACTCCAACCGAAGCCCTAGGAACATTTGGATTCAACAAGTCCCAAGGTCTTGTAGTCCCCACCTTTTCCTTGTACTTTTCCCAAGGGGTCATTCTGCAGAAAAGTTTTCACCATCAAACTTCCATCCCATTTGTACCACTCCACCAAGTTCTTTTGGAACTTGGACAATGGTCGGACTGGAACCATAAACGGCAGTCATCTGCTCAAGTTCCTCATACAACATATGCATCCATACAACTTCACCATCAATAATGAATGCAAAGAAGTTGTGTGGCTTACTTAGGTCTGGTCCAATTTGCTCTGACATGATTCTCCTTAAGGACAGGTATATCCAGTTGTTAGACAGTACCAACTACCATTGTAGGTTATGTACCCACCAGATACAGGGGTACTGCCACTTACGCATGGGTCAGGTGAAACCTGAACATGCAAGGTGTCGTATGCTGGGTTCTGACCAGCACCACACGGAATGATTCCGCAAGTTCCCAAGTTGCCACCATTAATCGTTGTAAAACTGTATCCAGTATTTGAGCATGCAGTAAGCGAAGTTCCAGTCCTTGTAGCAGTAGCAGAGTTGTCAAATCCAATCCTTGTTGCGTAAACGTTAACCGTCGCAGAAGAAGCATTACTCAAACCAGTTACTGACACTGTGCTTGTTGACCTAGAAACAGAGCCAGCAGTCGTGCTTAACACGTAAGTGTTAGCAGCGTTATAGTTTGTGATTGTAAAAGAAAAACCCTGCGCACCAGCAGAAACAGCACTTAACGCTGGGGTAGGCAGTTGTTCTCCACCACCGATTGCACCAAGTATCTGCACGGTTATACCGCTAGGTTGCCGACAACCACCCATTGGTTGGCTGCAACTTTAACTGCTGTAGCCATTGCATACTGACCATTTGTTTTTAGTTTTCCACCCTGAGAAACAACAATCGTTGTTCCCGGTGTAACTGCAGAAATTGTCACTTGACCAAGACCGAGTTGCAGAATGTTAATTTGGTCTCCAACTTGAAATGCAACAGAAGCATCTGTTGGGATTGTGAAGTTCAATGCTGAGCCAGAGTTCATCGTTACAAGTTTTTGTGCATCAGTCAACACTGGAGTGTATGAAGCAATTTGTGCGTTTAGGGAGATTTCTTTCAACTCTGCAGAACCAACAGCACGGTCAGCAATTTTTGATTGCGTGACCGCATTATCTGCAATCTTGCCCTCGGTTACAGCAAGACCAGCAATCTTCGATTCAGACACAGAACTGGTAGAAAGCTTCGTTTCTGTGATTGCAGAAGAGTCAAGACCTGTTCCATCCTGCAATGCGTCAACGAACAGTTTGACGTATTGGAAGTTGGAGTTAACCTCTGAAGCCTCCGCAATGGAGTCATTCACAAAGGAGTGGGGAATTGTTAAAGCCATACTAATCAGACCTTTCGTTACGCAATGACCAAACTGCCAGATGCATTGAAGACATGAACCGTATAATTGCTGGCACCAACTGGTCCAACTGTTTTTGTTCCACCAGTAATAGATAAGCCCAAAGCAGAGTTTGTTAGATAACGGATTATTACAACTCCAGAACCACCATTTCCTCCAGTTACGTTTACGCCAGAGTTGTCTGTGTAAGTGGCAGAACCACCGCCACCTCCAGTATTTGCTGTTCCAGCAACGCCACTTTGTACAGAACCTGCAGTATTTCCAACGTTTCCGCCTCTACCTCCGCCACCAAAACCACCAAGTCCACCAGTAATTACTTCTGCCCAACCAGACCAAATTCCGCTGCCACCACCGCCACCAGCATAATAAGTTAAAGTTCCAGATATTGATGATTGTGCCCCCACCCCACCATCACATCCAGTATTTCTGGAAGGTGTTGTTGCGCTCATGCCAGCACTACCAGCACCACCACCTCCACCACCTTTGTACCAGCCAATTGAATAAGTGCTACCAGTGCCTCCATTATTTCCTTGACCAGCAGTTGCCGTTCCACCAAGTCCGCCAGTTGCTGGACTTTGACTAGCACCACCACCTCCACCAGAGCCACCATTTGCCCCAGTGTTTGTACCACCAGAAGAAGTTGAACCAACACCACCGCCAACAGTAGAAATTGCATTAATCAAAGAGGCAACACCATTGGTTCCTGTCGTTAATGTGCCATTGGTAAAACCTGATGACCCAGTACCACCGGCGCCAACAACTACTGTATGCGTTGCTGATGTATTTGTTGTAATAATTCCATTTAACAAACCACCGCCACCGCCACCGCCCATTCCCCAACCACCATAACCTGCACCGCCTCCGCCACCACCAGCGACAACAAGGTATTCAAGTTCAAATGAAGAAGAATGTTGATAACCATTTGACCAAATAGAACCAAGCCAAACTTTTGTTCTTGATGTATCAGTTTCAAAAATTACTTGTCCTGTGTATGGACTAGCAGGGCGAGTAGTACTTGTGCATACTGCGGGCTGAATGATTGATTGTGCTCCAGTAATATTGCTTATAGCCATTAAATTTTCCACCTAACTGAAACTAAACCAGAACCACCATTACCACCATTAGATGTTCCAATAGCTCCGCCACCACCGGTTCCAGAGTTGGCTGCAGCAGAACCACCAAATGTTCCAGAAGTTCCACCACCTAAACCACCAGCTGCACGAGTTACAGATGTTCCAGTGAAAGTATTTGTTATGCCAGCACCAGCGGTTCTGGTTCCACCAGCACCGCCCATTCCTGCACCTCCACCATTATTTCCACCACCATCTGAAGCGCCAGAGTTGAAACCATAAAGTTGTTGAGAAACACCAGCAGCACTACCACCATAACCACCACGATAACTAGCACCGCCAGCGTTTGGTCCAGCCACAGCCCCACCCCAACGCTGTCCTCCACCGGCACCACCTGCGTATTGACTTCTAATAATCGAAACACCAGACCATCCACCAAAACCTGCTGGTTCACCAGTTGCACCACCAGCTCCAACCGTGACCGTGTATGTTCCTGCTGGAATGACAAGTGTGGAAATTTGAAGCAGTCCTGCTCCACCTCCTCCGCCACCTTCTCCACCGCCAGTAGAGCCACCGCCTCCACCGCCTCCACCCATAATCATCACATCAAATAATCCACCAGTTGAAACAACTAATGTCGATGTTGAAGTAAAATCAATTCTCCTCCAGTTAAAACCACCATCAGAATATGTTGCGCTTACAGCAGGTGTACCTGTTGCTACACCATTGGACAATGCTGGAACAACAAGATTTACTCCAGCGGACCACGAAGAACCAGACCAAGCACGCAAAAGAAATGTGTCTGTTTCGTAAATAATTTGCCCCAAATAAGGATTTGTTGGTCGTGCAGTTGATAAACATGCACCGGGCATAATTCCCTGAGTTGTGGTTGTAATAGCCATTAAAGTGTTTGTCCTGTTGACCAAGCAGAGCCAAGCCAGACTCTTAGCAATTGTGTATCTGTTTCATAAATGAATTGACCCAAGTATGGAGATTCGGGGCGTGTAGAACTAGTACAAACACCATTTCTTGTTTGTCCACGTGCAACCTGAATACTCATTGTGAAACAATTACCTCAGGTGCAACAAATTCATCAAGTTCTGAGTCGTAGCGATATCCAATACCAGCATAACGGCCACGGAAATTGTGGTTGTATGATGTTTGTTTCCAAACACCATCCAAACCAATTGATGCAATGAATTCTTGACCCACTGGTTCTGATGCTGGAAACTCCAAGTTTCCGCAATCATCGTTAGATACAACGATGACCTGTGTAACTGTATCTCCTGCTAGTTGTGCAAAATGTGCCATGTTATTCTCCTAAAGTTTGAACCTAATTAACACTAAACCTGAACCACCTTGGGTGTATGCTCCGCCTTCGGAGCCTCCTCCACCACCACCTCCAGTGTTGGCTGCTCCGTTTGTTCCAGTACTGTTGTAATACCGAGCACCATTGCCGCCACCTCCAGAACCACCTATTGCTGTAGTATTTGAACCGTATCCGCCTCCGCCACCACCTCCACCACCATAGCGTGTTGTTCCCGGTGCTTCTCCACGCCATGCAGACCAGTCAATTCCTGCACCACCGTTTCCACCATTAACCATGTTTCCGTAACCAGCGTTTCCGTATGGAACGCTACCTGCACCACCCATGCCACCACCACCGCCGCCGCCATTTGAGTTATTGTTTGGTCCAGCGCCGACTCCGCTTCCACCAGAAAAACCATCAACAAGTGCTGCTGCTCCTGCTTGGTTTCCTGTTCCACCATCTCCCGGACCTTGTGGTTTTCCACTTGCATGTTTACCAACAAAAGAGGGAGTTACTGAAATTGGTGGATAAACCAAACCACCTGCACCAATGCCAACCGTATGAGTTCCTACTTCAAAATATACAAATTGAGAAGTTACCAATGCTCCGGCTCCACCTCCGCCACCACCGTTTCCGTTTTGGCTTTTACCTGCTGCTCCACCACCAATGATTGTGCAATCAAACATCCCAGCAGTTGTGACAGTAAAAGTTCCAGAGCCAGTAAACGTAAGCATCCTGTATGGCACACCACCAACAGTTATGTTGGATGATGTTCCACCACTTCCTACACCATACGGATAAAAAATATTATTTATAGTCGTATATGTGTAGTTGTAGCCAGATTTGCCGACAGATAAACCCATTATGCGGTCTGCTTTTCCCAACCGACGACAGTAACTGTCACCTTTGCTGCTGTGTCTGAAAGTCCCTGCAAGGTTTCACCTGCAGCAAGCACAATCGCTGT
>Ga0209770_10000815_pt1 | contig 16578 bp, 13 predicted proteins | sample LauGreSu1BDMLBDD_2_FD_187572 | JGI IMG/M metagenome (GOLD analysis project Ga0209770, IMG submission 187572) | Freshwater lake microbial communities from Lake Michigan, USA - Su13.BD.MLB.DD (SPAdes) (version 2) | ecosystem: Environmental > Aquatic > Freshwater > Lake | place: Lake Michigan, USA...
GCCATCTCTTCGGCTGGGACCACGCCCGCATGGACGCCGAAATCTCCAGCGTGCCGCCAGGCGCCGATGGGCTTCTTTTCCTTCCCTATCTGCAAGGCGAGCGGACCCCGAACCTGCCCCACGGGTGTGGTGTCCTTCACGGCATGACCACTTCCAATCTCACACCCGCCCACATGGCGCGCGCCGCGATGGAGGGCGTGACCCTCGGCATGGCCTACGGCCTCCGTCGCATGGAATCCCTCGGTCTCAAACCGACCGAAATCCGTCTCACCGGCGGTGGAAGCCAAAGCCCGGTCTGGCGCCAAATCCTCGCCGATGTCTTCGGCTACCCCGTGGTCACGATGGAGAGCGCCGAAGGTGCCGCCCTCGGAGCCGCCATCCAAGCCCTGCACGCGGCCACACCCGGTGCCTCGCTGGATGCTCTCGCTGCGCAATGCAGCCCAGTGCGTGAGGGCACTCGCCTCGAACCGAGGCGCGCCGATTTCTATGTCGGCTTGCTGGATCGCCAAAACTCCCTTCGCGAAAAAATCATGCCTCGTTAGTGAGGTCAGATTTACTGAAACTCAAAAGTTCCATGATAAAACTTCCGTCGCCATCTCTTATCGCGCGGTTGGCCTCGCTTTGCCTGATCGGCTTTGCTCCTGGGCTTGCAGGCCAATCCACGCCCGCCGAGCCGTCTGGCTTGCCCTTCCGCAATTCCGACCTGCCTGTCGCGCAGCGCGTGGAGGATTTGATCGGCCGCTTCACCGTGGAGGAAAAAATTTCCCAGCTGATGATGACGAGTCCTGCCATTCCCCGACTCGACATTCCCGAGTATGATTGGTGGAACGAGGCCCTGCACGGCGTGGCGCGAAATGGAATCGCCACCGTATTCCCCCAAGCCATCGGTTTCGCGGCTACTTGGAATCCCGAACTCATCCAACGCATGGCGGACGCCATTGCCACGGAGGCTCGCGCCAAGAACAACGAGGCCATTACAAAAAAAAGCGGCGGTTCCGCGCGATATGAGGGCCTGACAATTTGGTCGCCCAATATCAATATTTTCCGTGATCCACGCTGGGGACGCGGACAGGAGACCTACGGCGAAGATCCCTTTCTGACGGGGCGCTACGGGGTGGCCTTCGTGCGTGGCTTGCAAGGAAACGACCCGAACTACTTGAAGACCGTGGCGACGATTAAGCATTTCGCCGTGCACAGCGGGCCGGAACCGGAGCGCCACGAATTCGACGCTGTCGTGTCCGAGCGCGATTTGCGCGAGACCTATTTGCCGGCCTTCGAAGTTGGCATCCGCGAGGGCGGTGCCACATCGCTGATGAGCGCCTACAACGCCGTGAATGGGATTCCCGCCTCGGGGAACAAAATGTTGCTCACGGATATCCTCCGCGATGAGTGGGGCTTTCGCGGTGCGGTGGTCGGCGATGTCGACAGCGTCGCGGACATCTGGTTGCCCAAGGCCCACGCTTATGTCAAGGACGCGGCGGAGGCGAGCGCCATGGCCATCAAGGCCGGTAACGACCTCTGCAGCGGCACGACATACAAGGCCCTGCCGGAAGCATTGAAGCGCGGATTGATCACGGAGAAGGAACTCGATGAGGCGCTGCGTCGGTTGTTTGTTTTGCGTTTTCAGGTGGGGCAATTCGATCCCGCCTCGCGCATTCCCTACCGGAGTATTCCTATCTCGGAAAACGATTCGCCGGCGCACGACCAACTGGCGCTCGAAGTCGCCCAGCAGAGTTTGGTCCTGCTGAAAAATGACGGCACTCTGCCATGGAATCCCAAGGACTTGAAAACCGTGGCCGTGATCGGACCAACGGGTGATGAAGCCGCCGCCCTGCTCGGCAATTATAGCGGAACTCCCAGCCGGGAGGTGACGCTGGATCAAAGCATCAAAGCCAAATTGGAACCGCTGGGGGTCAAAGTGTTGACGGATTGCTCCCTCCCGATGGCCAAAGGATATCGCATCAACAATCAACCCTTGCCGGAGGGGGTCTTGTTTACGGATGACTCCCGCAGTCAACAGGGCATGAAAGGCGAAGTGTTCAATAACAGGGGGTTCAAAGGCGAACCGATCGCGACTCGAACGGACAAGAAGATCGACCTTCTCTGGCACGAAATGTATCCGGTCCCCCACATCCCCTTCCGCAACGCCTCGGTTCGCTGGAGTGGGGTTTTGGTTCCGCAAAAATCGGGTGAGCATATCCTGAGCCTCGGCGTCGAAGGTGGGGTGCGCTTGTTCGTGGATGACAAACTGGTCATTGACGGGATGGGCAAGCCTCAGAGCCGCACGGAGAGTGCCGAGTTGCCACTCAACGCCGGCCAAGCCTACAAGCTGCGCATCGAGTTCGCGCAGCAAATGGCTCGGGCACGAATCCAGCTCGGTTGGCGGCCGCCCGGGCCGGATGATACGATGGATCGCGCGCTGGCCCTCGCGAAGGAGGCGGATCACATCGTTTTGACTCTTGGGTTGACCGCTGACCTAGAAGGCGAGGAGATGACCGTGAGCGCGGAGGGCTTCAATGGTGGGGATCGCACTTCGATCGTTCTGCCAGCCATCCAGCGTGAACTCCTCGAGAAGGTTTCAGCACTCAAGAAACCCACCGTGGTCGTCCTGACCTGCGGCAGCGCGGTAAGCTTCGATCCAGACCAAGCCAATGCGGTATTAAACTGCTGGTATTACGGACAGCGCGGCGCGGATGCCGTGGCCGGGGCATTGATAGGCGAATCCAGCCCCGCCGGTCGCCTACCAGTTACTTTTTATCGAAACGACAGCGACCTGCCGCCTTTCGGGGATTATTCGATGGCCAACCGCACCTACCGCTATTTCACCGGCAAGCCGCTGTTCGCCTTTGGCCATGGCTTGAGCTACACGACTTTCGATTACCAGAAGCTCACGCTTTCATCCCCGACCGCCAAGCCCGACGAGACCATCACCGCCACGGTCACCGTGCGCAATTCCGGCAAACGGGATAGCGATGAGGTCGTTCAGCTTTATGCCACCGCCATCAAGCCTCCCGTGTCGATGCCGCTCCGCCAGTTGATCGGCTTCAAGCGCGAAACGATCAAGGCGGGTGAAACAAAAACGGTCGAAATAGCCTTTCCTGCCCAACTGCTGCGCCGTTGGGACGATGTTGCAAAGCGCTATGTGGTTGACCCTGGTGCTTACCGCATTGCCGCCGGACCAGCTTCCGACCAAGCGCCGCTGGATGCCGAGTTGGTCATCGTCTCGAGCAAATGAGCCAAGAGAAGAGCGTGTGACGAAGCATTTGAGTTTGCTTGTCACACGGGTCAGTGCCGGTCTGTATGGCCTTCAGGAACAGAAATTCCGTTGGCCGCTCGAGATTTTGGGGAATCCAGCGCGATGATCATGGTATACGGCTTTGTCTTGCTTTATGACGTCAGCTAACTTTGGGATACTGAAAAAAATCTGTCAGTCTCAATCCCTCTCCCACGAAAAATGAAATTCCAAAATCCCAGCGCGGATGTCTTCATTCCCGATGGAAAATCGGCTGCGGATGCGCTGGCCCGCGTCACGCATCTGGGCATCGGCGCGCACCAAGACGACTTGGAATTTATGGCTTTCCACGGCATCCTCACGTGCTTCGGGCAAGAGGACAAATGGTTCGGCGGCGTCACCTGCACGAGCGGCGCGGGCAGTTCGCGAACTGGCCGCTATGCGGCGCTCAATAATGCCGAAATGGCGACCATCCGTCGGCAGGAGCAAAATCAAGCTGCCGTCCTCGGCCGGTTCGGCGCGATGATTCAACTCGATTACGATAGCGACGCTGTCAAAAAACCGTCGTCCCTCGATTTGAAGAATGATTTGAAGGTCATCTTGAGTGCAACGCAGCCCGAGGTCGTCTACACACACAACCCTGCGGACAAGCATGACACGCACATCGGCATAGTGGTGGCGTCACTTCAGGCCATGCGTGAGTTGCCGCGTGAGCAGCGACCCAAGCAGGTGATTGGCTGCGAAGTTTGGCGTGACCTCGACTGGCTTCTCGACTCCGAGAAAGTGGTGATGGATGTCAGCGGGCACGACGATCTCGCGGCCGAGCTCAATGGCGTGTTTGCCTCGCAAATCGGCGGCGGCAAACGATACGACCTCGCCACGCTAGGCCGGCGCGCGGCCAATGCAACATTCTTCAAATCGCATGCGACCGATCACTGTACGCAGGTCATTTTCGGCATGGACCTCACTCCCATCGTGGCGGACGAGTCCAAGGATATCTTGGATTTTGTTTGTGGACATATCGAGCGCTTCCACGCCGATGTTCGTCAGAAACTCGCTGAACGACTCGGACGAGCGTAATGGAAATCATCATCCAACCCACAGCTGACGAAGCCGAGCGCATTCGTTGCGCGAAAGTGGCTGCTATCCAGCGAATCCGTTCATCAATCTCGAAAATCAGCTACCCGTCGCTGGAACGGTGTTTTTTGCGATAGGCCGCAGGGGATTCCCTTGTGACTTTTTTGAATACTCTACTCATGTAAAATCGGTTCACGAAACCGGTTTTTTCCGCAATCTCGTCCAAGGATTTGCTTGTCTGGAGAAGTAATGCGGCCGCCTCCCTCACGCGGATTTCCCTCACATACCTTGCAGGGGTGATGCTGTGAAACTTACGGAACTCCTCGGCCAACTTGGCGGGGCTGATTTTTGCTACTCTTGCCAGTTCCTTGATTGTGAGCTCGTCGGCGTAGTGCTCTTCAATGTGGCGCTGTGTCTGGATTAGATGCTCGGGAATCACGGGATTCCAAATCAACTCGCGCCTGGCCAGAACAGTCAAAACCAAGGCCTTCGTCAGGCGAAAATTCCGGTCGGTCGGTAGAAGGTTCTTCACCTCGAGAATCGCTTCCTTCAGCTCCTGAGCCAGCGCCAACTCGGCAGCGCTGGGTTGAAATGCGAGCGCCCCAACCATCTTTTCCGACAACTTCCTAGAGACACTGAAGTGCACCCAGAGTGACGGGGACGGTTTGGTCGATTGGCAGTGGAAGAGCTGGTGCGGCGGTATCACCACGATCCGATCTGGATTCAACTCCACCACATTCTTCTCAAAAACCACGCTGTGGCCGGAATCGGTGTTGTAATATAGGCGCCAGAATGGCCCGAATACCGATGGGAAATTCCAGTTTTGATTCGACGCCAAATAACCGCATTCATGAATCACCACTCCGCTCCGTGGAGAGTCAGACCAGAGTGGATCATGCCCGATGCCTACACCTGAAAATGGGGAATCATACGCCCCAATATTTTTACGCTTCGAATCTCCTGACGAACTTTTTTGGCGTTTTTTAGATCGCTGGGTTTTTGAGGTTTGGGCTTTTAGAGTCATTGCTGGACTTGAGGGAATTGGTCGGTATTTTTAAAAAAGACATATAAAAGGCAATGAGAATTCGATTTTAAAGGGTGCAATCTCGGCTTTATCTTCAGAAAAGATACAAAAAAAGAGTGTTCGGACATGGACATGACAAGTCATAGAAGGTAAGAGAAGAAATGATGAAGCTACCCCCGCCTTTTGATAGACACGCGTTCGGCCTGCATTCCGCAGGGGCTTGTTCGCTTCTCTGTGAGCGGTTTGAAACACAAGACCGAACTTTTTTGATGCTATGATACTTCTCGGAATTGGATTACATGCGCTGGGCGGGATTGCGGCGGCGAGCTGCTACATTTCCCAAAAAGGGGCTTCGAAATGGTCCTGGCAGACCTATTGGCTCGTTTTCTGTTTGGTGGCGTGGTTTATCATGCCGCTGGGCATTTCCGCATTCACCGTTCCGGATCTCGGTGCAGTCCTTCGCGAGGCGCCGCGAGATGTGGTGCTAAAGGTCTTTTTTTATGGGGCTCTGTATGGTTTCGGCGGCATGGCTTTTGCCTTGGCGATCCGGTGCATTGGCTTTTCGATGACCTATGGAATGGCGATCGGGATATCGGCGGTGTTCGGTACCGTGGTGCCTCAAGTGCTCGATGGCACGCTGGTGAGTAATTTTCAAAAACCCGGTGGCCTCATGGTATTGGTTGCCTTCCTTCTTTCGATGGTGGGCGTCGCCGTATGTGGCAGGGCGGGTTTTCTTAAAGAGCGTGAAATTGCCGACAAGGGCGGCGACGGCATGGGCTTCGACATGAAGAAGGGTATCTGGCTCGTGGTGCTGGCGGGCATTCTTTCGGGAGTTTTTGGCGTGGGCGCGGCTGCGGGGCTGCCCATCGACACTATCGCCAGTCAGCACGGAGCGCTGGCCGGTTTTGCTGGATACCCGAAGTATATCTTTCTTACGGGTGGCACGTTGGTGACGAACCTCATCTGGTGGCTCGTTGTGTGTGTGCGGCGCGGAACCTTGCGGGAGTTCATCTCGGTGCCCGGTGGCGTGAGTAGCCTGGCGTTTTGTTATTTGATGGCGGTGATCGGCGGCATGCTCTGGTTCATTCAATTCATCTTTTACGAATTGGGGCACGCGAACATGGGGAGCTTCAAATTCATCAGTTGGGGGATCCACATGGCGATGCTTGTGTTTTTCAGCTTCATCGTTGGTCTGGTGTTCCGTGAGTGGCACAGTTGCAAGCGCAAGACGATTGGTGTTCTGTTGGTAGGGCTTTCGATATTGGTTTGCTCGTTCGGTCTTATCACCTTCGGTTCGTTAGTCGGGGAGCGCGAGGCGGCGAAAGCCGGAGCGCCTGCCGCCACAAAATCCCATTAGCCCAAGCTTATGAAACGATACGGAAGCATCATCGGGGTGAAGCCGGAAAAACTCGATGAATACAAGCGCCTGCATGCCGCCGCGTGGCCAGGGGTTTTGCGAATGATCCACGACTGCCATATCCGGAATTATTCGATTTATTTTCGAAGGATGCCAGACGGCGCGCATTATCTTTTCAGCTACTTTGAATACATTGGGGAAGATTTTGATGCCGACATGGCCAAGATGGCGGCCGACCCCGAAACCCAGCGCTGGTGGGATGCCTGCAAACCCTGTCATGAACCGCTCTCCGATCGCGCCTCGGGTCAATGGTGGGCTGATATGGAAGAAGTTTTCCACTGCGATTAAATCCAACTCCAGATGATTATGTGCGACGACCACGCCACAGTCGCATGTCCTCTGAGGCACCTCGCTTACAGTCTCACGGGCGAGAACTCGATAAGAGCGATCTAGGGTGGCTTGCCCAAAGCCCCGTGCCCCCCGCGCCGAGATGCGCAAACGAGTCGTTGAGGTGCGTCACCAATAAATCCTAGGGCCGATGTCGGAGGGGAGGGGATTGGGTGGAGGGGCTTCTTGTTTGAGGAGGGATTGACGCGTTTCTGTGGGGGATTTGCCGTAAATGCGGGTGAAGCAGCGGGTGAAATAAAGCGGATTTTCGAAGCCGCAGCGGTCGGCTATTTCTTTGATCGCGAGGCTGGATCGCCCGAGCAGAGCCATGGCGAGTTGGAGTTTGAGCAGGCGAAATGTTTCCATGGGCGCGTGGCCGAGGGCTGTTTGAAAGAGGCGGCAGAGGTGTTTTTCTGTGACGCCTGCGCGCTTGGAAAGTTCCCCGAGTTGCAGGGCGTGATGGGGATTTGTGTCGATAATCGACCTCATGAAATTCAATGAGGCGTGGACTTGCTCGGGCCGGCGGTAGGCCACGCTGAGACCCTCTTCGCCCGAGGGGTTGAGCAAAATGCCCAAAAGGCACTCCATGAAAAGGCTCTCCTCGGGCCAAGCCCTCAGGGTTGGCCAAGCGGTTTCGCCATGCGTGGCGATGCGGCCAAGCAAATGGCGGAGCATCGGTGCGATCACGGGGGCGGGATTTTCGAGAAGAACCGGCCACTTGCCGAGCGCGGGCCACTCGCGGGGAACGCTCTCGATGTCAAAATGGACATAGGCATGTCGCGTGGCGGTCTTCGTATCCCAAGTGTAGGTCTCCTGGAAATCTGGGCGTGCGAGAATGATGCTGCCGGGCGGAGCTTTGTGTTCCTGGCGTCCCAAAAGGTAGCTTGCCGTTCCTTCGATCATCAATACCAGTTCGAAATCTTGGAGAACGCGCGGTGCGAGCTTGTCGCCGGGGCGGTAATGAACCACCGAGCCATAAATATACTTGAGGGCGAGGCGGTCTGATTTACGAATTGGAGATGGCATGGGAAAAAAAGGGTGGCTGGAGATTGGGGATTTATATCGTAACAAATCAAGTGGAATGCGAATTTTGTGCATATTTACCCAACTCCTGCCCATTGGCAAAAAAACTCCACAGTTTTATGGTGGCAATCGTCATCAGCGATTTTAGCAGATTTAACAGAACCCGCTTTTCCATTTCCGAAATCCAGAACCTGACTTAACCAAAACCCCAACCAACCATGAACGACGACCACGCCACAGCCACACTCACACGTCCGCCGAAGCACCTCGACTACAGTCTCACGGGCGAGAACTCCACGAGAGCGATTGAGCGGGGGCTTGCCGAGGCCGATTGGTATCAAAGCCCCGTTCCTCGCGCTGAGATGCGCAAACTTCTCGAGCGCCGCGACGGTCCGGCCATCCGTGACACGATTTTGTGGTTCGGTCTGCTGGGGCTCACAGGGTGGGGGACCTTCGCTCTCTGGGGGACATGGTGGGTGGTGCTTCCCTACATGGCTTATGCGGTGCTCTACGCGACGGCGTCCGACTCCCGTTGGCATGAGGCCGGGCATGGCACCGCCTTCCGCACGGATTGGTTGAACAATTTCCTCTACGAGGTCGCGTCGTTTATGGTGTTGCGCGAATCGGTGGTTTGGCGCTGGAGTCATACCCGTCACCACAGCGACACGATCATCGTCGGTCGTGACCCGGAAATCCAGATTCCGCGCCCTCCGAAATTGAGGGAGTTGTTTTTGGGGTTATTCGCTATCGGAGTCTATCGCGGGTATTTTCCTGGTGTTTTGCGTCACGCCGCGGGCCGTATTTCGGCTGATGAACGGACCTTCATTCCAGAAACCGAGTTTTCAAAAATCACGCGCAACGCCCGGATCATCCTCGCGATTTATGCAGCAACCATTGCGCTGTCGGTCGCGCTTCACAGTTGGGTGCCAGTGTTTCTCATCATCCTGCCGCATTTTTTCGGCACATGGCTGATGATTGTGCAAAACACGCCCCAGCACGCGGGGCTCGCCGAAAACGTTCTCGACCATCGCCTAAATTGTCGGACCGTTTACATGAATCCCATTAGCCGCTTCATCTACTGGAACATGAACTATCACGTGGAGCATCACATGTTCCCGTTGGTCCCATTTCACTCACTCTACAAGCTCCACGCTCTCGTCAAAGACGATTGCCCTCCGCCTTATCCTTCGATTCTTTCGGCATGGCGAGAGATTTTGCCGACGATCATACGCCAGAAGAAAGACCCGACCTATCATGTGAAGCGCGTCCTTCCCGCTCCCAAGGAACGTGCCGTCGAAGGCCTTGTTTCGGGTGATGCCAAACCGGATGCGGACGGCTGGGTGGAAGTTTGCGCCCAAGCCGATCTCGGTAAGGAGGACGTCCTTCGCTTCGACCACGGCAGGAAAACCTTCGCCCTCATTCGCGATGCGGAAGGCCGCCTCTTTGCGACTGACGGTATTTGCACTCACGGCAATAACCACCTCGCCGAAGGTCTCGTGAAAGGTGGCATCATCGAATGCCCGAAACACAACGGACGCTTCAACCTCGCGGATGGTTCGCCTGCCCGCGCTCCGATCTGCCGAGGCCTCGCGACGTATCCCATCGAGGTCCGCAATAATCGGATTTACCTCAATGTCATGAATCCCGGTGGGGCCGGATCGCGACAACAGAAAAGCCGCACGCTCCGCATTGTAAGCACCACCAATGTTTCGACTTTCATCCGCGAGATTGTGATGGAACCTGTGGATGGTCCGCTGGCCTTCGAGCCCGGCGATTATCTGCAGTTCGCGATTCCTGCCTATGGTGAAATCGCCTACAGCAACTTCGATGTCCCTGAGCCTTATGCCACAGTCTGGAGGCAACACAAAATCTTCGACCTCGTGGCAAAAAATCCGGATGAGGCCAAGCGGAACAACTACTCGATTGCCAGCCACTCGGGTGAAGGCACGATCCGCCTCAATGTCCGTATCGCCACTCCGCCTCCCGGTCAGGAATGCCCGACCGGCACTGGCTCGAGCTACATGTGGTCGCTGAAACCCGGCGACACCGTGGATGCGATCGGACCATTCGGAGATTTCCATATCAAGCCGACCCGTAAGGAAATGGTCTACATCGGCGGTGGTGCAGGAATGGCACCTTTGCGCGCTCACCTTACGCACCTCCTTGAGGTCGAAAAATCGGCCCGCCGGATTTCCTTCTGGTATGGCGCCCGTTCACGGCAGGAATTGTTCTACACTGATCTCTTTGAACAACTCACCACGAAGCACCAAAACTTCAGCTTCCACACCGCGCTTTCAGCGCCGCTCGATGAGGATAAGTGGACGGGCGAAACGGGCTTCATTCACGAGGTCGTTCTCGCAAAAGCTCTCGAAAACCACGAGAATATTGGCGGGGTCGAGTTCTACCTCTGCGGTCCTCCGATGATGATCAAGGCTTGCACAAAAATGCTCGCCGACCTTGGCGTGCCGCCCGCACACATCGCCTACGATGAGTTCTGATTTTTGTCATCCGAAAGTTCTTTGATCTGAATCAAGGAAGACAGAGTATTTTCGGCAGCTTCCTGATGAGATGAAAACCACCCACGCTGTCCGTCGATCCTTCCGTCAGAAACTCAAGAGTTGCGTACCTTTCGGCATTGGCCTGACCAAACCGAAGCACTTTCGCGACATGTTCCATATCGTATGGAAGAACAAGGACAATCTTCCCTACGCGTGGAAAGTGATCACTCGTGGCGTGTGCGATGGTTGCGCGCTCGGTGTGGCGGGCTTGCACGATTGGACCGTGAAGGGACCGCATCTGTGTATGACGCGCCTGAATCTTCTGCGCTTGAACACGGTCTCCGCGCTCGATGAGCGGCTTCTGGCCGATGTCTCGAAGTTGGAAAAAATGGACAACGCTCAATTGCGGGAATTGGGACGCCTGCCGTATCCGATGGTCCGCGAAAAGGGCGCTCCGGGGTTTCGTCGCATTTCGTGGGATGAGGCGAATCAACGCCTCGGGGCCAAACTCCGCGCGACCGATCCGCGCCGAATGGCGTTTTTTGTGACCGCGCGGGGCGTGACGAATGAAATCTATTACATGGCCCAGAAGGCGGCCCGATTCCTTGGCACGAACCATGTCGACAACGCGGCCCGTATTTGCCACTCGCCATCGGGCGCGGCGATGAAAGAGGCGCTTGGCGTGTCCGCGACGACCTGCAGCTACAAGGATTGGTATGGGACCGACCTTGTCATTTTTTTCGGCTCGAATCCCGCCAACGACCAACCGGTTTCCACAAAATATCTGCACGAATCCAAAAAACTCGGAACGAAAATTGTTCTGGTGAATCCCTATTTCGAGCCCGGTATGAAAAAGTATTGGGTGCCTTCCAATGCCGACTCCGCGCTCTTCGGGACGAACATCGCCGACTACTGGTTTCCCGTAAGCCAGGGCGGTGACATTGCCTTCCTCTCGGGCGTGATGAAAATCCTCTTCGCCGAGGGATGGGTTGACCAAAACTTTATCGACCAGCACACGACGGGATTCGAGGAACTCAAGACCCACCTAGCGTCGATGGACTGGGAGGCGCTGGAAAAAGACGCCGGACTCGACCGCGCGGCCATGACGGAATTTGCCGAACTCATCCGCGATGCGAAAAATGCCGTTCTCGTCTGGAGCATGGGTATCACCCAGCACCCGTTCGGCGGCGATGGGGTTCAAGCGATTCTCAATCTCGCGCTGGCTCGTGGCTACATCGGCCGAGACAAAAACGGCGTCATGCCGATCCGAGGCCATTCTTCGGTGCAAGGCGGCGCCGAGATGGGAGCCTATGCGACGGCCTTTCCCGGCAACAAGTCGATCACTCCTGAAAATGCCGAAAAACTTTCGAAGGAATACGGCTTCCCCATTCCCGACTGGCAGGGCATGCCAGCGACCGAAATGGTCGAGGCCTGCGAACGCGGCGAGCTGGATTTCTTTTACTGCCTCGGTGGAAATTTCCTCCGCACCCTGCCTGAGCCAGACTATGTGCGGAACGCGATGAGTCGAGTGCCAGTGCGTGTCCACCAAGACATCATCCTTACCGATCAGATGTTCATTCCGGCGCAAGAGGCTGTCTTTTTACTGCCCGCTAAGACCCGATACGAACAAGACGACGGAGGCACCGAGACGAGCACGGAGCGGCGAGTCATGTTCACGCCCGAAATTCCGCGCCAAGTCGGCGAGGCCAAGGCCGAGTGGAAAATCCTGCGTGACCTTGCTCTGGCGTCCTATCCCGAAAAAGCATCGCTCTTCGGCTGCGAAACAGGATGGAAAATGCGCAAAGAAATCGCGCGGGTGGTCCCTTTCTACGATGGAGTCCAGCACCTCAGAAAAACCGGCGATGCCTTTCAATACGGCGGCCCGCACCTGTGTGCCGACGGGCATTTTCCCACGGCGGATGGCCGAGGCCACTTCCGCAATGTCCTGCTTCCCCCACGACACCGCGAAGAGGGCGAATTTCACGTCAGCACCCGCAGAGGCAAGCAATTTAACACTCTCATCTACGCCGAGATCGATCCCCTCAACAACGCACCGCGGGATGCCATCCTGATGAGCCCTGAGGATGCCGCGCATTTGCATGTTGTGACCGGCGACCGCATCGCTCTAGTGAATGCATTGGGACGGTATGAAGGTCGTGTGCACTGCGCGCCGATCGCCCATGGGAATTTGCAGGTCCATTGGCCAGAGGGGAACAACATCATTCGCAAAGGCGTGGTGGACGCCCACGGCGGAGTGCCCGACTACAACGCCTATGTGCGCGTCGAGAAACTCCAAGGGGCCTGATTGTCTGGCATTCCGATGCTTGTAAGGAGTGATGGGGCCAAATCAAGAAACACTAAAAAGCTGAAATCCTGAAACGGTTTGGAGATTGGACAATCAGAGAGATGCTTCCAATGCCGCAAGTTCAGTCCCTTCACACTCCACCATAATCACATCGATCGGCAAGATGACCATTGACGAGACCTAGACGAAATTTGCAGGGTGGACATCAAACATGGCAAAACGCCCCAGGAGGTAGGAATGGGATTTGTAGTAACCCATCGGTGCGATTTTCAATTTTCGGAAACCAAATTCGCCGCACATATAATCGTTCAAAAAATCCTGCGTTGGCGCTTCACCTTTCACATCGGGTTGGGTAGTGACTATCCTCGCTCCAGGCACCGTGATTTGAACGCCTTCAAGCCGGACATCATCGCCCCAGAAGCTATTCTGGAGTGCAGACGCTTCAGATATTGCAAGGGAGTGCTTGGAAGCAATAACGGACATCCATCGGCAAAATCAACCATGAGTCCGCAACCATCCGGTTTGGTGAATTTCCTCCAACGGCGCTCAAGTGGCAGGAAAGTCAAATCATGCTCCCGTCCGCCGACACGCTCAGGCGCTAACTGCGACGGGATGACGAGGTTTTCTCTCTCAGCCCAACGGAAGATCGCACGCCACTCATATCCAGCGAGTTCACCGTCTGGGATGCCCTCATGGCCCGTTCCATTTGGGCATAGGCTTCGCTCGATGTGCGCGATGGCTGATTCAATCGCACTTGTGCGAGTTGCTGGATTTTTTGAGTCATCGATAATTACAACTCATCCCCTGAAAATGGGGGCTTTGCAAACAGAAATCAATTTCGAGAATAAGAATGCGAGGCGAAGTTGGCACTATGTTAAGTTGCTGCTAACGCGCGGGGCGAATTTGAGAATTTGGATGGTGGCCCTACTTTCCATTTCGCGACTATGGCGTGACAAGGAGCGGCCTCAATGAATTCATTCGCGGGAATAAGCCACTGATCCGTGAGCTAAAAAACTTACAACGCGGCGAGTTGTTTCACCCAAAGATTGCAAGCGACGAAAAGGACGATGGCACCTGTGATTTGGCGAATCCGCACTGGCGGCAGAATGGTGATGCCGCATCTTGAACCCGCCAAGCCTCCCAAAAGCACGGCCACGGGGAGCATCCAATAGGATGCGAACACCTCGTTTTTCCATCCGATTTTTTGCATTTGGCCGAGGAGTCCCGCGAAGCTGTTTGTGAAAATGAAGCAGGCCGCGAGGGCCGCGATCTCCTTGGCTTTTGCCCATTTTCCCAAATGGAGGATGGGAGCCAAAAAAATTCCGCCTCCGATTCCCACGATGCCCGAAAGAAAGCCCAGCGGGAGGCCGAGCAAAAACCCGAAGCGCCGAATCCATTGCCGAATCGGAGTGTCGGGAGGATCCCCGCTCTCGCACACTGGGAAAAGCAGGAGGACTCCGGCGGTTGTGAGGGATGCGGCCAGGAGAATGAGAAATGTCGTTTCCTTGATCGCATACAACCCGCCGAGATAGGCGGCGGGAACAGAAAGCACGACAAACGGGAGGCTCCGGCGCGTGGAAAAAAGACCTGCCCGCGAGAATTGGAGAAAACTTTGTGTGGAGACGATCAGATTGCATGTGAGCGACAGGAGGGGAAGTGCCGAGGCAGACATTCCGTGCCATTGCAGAAGGGCGATGTAGGACGACCCGCCGCCAAAGCCGACACTGGAGTAGATCAGCGCCACACAAAAAAACAAAAAGGCGAGAATCATAGCCTGGGCATCCTCATCCGCCGATGAAGGACATCTCAACCTTGGCGGGGGTATTGGCGCCAGCAGCGGAACGGAGTTCGGAATATCTGTCATCCCTCGTTCGCCAGAGGGCGGCCACCATTTGATAGAGCGTATCGTCATCGGGATTGCCAGCCCTCATCGCACCGAGCAGATCATGGCCCTTGCTGGCAAAAAGACAGGTGAACAATCTTCCGTCCGCCGATAACCGAGCCCGCGTGCAACTCCTGCAAAAGGGCGCCGAGATGGACGTGATGATTCCAAATTCCACGCCATCGTCCATGTATCGGAAGCGGTTGGCGACTTCACCAAAATGCGCGTGCGGCACAGCTTTAAAAGTCGTCTCCGCAGCAAGGCGCGCAAGGATTTCCTCTCCGCTGACGACCATTGCCGGATCCCAATGGTTGTGATTTCCCACATCCATGAATTCAATGAACCGCAGCGGAATTCCGGCAGCTTTGAAATGAAGCGCCATGGGTAGGACTTGCGAATCATTCACTCCCCGCTGCACGACCATGTTGACTTTGACACGGAGCCCAGCGCTTTTCGCCGCCTCGATGCCTTTGAGAACTTGATCCGGATGTTTCCCGCGTCCGTTCATGCGGGCAAAAATATCAGGATCTAACGCATCAAGACTCACTGTGACTCGGTGCAGGCCGGCCTCCGCGAGTCCAGAGGCAAAGGTTGGTAAGAGCAGACCATTTGTGGTCAAGGCTAGGTCCTCGATTTCTGAAAACCTTTTCAAAGAGCCGAGAAAATTCACTACGCCTCGACGCAGAAGCGGTTCACCGCCTGTGAGCCGGATTTTCCTGACTCCGCAGCGAACGAATGCCCCGATGAGCCGCTCCAATTCTTCAAGCTGGATGAGTTTGTCTTTTTGAAGAAACGCATGTTCCTGATCAAATATCTCAGCGGGCATGCAATAAGTGCAACGGAGGTTGCATTGATCGGTGAGCGAGACTCGGAGGTCTCTCAGCGGACGGGCCAGAAGGTCTTTGATAACCGGTTTCTGCTCGTCTGTGAATGTTGTGAAATTGTTATTCAAACCAGCGCTCCTGAGAATATATGTGGCAGATAGTCATGAAAACACTAATCACCCCCGCCGAGGCGGATCGCAGAATTCTGCGACTTCGAGAGGGATTCCCCTCCGAAGAATTACCTCTGCTTGGCGTGCCGGGTCGGATTTTACGCGAGGAAATTCGCGCGGATCAGGACTTCCCGCCTTTTGACCGGGTGATGATGGATGGCATTGCTGTGAGGTTTTCCGATTTTCAAGCGGGACACCGCTCTTTTGAGATCACAGGGACGGCCCCCGCCGGGCAGGTTCCGAAGTCGCTTTCACCCGCACCCTCATCGGCCATCGAGGTCATGACCGGTGCAGTGCTCCCGATCGGAAGTGACTGTATTTTGCCGGTCGAGTGGTATGACATCGAAAATGGTCGCGCGATCTTGAGGGATGACGCCGCGCCTCAAGAAGGTGTCTTCATTCACCGCCAAGGCTCGGACCATCGGGCAGGGGAGATTCTGATGAAGAGTGGCGTGAGGATTGGCCCTGTTGAAACGAGTGTGGCAGCGGCTTGTGGATACGGGTCACTGCGAGTGACCAGCCGAGCGCGGGTCTCTGTGATTGGTACGGGTGACGAGTTAGTTGGCATCGGTGAAAAGCCTACGCTGGGAAAGATTCGTCAAACCAACGCGCCGACTCTCGCCGCCTCGCTTCAATTGGCTAGTCATCCCGTAACGGAAATTACGCATGCGCCCGACGAAGCAGAAGCCTTGCGCGCCTTGCTGCAAAGGGTTTTTTCAGCGGCCGATATTGTGGTCCTTACTGGAGGCGTCTCCAAAGGCAGGCGTGACCTTGTTCCTGACATCATTAGTGAATTGGG
>Ga0209770_10000816_pt1 | contig 16558 bp, 18 predicted proteins | sample LauGreSu1BDMLBDD_2_FD_187572 | JGI IMG/M metagenome (GOLD analysis project Ga0209770, IMG submission 187572) | Freshwater lake microbial communities from Lake Michigan, USA - Su13.BD.MLB.DD (SPAdes) (version 2) | ecosystem: Environmental > Aquatic > Freshwater > Lake | place: Lake Michigan, USA...
CTGAGGTTTATAAGAAATATACCAATACTGAAACAAATGAGATTGAATGCAAATGTACAAGACGAAATTTATTCAATTTCAAGAATAGTTATAAGTATTCATCATTATTTGAAAAATTATAATTATTTTTGTGCATTATAAAATCATAAAAAATAATCTTTACATTATTATAATAATGGATTGTATTTATTTAACAGCACTTAGTTCAAATGTAGATGAGGCGTTAAATATAATTTATTTACAATTAGAAAGTATATTTATATATGGTAATTTAAATAATACAACTGAAATATTAATTTATACCACTACTGGAATAAAGAATAAAATAGAAGAGAGTGAATTATATAATAATAGTATTAAATTTGAAATTAATGATACAGCTGGTGAATTAGTATCATTTAAATTAGCATCATTATTAAAATATTCAAAAATATTATATATAAATAATAATGTTTTTGTTAGTGGCGATGTTAATAAACTATTTGAATTATTAACTGATGATAAATTATATGGATTTGGAGATAAGCGAGATGTTTTACTATTTACAAATAAAACAGATATAGATACTGCAACTGTAGATATAACATTATTAGCTGATTATGTATCAATACCATCGACTGATGCAACAAAAGAAGTATTGTATTATCAAAATACACAACCATTATATAATGAAATGTTAGCAAAATTCTTAAAAAATAAGGACGATACTATAAATGCAATAATAACAAAAACGAAGAATTATATAACTGCTAAGTTAATACCTCATATTAATGATAGTTGCGATATATTAGAAAGAAGTATATTTACTTTACAACATACGGCATTTAATGATTATTTTATAAATAGGGCTAAAAATATATGTAGTTATGTTTTAAATAAGAATGTAAAAAATGTATTAGAAATAGGATTTAATGCTGGATTTTCGTCATTATTAATGCTGATGGCTAATCCAAATCTAAAAGTTATTAGTGTTGATATTGGAATGCATGGATATACTGTCCCATGTTATAACGAAATGAAGACTTTATTCGGCGATAGAATAACATTAGTAATTGGAGATAGCATGGTTGCATTACCGCCAATAAATGAGAAATTCGATGTTATTAATATAGATGGAGGAACAAATATGGAATTAGTTGTGAATGATACAATACATTCATATAGATTAGCAAAATCAAAATCAATTTTAATAATGAATAATATAAATATGAATATGATATGGTATAAATATAAAGAACTTTTAGGACTTAAGAAATTGAATGTATATACTTATCAATCTGATAATTTTGACGTAGCTTATGTACAATAAAATAATATTAATAATGCTAAACGTTTTGTGGGATTTTATTTGCGGATCTTCATTAATTCTTAATATAAAACCATTTACAAAACCTCATAATTCATTATGGATAAATAAAAATCCAGATAATAATTTATTTGGATATTTAATAATTTCATGGGGTTTAATGAGATATTATGGTGTTAAAAACGATTTAAAGGAATTAATAAGTATTTCTTATATATATGAGGGATTAATAGTATTGAATGAGATATTTATAAATAAACGAATAAAAATTGTAAATGGATTATTTGTATCATTATCATCGTTTATAATAGTTTTTATTATTAATTAATTTTATTTTTATATAAGGATAGCATAAATTTACCCTTAAATGAATATCATAAATTATATATATAAAAAGTTAATTATATATATATTTAATATGAAAACTATTTTAAAACGCGATGGAACAATCGAGGAATTCAATATTAATAAGATTGAATCGGTTTTAAAAATTGCATTTAGCAACACTAATACGGAATGTGATTCCATGGATAGTATTTTATCATACATTTTAATGGAATTGGAGAAATATGATGGGAATGTGTATAAAATTGAGGACGTTCAGGATTTGGTTGAAAATGCATTAATGATTTTTAAATATTATGATACTGCAAAACATTATATTCAATATAGAAATAATAAAAATATGGTTAGAAATAATTCAAGTTATTTATCTAAAATTCCAGACGATATTATTACACCATGGGGAATGTTAGGTTATATTACATATAAACGAACTTATTCGCGTAGAATTAACGAAGACGATGATAATGATGAGACAACTGAAGAATTTAGAGATACAATTATTCGCATTTTAGATGGATGTCAAAATCAATTACATGTAAATTTTACAAATAATGAATTGAAAAAAGCATATACTTATTTAATGAGTTTAAAATGTTCAGTTGCTGGTAGATTTCTATGGCAATTAGGAACTAAAAATGTATCAAAATTAGGAATTATGAGTTTGCAAAATTGCGCATTCGTTAAAATCGACGAACCAATCAAACCATTTTTATGGATTTTTGACGTTCTAATGTTAGGAACTGGTGTTGGTTTTAATATTCAACGTGAGAATGTAAATAAACTTCCACCAATTTTAGATAAAGAAATTTTGATTACTCGGTTAGATACTAAAGATGCTGATTTTATTGTTCCGGATAGCAGAGAAGGCTGGGGTTCATTATTTGAAAAGATTTTTGAGGCTTATTTCTATAAAGGAAAATCTTTTACATATTCGACTGTATTGATTAGAAGTGCTGGAACTAAAATTAAAGGTTTTGGAGGTGTTGCATCAGGACCCGAAGATTTAGTTAAAGGAATTAAGAATATTCAAGGTATTTTGAATAATCGCAGGGGTGCTAAATTAACTGGTGTTGATTGTTTAGATATTATTAATATTATTGCATCTATTGTGGTTGCTGGTAATGTTCGTAGATGTCTTCCTAGAGGTTCAAAAGTTCATACAAAAGGAGGTTTAATTAATATTGAAGATATTATTGTTGGTGATAAAGTTTTAACAACTTATGGTTATAAAAAAGTAAATAATAAATTTATTCAAGGAGTTCAGCCTGTATATACAATCATAACGAATAAAGGGTCATTCAATTGTACTAAAAATCATAAAATGGCGATTATTACGACTGACAATCAATATAAATGGGTTGAAACAAATTCTCTAAAACCAAATAATAAACTAATTCTAACACGCGAAGCCATTCCAGGTACTGACAATATCTCATTACCATCATTTGAATTTACGAATAGAAAAGATAGAATTGAAGTTCCAGAATATAATGAAGATATCGCATGGTTCTTTGGTTATTTAGTTTCAGGTGCAGTTATTGAAAAACCTATTATGAGAATTAAATGTAAGAATTATAATCAACTTAAAAAATTATGTAAAATTATTAAAACTTTTAGTGAAAATATTAGTTTAACAACTACAGTAGATAAAATTAATAATAATTATGCAATTGATATTAATTCAACAAATTTTATTAATTATATTTCAACTTATATTAAATCAAATTCAGTTCCTTATTTTGTGAATGAAACATCATTAGAAAATCGATTAGCATATATTATTGGTGTTATTGATGGTTTAAAAAATAAATTTGAAGATATTGTAACAATTACTCATCATAGCGATAGTTATATTAACGATTTAAATAATCTTCTTTATTCATGTGGTATTGAGTGTAAAAAACAAGTAAATAGTATTATTATTAATGATATTAGTGCATTTGTTAATAATAGATTGTTGGATACTTCTATGAAATTATCACCAATAGCAAAACCATCACCAACCATTACTATTAATAATATGAATTGCTCAACAGCTGAAATAATTGAAATTAAATATAATATTGATGTTGAAACATTTGATATTGAAGTAGATGAAGTTCATGAATTTTTCTGTAATGGTTATTTAACCCACAATTCAGCACTCATTTGTTTGGGTGATTATGATGATATTGATTATTTGAATGCTAAGAGATGGGATTTAGGAAATATTCCAAATTGGCGTTGTATGAGTAATAATTCAGTTGTTTGTAGTGATATCACAAAATTACCAGAAGAATTTTGGGAAGGTTATAAAGGTAATGGTGAACCATATGGATTAATCAATTTAGAATTATCACGTAAAATTGGAAGAATCAAGGATGGTGAAAAATACCCAGACCCATTAGTAGAGGGATATAATCCATGTGCCGAACAATCATTAGCAAATTATGAGACCTGTTGTTTGGCTGAAATTTATTTATCAAATATTACAAGTTATGATGAATTACAAGAAATTGCAACAATTTTATATAGAATTTGCAAACATTCACTATTATTGAAATGTCATCAAGAAGAAACAGAAAAAATTGTTCATAAAAATATGCGAATGGGTATTGGTATTACAGGATATCTACAAAGTTCAGCAGAACAAAAATCATGGCTATCTAATTTATATGAATATTTACGAGAATATGACGTTAATTATTCTAAAAAAATTGGCGTTGGAACATCTGTAAAACTGACAACTATTAAACCATCAGGAACATTATCATTATTGGCTGGTGTATGTAGTGGCGCACATCCTGGAATTTATCAATATTTCATTCGAAGAATTAGAATTTCATCATCAAATGCGACATTAATTAATTTAGCAAAAAAGAATAATTATTTTGTAGAATATCAAAGAAATTTTGACGGAACAGATGATAAAAATACGATGATTATCGAATTTCCATGTTGTTATCCTGAAGGAACTGTATTAGCAAAAAATATGACAGCAATCGATCAATTAAACGTAATCAAAGAGTTACAGACTAATTGGAGTGATAATTCAGTATCTGTTACAATTTATTATAGATTAAATGAATTGGATGATATTAAAGAATGGTTAAGAACTAATTATACAGAAAATGTTAAATCGTGTAGTTTTCTATTACATAATGAACATGGATTCCAACAAGCACCATTCGAAGAAATAACAAAAGAAAAATATGAGGAACTAATTAAAAAAGTCATTCCAATTACTTCATGTAATATTAAAACGCAAAGCGATAGCGAATTAAGTTCTGATTGTGCTGGCGGTGCTTGTCCCATTCGATAAAAATTGATTTATTTTTATATTATATTTTATTATAAAATGTTAAATTACTTGGATACTGAAGTAAAATTTTACGAGGATAAAGCAGGATTCACGGATACTAAATTATTATACAGATATAATAAAGAAGTTGACACGTATATAATGAAAGCTGCAGTAAAACGATTGGAAGCAGTATTCAAAAGAAAAATAAAATATAATAAGTAAATGGAAGCACAAGAAATTCAAAACGAGATATTAAGATTAAATGATTTGATTGTTAATTCAAATTATATAAATAGTAGCAATCGTTCATCAAAAAAGAAACAAATTATAGATAGATATAATGCATTATTTATAAAATATGCAGATTTTGTTTCTAAAAACAAATATTATTATTTACATCGTTGTTTTTATCATTTATTTATAAAATACATTATTAATATTTATACTTATAATATTTATAAAAATTATATTGGCGTGGATATTTCATATTTTGATGAATTATTATTATTTTTGGGCATTTATTATGTTAAAGAATATAATATTAATTATGAAATACCAATATATGATTTAAAACAAATTAAAAGAATAAAAGGAAGCAGAATAAATAATATAATAAAAGAAATCTATAAATCTATTGATAATATGATTGCATTAGATGATGAAGTTCAAAAAGAAGAACCACCGCGATATATTACAATACCACAATATAATCCAATATGTTGGTTTATATCAATATTAACTGGTATTTGTTATAGTGATTTAAATAAACAAGTAATTTTAAAATCAAAATTAAAATCGGGTAATAATATATTTACATTATTAGTGAAAAAAATAATAAATTATGTTACTAAAAATTATAAAGAATATAATGAAAATATATATAAAGATTGTAAATTATTTAAATTTTTAAAAATAGCACCATTAGATACATTACAAATATTAATAATTAAACAGTATTATGTATTAGCACGTGAATATAATAGTACATTAAGTAAAACTTCAAAAATGAAATTACCAATAAATGATGATAATGAATCGGAATTATATGTATCATTTGATGAAAAAGTATTCAAACCATTCATAGAATTTTTAGAAAGTGGTAGATTTGAATATAGTAGATATTCATATTTTGCACATTTTATAATTATTAATGTCGTTTTTAACGAGAATGAAAAAAAATATTATTTATCAATTAATGAAAATACAAAAGTATTTGGAATATTGGCAATAGATGGATATATATTAGCGTATTTATATGATTTATTGAATATATATGCTAAATATATATATGTTAATATGAATCATGGTAAATTATCATATTATAAATCAGTAGTAGATTATACAGGTGATGAAGATGAAAACGATAATCCACAAATATTAATATTAGAATTTAATAATGATACCATAGATTTGACTGATATATATTATTTTCAAGAATATGATGACGATGTATATAAATTTGAGGATGATAATAAAATATTAACATACAATAAAAGAAAATATAAATTAGATTATATACTACATTCTAATAATTCAGGAAATTATTATCATACTATTAGTGGCATAACTTATAATAATAAACAATACATTCACGATTCAGATTATAAAATGCAAACATTTTATTGTGATAATATGGATATAAAAATAACATGTGATTTAATGGAACAAAAATGGAATACAAATATATTTAAAGAACTTCATTATTGTACAAGTGGATGTAGATATAATATTAATTGTGATTTAGAAGTTGCTAATAATTTATGTTTCACATATACTTATAATATAACTTATGTATATGTTTTAATTGATGATTAAAATTATTCATCATTATCAACAACATTAGCAATAATGTTACTTTTTCTATAGATAACTTCTCGTTTGTCAAGATTCTCAAAACGCGCTAATGTAAATAAATAATCACTCAATCTATTTAAAAAAATTAGACAATTAGGTTGAATATGTGAATATACAGTACTTTCAACAATATTTACTAATTTTCTTTCACATCTTCTAGTAACAACACGAGCGATATGAATGTTGCCAGTAGGTAATATGAAATTATTAAGTTTCGGCAATTCATTAGTAATATCATCAATTTCTTTTTCTAATAGTTTGATAACAACTTCATTTTTATCAAATGTATATTTATGTGTTGGATTTGCAATAATGGTGCATAAATCAAAAATCCAAATTTGCAAATCTTCAAGTAATCTGGATGAAGTAATATTACCAATATAACAATTTAATTCATCTAAATCACCAATCAAATCAATTAAAACAGATGATTTAGAAATTTTAGCAGAGTTATATAAACTTGTTAATCCTTTGTCACCATTCTTTGTATAAATTTTCATGTTATTTAATAATATTAATTTATATTTATATCAAAAAAAAGCCAAAAATTTCTTTTTGACTTTATATCATTCCATCAATTAATACCCACTCTCATCATCGCTACTATCATCCTCATCTGTTTCGATTTCATCGTCGTAATATTCATCATCGGCGTCGTCATCGAATGGATTATAGTCATCATCGTCATCCTGATCATCATCGAAATTGTCAGGGTCCTCATCATAGAACCAGATTTCACCATGTCCGTCGTTCATCGGGTTTGCAGAGCGATAGTAATCAATATCTCCCATAATTGCTTATAATTATATATATATTATTAATAATCATTATTTTATTAATTTAGAATAAAAATAATACAAATTTATAATTTGTCAAGTGTTATACTAAATTCATTATAAAATTAAAAAAGCCAAAAATTTCTTTTTGACTTTTATATCATTCCTTCAATCCATCTTACAACTTGTGCAGCTTCTCCATGTCCTCATCGCTGATATCGTACTTGTCCTTCATTTCAGCCAGAATCCTCTCCTTAGAGGCGCGATGCGACTTCTTGCCCCATTCCTTGTTCATAACTTCCTTCCTGAAATCATAGCTGCAATAGTGCTTGAAGTTGCATCCAGACTTTCCACAGAGAGGACCGAAGAAACACGGAGCATTTCTCACACCATCTGGATCGGTTTCCCGATGAAGAGACTTATCGAAATGCGTATCGAATAACTCCTTAACCGCTTGCCGATCCTTAATATCCTCGATATAATGCTTGCGTCCACAGTCGTCACGGTTGCAGGTGCAGGAGAAATTGCAGTTCTTGATAGTAGCAGACATTCCTATTGGTATGTGAAAAGAATTATATAATTAAAAATCATTTTTATATGATTTTAGAATAAAAATAATACAAATTTATAATATTAAAAATGAATTCATTAATAATGCTAATAAACCGCCGATAATTTGAGATACGATATATGCAAATGTAGTGACCAAATTAATATTACCTTTAACATACATCATTATACTAACAGCTGGATTGAAATGTCCACCTGAAATCTTACCACCAAAATAAATAGCCGCTAATAAACCGGCTGCAATAGCAATAGGACCATATGATTCAGCAACAGCAACTAAAATAATCGATAAGAAAAAGAATGTTCCTAATATTTCAGCAACAACCGCTTGGAGTTTCATATATATATTCTATATAATATTATTATTATTATTATGACAATAATTCAATCTGTTCTTTTTCTGTTAGTTTAGTTTTGCCACCATATTTATAAGCTAATTTCTCGCTAATAAGAATACTTGAAAAACTAATAGCATCCGCTTCAGTTTTATAAATATCAGCTAAAACCCGTCCATATTTATCGAAATCATAACATACTATATATACATAATAACAATTATTATTTAATTCTTTTGCAATCTGTTTTTTTAGAATATCATTTTCTTTAATATCTAATGTTTTACCTGTAATTAAATTAAACATACGTAGTTTTGCTTTAATGCCTAATTCTTTATTATCGCTTAATTTACTATTTGTTTCGCAAGTATCGACATTATTTAATCTAACAATAATTTTATAATAACTATCTTTAAAATTAATAACTACTTTAATTGTATCTCCATCAGTAATACTAACTACACGAGAAATACATTTAAGACCGTTAAAACTAAATAATGGCGTATTTAAATCATTATAATTTTCCATAATTATAATAATAATGATTTAATTCTTAAATGCAAAGTAATCATTAAAACCACCTGTAATTTCTTTATAATAATCATTAAACGATTCTAATTTAGCAGATGCAGTAGGTGTTGCTGCTACTAATTCACCATTCGAATATTTTTGAAAGTTATTTTGAATATTTATACCGACTGGTAAATCCAATTCTCTTTGCGTTGAAGACCTAATATAAGATTTACTCAAATCATTATTTATTTTTAATTTAATTAAAAAATTTATATATTCATTAATAATTTTATCTTCATCAGCAGGATTTTCCTTAATTAAATTTTCAGTAATATCATATGAATTTAATAAGATTACCTGTTCTGTCATTCTATTTTAACTATTTATTTTATTTTAGCATCAATAATATATTGTTTACTTTGTTCTGGTGTGCGAAATTGTTTATATTGGCTTGGTTGTTTTGATAAATCACTTATAGGACTATTATATTTTTGAAAATTATTATAAATATTAATTTCTAATGGATTTTTTAACATATCTCCCAAATCACCACTCTTACTAATAGTAGCCGTTGTTTTAATATCTTGTTTACTACTTACTTTATTTACTAAATCAATAAATTCATTAATAATATTTTCTTTATTTGTAGGTGTTGATTTAATCAAACCTCTCATATTTTTATAAGCATCTATAAGAATATCATTCGACATTATTATTATTATATTATATTATAATTTAATAATTGTTTTTGAATAGGTGTTAAATTTAACGACGTTAACCATTCTACTTTATCTTTAATATTAGCATTAGTAGTTGTATTAACATTAACATTAGCATTAGCAGTTGCAGTAGTATTAGCAGTCGGCGTTGAGACGATATTGAATGTTAGTTTTTCGCCAGTTTTAAGATACTCATTTAGAGCATTTGAAACGTTTTTAAGTTCTTCATCGGTTAAATGTGTATCCCATATTAATAAATATGATAAAGCCCAATCGCTATTATAAGTTTTTGAAGTTGGATTATTATTAATTGTTAAAGTTTGACTTTTTTTAATATAAGTAGTTGGTATAATTAATCCTACTGAATTTCCATTAATTATTACATTATCAGTAGGTAATTTAGAATTGGTATTTTTAGCACATGTAACAACCCAAGAATCAACGGGACTATTAGTTATATATCCTTTTGAATATTCAGTATTATTATACGTAATAACACCTGTTTTATTATTATAATGTCCATGATAAAATAAATTATTTTCATTATTATCGGTCGATTGTAATATCATATTATTGGATGATGGTTCAGCTGATGTATATTTAGTAATAGAACAAATAGTAAAATTGCTATTTATAGAATTTGATGGAAATATTATACTACCATCTATTTTAGAACCATATATTAAAGGTATATTATTACTAGTTGTAAATTTAACATTCGACAGCATATTAGAGGCTAAATCGCGCGATTTATCACCTATAAAATTAGGTAATATATTTAGTTTAGCATCATAATCACCAGCATAATAACCAGCCCATAATTGTTTTGAAATATTTAAAGCGGCTGATGTAAATTTTTCGAGTGGTTTTATACAATTTTTAGGTGCTAACTCTCTTGGATAATTATTATAATATATAATGTCATTTTTAGCAGGATTATTGATATAATTAATAAATGATTTATAAATAAATTCTAATTTATCACTTCCTAAAGCTTTGTCCCATATTAATATATGAGATAAAGCCCAATCACTATTAGAAGTAGGTGGTAAATTAGAATTTATATTTAAATTACCATAAATATTAGTTAAAGATGGATGATTTATATAAGATTTGTAATTATCTAAATCACATCCTATTATAGTCGATGTTTTACCTAAACCATCATAAGATACACAAGTAGCAACCCAATTATCAAAACAACTAGTATCTGTACTTTTATACATAATGTCTGTGCTATTATTATAATCAACGATACCAGCCCAATTATCACTATGACCAATTTTAGTAATCACATCAAATTTATTTTTTATTGTTAAAATATCTTTATCGTTACTGCCATTATATTTTGTTAAAGCGCATATTGAATATTGAGGTTTATCGACTAATAAAGTATTAAAATCAATATAACTATGAATGTTTCCATAAATATATGGTATTTTTTGATTATTAATTAATTCTTCATTATATAAAATAAGATTATCTTTAGCTATATTTATATCATATTTAGCATTATTTATAGAACGAATATTATAAACCTTATCAATATTTCTACAGACATCATAAGCTCTAAAACCTGTTAAAAAATTATCATTAATTATATCAGCAAACGTATATTTATTTGTCATTACTTAATTTTATAATATAAAGTTTTTTATTTAGTAACTGGTATACTTGGGAAATTAGTATATAAATTTATACATTCATTATAAACATCAGTATTTATTTTATCTAATTGAGTAAAACTTTTACCATCATCTATACCTTTTTTAACAATATCATAATTAATTTTACATTTAGAATATGCAACACAATCTGGAGTATTTTTATTAGTATCATTACATAAACACCATAATTGTGATTGTTCGTAATCATTATCACTTAAAACATTAATATTTGTTAAATCACTTGTGAATGATTGTTGTAATGGTGTAGGCATTTTATCACTAGTTAAACATATTTTACTTTGGACTGGTTTTTTAGCTGCATTTAAATCAATAATTGTATCAACTTTAACATTAGTATTCGCCAATATGTTTTCTAATTCCATCATTTTATTTAAAAATGCTTGAACATCTGGTTGATTAGCATCAACAACCGGTTTAGCAGCAGTAGCCCCTGTTGCTAAAGTACCATTTATAGTTGAAATCTTATCAGTTAAATCTTTTATTTGCGTGTTTATACCTGCTGTATTTTTATTAATATTTGCTGAAAATTTAGCATTCAAATAATCTAATTGTTTAGATACAACTTTTAATTTATCATCATTTGATAAATTAGCTATATTATATAATAATGGTTCACCAGTTGCAAGATAATTATTAAAACTGTCAGCGACGGTTTTAATGTCATCGTCATTTAATATGCTATCCCATATTATAATATAACTTAATGAAAAATCAGAACTTTCATCTATAAGAGTTGGGTTATTATTAATTGATAATTTTAAGCCTCCTTGACCTCCACTCTTAATGCCAGATGGAATATTATTTATATAAACATTATTAGGAATATCTCCATCATTTTTAGCACAAGTTGCAACCCAATCTGTTAAATTACCAGTAATATCAACATTTGCAGTTTTATATTCATTATAATAAATAACACCTCGTTTGCCATCTTTATGACCATGTGCCCAATTATTGTCAGTAGTTGAAATTAAAATTCTTTTATTATTAGTATTTGTATAACGAGTTATTGAGCATATTGTAAAATTGGTTGGAATACTATTAACTGGGAAATCAATTTTAGTATTTTTAGAACCAGAAATAGAATAAATATTTCCAGTAGCTCCATTACCAATAGTTTGTTGAGAAGTTATAGTTCCTGTTATTTTAGCATCTTTATCAGTACGCCCAAATATATCAGGTAATGTGCTAGTCTCTGCTATATAATCTTTAGCAAAATACATAGCAAATGGTTTATTAATTAATAATAATGATAAGAAATCTAATTTTAATGTTGGTGATACAACTGCGGGTGTTACTGGTGTTGCTGGTGTTGCTGGTGTTGCTGGTGTTACTGGTGGTGTTGCTGGTGTTGCTGGTGTTGCTGGTGTTACTGGTGCTGATGGCGCTGCTGCTGGTGTTGCTGGTGCTACTGGTGTTGCTGGCGCTGCTGCTGGTGTTGCTGGTGCATTTAGCGCGGCTTCTCGATCTGCTTCAATTTCGGCTAGGGTTGGTAATGGTGTAGTTGCATCCGTAAATTTTTCAAAAATTTTATTATTAAATACATAAAATATAAATATTAATAAAATTATAACAGTTACTATAATAATTTTATACATTTTCTATATATATTTATGAAATTAAAAAATAGATATATAAACGATTATATTATATATATTATCAAAAAATGAATAATGTATTGATAACTGGCGGATATGGATTTATAGGATCTAATTTTATAACTTATATGGTTAATAAATATCCTAATATTAATTTTTATAATTATGATAAATTATCATATTGTTCTTCTAAAAAGAACGTTGATGAAATTTTACATAAACCCAATTTTAATTCAATACAAAATAAATTACAAGATAAAGATTTATTATTATCATTATTGAACGAATATAAAATAGATACTATTATACATTTTGCATCTCAAACGCATGTTGAATATAGTTTTAATAATTCATTAGCATATACTTATGACAATATTTATGGAACCCATGTATTATTAGAATGTTGTCGTTTATATGGAAAAATAAATAAATTTATTCATATGAGCACTGATGAAGTATATGGCGAGTCATTATTAGGGGATGATATTAAAAAAGATGAAAATAGTATTTTATGTCCAACGAATCCGTATGCAGCAACAAAAGCAGCGGCTGAAATGATATGTAATTCATATTATTATTCATTCTCATTTCCGATGGTAATTATTAGAAGTAATAATATTTATGGACCCAAACAATATACGGATAAAGTTATTCCCAAATTTATAACACAATTATTTAATAATAATAAATGTTCTATTCAGGGTAATGGTGATAATATTAGATCATTTTTACATATTGATGATTTGATTAAATGTATTGAATTAATTTTATTATCTGGTAAAAATGGTGAAATTTATAATATTGGATTAGGCGAGGAAATATCTATTTTAGAATTAGCAAAAAGTTTAATTAAATTAATAAAAAATACAGAAAAATATGATGATTTTATTACATATATACCAGATAGAAATTTTAATGATAAACGTTATTATATATCTGATGAAAAAATAAAAAAATTAGGTTGGGAAAAAACAATAAGTTTAAATGAAGGTTTACAAAAAACAATAGAATGGTATAAAACTAGATTAGATTACTGGGAAATGGAACTGAATTTTCCCTAAAAATCTTTATTGGTTCATTTAAATTTATATTTTGATATGTATTAATTTCATAAATAGCATTAAAATCGCCATCGCTATCAGTAGAAACTAATATATCTGTTAATTGTTTATTATAAATTTTTGTACAATTAGTTGTTAAATTAATAGCTGTAATTTCATATTTATATTTGTCAATAAATTTGCTACTAGAGCCATTAAATTTCAATAAATCAATAATTTGTTGTAATTTATTACAATAATAAATATTGTTAAACCAATAAATTGTATTATTAAATAAAATATTAAATTCTAATTTATAAAAAAAATCAGTATCATTATTTTTATAAGATGTTATAATATATGTATCGCTATTATTAATATATCCAGATGCAATATCATATAATTTATAAGTAATATACATATATTATTAAAGTGATAAAAAAATAGCCAAAAATTTCTTTTTGACTATTTATTTTCTTTTTATTGGTTAATCCCAGATGCGAATAACCTGATACATCTCATACAACCAATCAGCATGCTCGCGAATCAAGAAGAACCGATATCTATTATTGCGGCATGTGTCGTATTCAGCGTCGTTGGAGTTCTCGTAATCGTCAGCAGCCATTTGAATAAACATACTAGCGATGGATGATGTCATCATGTAACACAAATAATACTTATAAATATTGAAATCACTTTTTAATAAAATTCAATAAAATTAATACAAATTTAGAAAATAACTTTTGTTTTTTCAATTTTATTAAATCGTTCTTTAATATCTTTCATTTCTTTTTTAATTTCTAAATGTTTATTTTCTAATTTAGAAATTCTAGCTAATATTTCAGTTATATTAAGTTCAGGCTCCATTATAAATAATATATAAAAAAATGATTTATATATGTTTAAATAAAATATATATAATGTCTAATAAAACAATACAAAAGAAATTAAATCAATCTTTTCTAGAATTGAATAAATTAATATTAAATCCTGAAAACCAACAAAAGGGAAATATTAAATATCAAATTTCAATTACAAAAAAACTTATTGATAAAAATATGAAAGATGATGAATTTATCGCATTTTTCTATAAAGATTTTAATAAACAATTTGAAACAATCGATGAATTCGTCAATATTATTAGTATTGCAAATTATGATATTGATAAAGAAAAGATTTATAAAAAATTAGATAAATTAATTATTTCTCAACCACCTGATGAAAAAGTACAAAAAAAGATATTTAAGTACGATAGTTGCACAGAGGAAAAAACACTATCAAAATGGAACATATTTTTCAAAGAGCAGAATGCATTATTAGCAAACAGACCAGATATTACCAATAAAATGGAGTATATTGCTAAATTATGGAGTGAACAAAAAAACCAAATAGAACCGAAAGTTAAAATTCCTGAACCTATTGAACCTGAACCAGTCTTAAGACCATCTAAATCAATCGAAAAGAAAGTTAAAATTCCAGAACCTATTATTGAACCTCCAAAACCAATCGAAAAGAAGAATAATAAAAAACAGAGCATTTCATCAACTATGAAAAAATTAGTATGGAATATGACAATTGGAGAAGAGATTGGTAAATCAAAATGTGTATGTTGCAAATCTACCTATATTACACAGATGTCATTCCACTGCGGACATGTTATTCCTGAATCACGTGGTGGCGAAACAATTGTATCAAATTTACGACCAATATGCCAAAATTGCAATTCGAGCATGGGTCAAATGAATATGGATGATTTCATTAAAACTCTAAAATAATATTTTTGATTATTTAATTGATAAAACTTGTATGTCATTATTAATTTAAAGAATTGATTTAATTATATAATTATTTTGTTATTGATTTAAAATGATGAAATTAAGAGATTGGGTAAATATTGATAAATTGAATTGGGATAATTTATCATTAAATGAGAATGCGATAGAAATTTTAAAAAGAAATCCAAATAAAATAAATTGGATGTTATTATCTGCTAACCCGAATGCCATAGAAATATTAAGAGAAAATCCTAAAAATATTAATTGGTATTATTTGTCTGCTAATTTAAATGCCATAGAAATATTAAACGAAAATTTCAATAAAATAAAATGGGATTGCTTGTGTGTTAATGCAAATGCTATAAAATTAATAACTGATAATCTTGATAAAATTGATTGGGGGGATATGTTATCTAGAAATGCAAATGCTATAGAAATTTTAAAAGCGAATCCAAATAAGATTAATTGGGATATGTTATCTAGAAATGCAAATGCTATTGAAATTTTAAAAGCGAATCCAAATAAGATTAATTGGAGTATGTTATCAACAAATCCAAACGCAATTGAAATTCTTAAAGCAAATCCAAATAAGATTAATTGGAGTATGTTATCAACAAATCCAAACGCAATTGAAATTCTTAAAGCAAATCCAAATAAAATAGATTGGAATTTATTATCTTTAAATATAAATGCAATTGAAATTCTTGAAGAAAATCAAGAAAAAATAGATTGGGGTTTATTGTCTGGTAACCCGTC
>Ga0209770_10000817_pt1 | contig 16549 bp, 8 predicted proteins | sample LauGreSu1BDMLBDD_2_FD_187572 | JGI IMG/M metagenome (GOLD analysis project Ga0209770, IMG submission 187572) | Freshwater lake microbial communities from Lake Michigan, USA - Su13.BD.MLB.DD (SPAdes) (version 2) | ecosystem: Environmental > Aquatic > Freshwater > Lake | place: Lake Michigan, USA...
TATCATCAAAAGTCATAAACCAAGTTTCGACGCCTCATATCCCGATTGGGCCAAAGAACTCTATGTATATCCAGCCAATGCAGAAAAAGTACGCATTGGGTTGAATGCTTATCTCCAAAAACATCGCGATGCACATAGTGCAATCATTCGTTATGCAAAACAGTGGTTGAGAGCCACTGCAGATAATGCGGATGCGCAGGGAATGGTTCAGCTTCCATCTAAAGAAGTGCAAGTGTATAATTCAAAAGCAGAACAATCTCTTGCAGGAAAAGGCAAGTGGACATTTTGGGGTCCGAAAGAAACATTTTGGCTCAATGAATCGGGATCAGCCGCAGATCCAAAGTCATGTCCATGGCAAGTCAATATCTATGCATTCGATGTAGCTGAATCCAATCCTTCTATTCTTTATGCAGGAACCGAGACTGGTTTTGTTGCAAAGACCACGGATAAAGGATTGAATTGGACTCAATCAGGAAGAGATTATTATTTTGGTAGTGGCATAACTGCAGTTGCCATTCACCCAACAAATCCTGCCATAGTCTATGTGAGTGGAGGAAGACAAATTCATAAAACCACTGATGGTGGTGCAACCTGGAAAGCAATGCTCACCGAGCGCTTTGGCGCTGATCGTTTGAAGATTGATCCTAAAGATCCTACAGTGATCATGGCCGCCGCACCAGAAGGAGTGTTTCGTTCCGAAAATCAAGGTTTGTCATGGTTGAAAGTATGGAATGCACCGGCTTATGATATTGAATTCACGCCCGGAAACTCGAAAAATGTCTATGCACTCGTAAAAGAGAATGGAAATTTTAGAATGGTGCAGAGTATTGATGGCGGTAGAACATTCACCGTACATTCTTCATTTCCATCAGACATCGCTGAGCGCTCAGGCGGTTTACTTGCAATGACACCTGCCAATCCCGGAATCATCTATGCGATTTTGCTCTCATCCGATGATATACCACATTTGCTCAAAGGTAGAGTTGGTGGTGCAAATGCGCAATGGACAACAGTAAGAAAAGGAAAGACAACAGAAATGCCGATGGACAATTGGCAAGGATATTTCGACTTGGTTTTGGAAGTTTCACCGACTGATTCGAATATGATTTTTACGGGTACTGCTTCTCTCTATAAATCCACGAATGGTGGATCCGCATTCAGCACCATTGGTGGTTATGGCGGGAATATTCCTGTGCATCCTGATCAGCAAGACATGAAGCTCATGCCGAATGGAGATTTCTGGATTTCAACCGATGGCGGTTTGACTTTATCCACGGATGCATTTTCAAATCCGAATAATGCATTTGCAAGGAATAATGGAATCGTAGGTTCTGATTTTTGGGGATTTGATCAAGGATGGACTGAAGACATCATCATCGGTGGTCGCTATCACAATGGCAATACCGCGATTTCCGACAATTATCAACCCAAAGCATTGCGCATGGGTGGAGCTGAATCACCGACAGGCTGGGTATTGCATCACAAAGAAAGACATGTTGCATTCAATGATTTGGGTAATGGTTGGATATTGCCAAAAACAGCGACCGGAAAACCTGAAGGACGATTCATTTACAGCAAATTCCCAAACATGGAAGAGTATGGTGGCAGAAGAGGAAATCTTCTGCATCATCCTGAATATAGCACCACTGTTTTTGTTGGTGAAGGCAAAGGTTTTTGGATGTCGAAAGATGCAGGTTCTACCTGGGATTTGATTCATGCATTTGAGAATCCCGTTCGATTCATGCAAATCAGTTATGCTGAAAAAGATCCGATCATTTATGTAGATATCGTGAATGAAGGTATCTATCGCAGTACTGATCTTGGTAAAACTTGGGAAGGAAAAACTTCATTGTATACAACACCAAATGGCACAAATGCATGGAAAGGAAGAACGCATATTTCAGTATCGCCGACAAATGGAAATGTGGTCTATGCAACATTTTCCAATGGAACATGGAGTGCGGATATTGGCAAAGTGTTTCGCTCCACTGATGGCGGTGATACATGGTCAGATTTCACAGGTACAATGTCCGAATATTTGAAATGCACAATTATTCAACCTGATAAAGCAGGCAGAGACATCGCATATATGTTCACGAATGCGAAGAATGAGAAATCAGGTAAAGTGTATTATCGTACTTCCGATATGACTGATTGGGAATTATTCAATGAAGGATATCCTGCCGGTATGAGTGTGAATCTTGCATTACCATTTTTCCGTGATGGAAAACTTCGCGTTGCGGGAAATGGAAGCGTATGGGAATCACCAATGATTGATACGAGTTTTGCGCCGATTGCGAAAGCATGGGTCGGACCTCAAGTAGTAGCATGCGGTGAGGACACCGTTTCTATGACTGATCATTCTCTTTTTATTAATCGCAATGCAAAGCGCACTTGGAAGATAGAGCCCGAGCCGATGTGGATCAGTGATAAGAATGCGATGAACCCACAAGTTGTCTATGGAGAAAAAGGAACATATTCCGTGTCGCTGATTTTGGAGCAAGAAGGCAAGACATATGCTTCATCCATAGTACCTGTCACAGTCAGACCATGTCCTTCGATTGAGACATGTGATAATCCGGGTTTGCTTCCCAAAGGTGATTGGCGCATCATGAAATTCAATAGTCAGGAAGTGAATGATCCCGGACTTGCCATCATGGCGATTGATGATGATCCAAATACAATTTGGCATACCAGATGGAGCACGGGTAATGATACCATTCCACATGAAATGCAGATTGATTTAGGTTTTGACTATAAGGTATTCAAGTTCGCATATCAAGGCAGAGCAAATGGCGTGAATGGTCGCGTGAAGGATGCGGAATTCTATTTCACGAATGATACATCAAAATGGGGCAAGGCATATCCTGCTACATTCGACAATAGCAGTGCGATTCAGTGGTTGACATTGGACAGCGCTGGAGTCACGGCACGCTATGTGAAGTTTCGATCTTTATCTGAGATAAATGGTAATCCATGGACAACAGTTGCTGAATTCTATGCACAAGGTTGCATTCCGCCATTGCCAAGTTCCGTGACAGAAAGCAGTGATATATTGTCTATATATCCAAATCCAACTTCCGGTATGGTAACGATTCCGATTTCAGGTGTGAACATTGACAACATTGAAATCATTGATGCAAGAGGTAGAATAGTTCGTAGTTTTGCGGGCCAATTTGATCAAAATGATATCATGATTGATTGTTCAGGAATTGGAACCGGGATCTATCAGATTCGGTTAAAAGGCATCAATGGTGCTACATATCGTTGTTCAATTGTCATTCAGTAAGGATTATACATAATGAAAGCCATCATACATATTTGCATTGCACTTGTCGCAATATTGCATGTCGATCTCAATGCGCAGGGCTGTGTGGCCACGCGTGGTATGAGTTCATGCGGTGGTGGAACAGGTATGGGTATGGGAATCAATTTATCACCCGGCGAATGGAATCTCGTTACCGGATATCGATATTTTGAATCATTCAGACATTTTCGCGGAAATCATGAGGAACCGGAAAGAGTTGCCAATGGTACGGAAGTGTGGAATTGGTCAAGCTTTTTGGACATAACTCTGAATTATGGCATCACTGATCAGCTCTATGCTACTGCAACATTGCCATATATGCATCATAATCGTTCTTCGATGTATGAGCATGGCGGAAATCCACCGAATGGTCTTGGACAAAGACATTCCACAGCATCTTCCGGATTATCCGATATTCGATTTGGTGTGGGTTATTGGTTATTCGAGCCATTTGAACATGAATTCAATTATGCGATTGGACTTGGCGTGAAGCTTCCGACAGGACAATATGATTGTCAGGATCTGTTTTATAATCAAGGTCCGAAGCGCGATACCAATATGCTTCAATTCGTGGATCAATCCATTCAATTGGGTGATGGTGGAACCGGGATTTCAATTGATATGCAAGGATATCATCCCATCACACATGAAATTGCAATCGCAACAAATGCATTCTATTTGTTCAATCCGCGTGAAACCAATGGGATTCCAACTTTGAGAAAAGATGCATTCGGTAACATTTTGGAATATTCCGTTCCTGATCAATTTGGCGCTCGCATTGGAGCATTTTACAATTCAGAGTCAGGTGTGAGCGGATATTTCGGCGGTCGTGTTGAAGGCGTTCCTTCACACGATGCATTTGGTGGAAGCCGTGGATTCAGAAGACCCGGCTACTCAGTGGCAATCGAACCCGGAATGTCTTATGCATTCAATTCCTTGTCCGTATTTGTCAGTGTTCCATTGGCTGTCTATCGTAATCGTGTTCAGAGTTATGATGATCTCGAAAAGACCAGAGTGAATGGAACATTCACCAATGGTGATGCCGCATTTGCCGATTATGTCATCAATCTCGGATTCTCTTGGAGATTTGGTGGCAAAGAACATGCGATGTAAATGATATTTCTCATGTCACGATTGCAGGAAATTCCCTAATATCGTGACATGAGAAGATTCATTCCGATACTGCTTTTATTGTTTGTCACAATTTCCGCGACTGATGTCATTCAGTTCATGAAATTGCCTGCTCTGACTTCTCATTTTCTTGAGCATAAAGCCAATTCCTCTCATTTGTCTTTTGTTGAATTCCTGATGATGCATTATACCGGTCATGATCATAATGATCAGGATCAGGATAAGGACATGCAATTGCCATTCAAGGACATGCATCAATTTTCACAATCGAAGTTTTCTTGGTCCATACAACAGCGACACAATCCGTTCAATCTCATCATTCAGTCACAGCGATCTGCAATAGTGATTAATGATGAATACAGTGACTATTCCACTTTCACCACCTCTATTTGGCAACCTCCGAAACATGAGCAAGCATAGATAATTGCATTGTTCACATTTTGGATTTTACATTCATGTTGAATGCCATCATTGAGTTTTCCATTCGGAATAAACTCATCATAGCATTGGGCACTATTGCATTGATAGTGTTTGGCGCTTATGAAACAACAAAACTCCCCATTGATGCCGTACCGGACATCACCAATAATCAAGTGCAAATAATCACGGTTGCGCCTTCATTCGGTGCCACCGATATTGAAAGACTCGTCACTTTTCCGATAGAGCAGGCATCGAGTAATATTCCGGGAACACTTGAAATACGAAGTTTTTCACGATTTGGATTATCGCTTGTTACCATTGTCTTTGATGATGAAACAGATATTTATTGGGCCAGGCAACAAGTAAGTGAAAGACTTCAGAAAGTAAAGGACATCATTCCAAAAGGGATTGGAATGCCGGAGATGGGACCGATAACAACCGGACTTGGAGAGATATATCAATATGTGGTCAGACCCAAAAAAGGTTTTGAATCAAGATATGATGCCACAGAACTTCGGACGATACAAGATTGGTATGTGAGAAGGCAATTGCTTGGCGTCCAAGGAGTGGCGGAAGTCAGCTCCTTTGGGGGAAAAGTAAAGCAATTTGAAATAGCAATCAATCCATCACAATTGCATGCTATGCATCTTGGGATTGATGATGTATTTACTGCACTCGAAAACAATAATCAGAATACGGGTGGCGCATATATTGAGAAAGGACCTACTCTTCTTTTCATTCGCAGTGAAGGATTGATTGGTTCAGTGAATGACATAGAAAATGTTGTCATCAAAAGTACAAAAGAAGGAATACCAATTCTACTTCGAGATGTTGCGACTGTTTCTATCGGTCATGCCATACGCTATGGTGCGATGTGCTATAATGATGAAGGTGAAGTGGCTGGTGCTGTCGTGATGATGATCAAAGGGGGAAATAGCAGTGAGGTGATAAAGAATATAAAAAAAGAAATTGAAAAGATTCAACATACTTTACCCGAAGGAGTGATCATCGAGCCATTTTTGGATAGAACAAAAATGGTGAATAATGCAATCAGCACTGTGAGTACGAATCTCATGGAAGGTGCTCTAATTGTCATTTTTATTCTCGTTCTCTTTCTTGGGAATTTCCGAGCAGGATTTCTTGTGGCATCCATGATTCCACTGTCTATGCTCTTTGCAATCATAATGATGAATCTATTCGGTGTCAGTGGAAATCTCATGAGCTTGGGTGCATTGGATTTTGGATTGATCGTCGATGGTGCCGTCATCATTGTGGAAGCTGTAATGCATCAATTGTCGCATGGGAAAAAGTTCAGAGGACTGAGAATCACCCAAAAAGAAATGGACGAACAAGTGGGGTCTTCGGCAAAGAAGATGATGAATAGTGCTGTGTTTGGTCAAATCATCATTCTAATTGTGTATTTACCGATTTTGTCTTTACAGGGTATTGAAGGCAAGATGTTCAAACCAATGGCTCAAACAGTTGCATTTGCTCTGTTGGGTGCATTCCTTCTTTCTCTCACCTATATTCCGATGATGAGTTCGCTGCTCATCAATAAGCAAATAGCAGATGTACCTTCAAAATCAGATATCATTCTAGCGAAGATTGAAAAATTATATCAGCGATATCTTGCAAGATTATTGAGAATCCCCCGAAGGATCGTAACTCTTGTAATCGCGATGTTCATTCTTTCTCTTATCACATTGTTTACGATGGGTGGTGAATTCATTCCTGCATTGGAAGAAGGTGATTTTGCAGTGGAAACTCGATTGCTTACGGGAAGTAATTTATCCTCGTCGATTGAGTACACACAAAAAGCTGCTGGAATAATCAAACATCAATTTCCGGAAGTTGAAAAAGTTGTAACGAAAATAGGTTCGGGTGAGATACCAAATGATCCCATGCCGATTGAGGCGGCGGATTTGATGATTATCATGAAAGATAAAAAGGAATGGACTTCAGCCTCCACATTCCCGGAAATGGCAGAGAAGATGAGCAATGCAATGAAACAAGTACCGGGAATCACGATAGGATTTCAATATCCTGTTCAAATGCGATTCAATGAACTTATGACAGGCGCGAGACAAGATGTGGTTTGCAAGATATTTGGTGAAAATCTTGATACACTTGCTCATTATGCAAAGGTACTTGGTACCATCATCAGTAATATAGAAGGTGCCACAGATCTGTTTGTTGAGCCAATCAATGGAATGCCACAAATCATCATAAAGTATAATCGCGACATCATAGCGCAATATGGATTGACTATTGCACAAGTGAACATGGTCATCAATTCAGCTTTTGCGGGATATACTGCCGGTAATGTGTTTGAAGGTGAAAAACGATTCGATCTTGTTATAAGAATGCATAAACCTGAGCGTAAAAGCATCGATGACATCATCAATCTTTTGATTCCACTTGGCAATGGAAATCAGATTCCATTGCATCAGCTTGCGAGCATTGAATCGGTGAATGGTCCAAATCAAATACAAAGAGAAAATACAAAACGGAGAATCGTGATCGGCTTCAATATTCGAGGTAGAGATGTGCAAAGTATCGTTGAAGAACTACAGAAAAAGGTTGATGGCACTATTGGTTTTGCACCCGGATATTCAATCACTTATGGAGGTGCTTTTGAAAATCTGAATGATGCAAAAGCTAGACTTGCAATTGCAGTTCCGATTGCATTGATACTTATTTTCATCTTATTGTATTTCGCATTTTCTTCGGTGAAACTCAGCATGCTCATCTATTCGGCTATACCATTGTCTGCCATCGGAGGAGTGTTCTTTCTGTCTATGCGAGGTATGCCATTCAGCATCAGCGCCGGCGTGGGTTTCATTGCTCTCTTTGGAGTTGCGGTATTAAATGGAATCGTACTCGTTGCAGAATTCGTGCGCTTGCAAGAATCAGGAATGAAGAATTTGATGAGAATCGTATTGATGGGAACGAAGATACGCCTGAGACCCGTACTCATGACGGCATGTGTAGCATCACTTGGATTCTTGCCCATGGCTTTGAGCAATGGTTCAGGTGCAGAAGTTCAAAGACCATTGGCAACAGTTGTGATTGGCGGATTATTCTCGGCAACACTCTTGACATTATTCGTATTACCGATATTATTCATTCTCTTTGAATCGAAAAATAGCGTGAGGAATGAATGGAGATATTTCATCTCATTGTTTGGAGGAAAGAAATCATGAAGAAAATAGTATGTATATGGACAGTACTTTTCTGCGCGCTTATTTCCGTTCGCTCAAATGAGATATCACTCAAGAATGCAATCGACAGTGCGATAGCGAATAATCAAACAATAAAAAATCAGAGATTATTGGTAGAATATAGAGAAACACTGAAAAGAGCTGGATATACGGTTGAGCAAGCAGTGCTATCCGTGGATTATGGACAAATCAACAGTGTATATTCAGACACGAAATTGAGTTTGACTCAGCGCTATCAATTTCCAACTGTATATTCAAAACAACAATCTTTATTGAATGAAGAATGGAATGCGGCAATTCTATCAAAAGATGTATCAATTGCTCAATTGAAAAAAACAATATCAGATATATATCATGCAATACTCATTTTGCGAAGGAAAGAACATATTCTTTTGGAAGCGGATAGCATGTATAGTGAATATGTGAGGATTTCAAGAGTAAGACTTGAAAAAGGAGAAAGCAATATTCTCGAGAATTCATTTCATGAAATTGAAAGAGGATCGATACAAATGCAATTGCAGGAATTAAAAAATGCATTGCGTATACATGAATTACAATTTCAATTATTACTCAATACCTCACAGCAGTATACTCCTGCATCAATCGATTTGGAACATAATTCACAAACATTAGAACAATCAGATATCGCTTTGCATCCACTGCTTCGACAGGGCAGACAATCGATTGAGATTGCAAAAGCACAGCAAGAATTGGAACAATCGCGCTTTCTTCCTGATATACTCATAGGTATTTCGAATCATAGCATTCAAGGAGTCGGTGCCGATGATGTATTGTATCCTGCTTCTAGAAGATTTAATTCCTTTTCGATAGGAATTGGCATCCCTCATCCTTTTGGATCACAGAGTGCAATCATTGAAGCATCGAAAACAGCAGTTAAGATTTCTGAATATGAATATCAGTATGCTTTGAAAAAACATCAATCGGAATTGCAATCAGCTCTGAATGGTAGAGATTCGGTAATAAGCATGATTCAATCAATGAAAAAAATGCAATTGCCCATCATTGAGAAAGTAAGGAATGCCGCGAATGTGCAATATACTTCCGGTGAAATCACTTATCTCGAATGGACAATGGCAATGCATCAGACAATGACCATTCAAACGCAGTATTTGCAATTATTGCAAACATATCATGAGTTAACAAATACAATCAATTATCTTCAACAACAATGAAATACATATATCTCATAGTATCCTCAATACTCATTCTTTCCGGATGCAATTCATCATCTGAAAAACAAGTAGAGTCAGCACCGATTGTAAAAGGTGATATGATTCAACTCACTCCCGAGCAAATGAAATTGGCCGGAATTACAATCGGAAATGTAATGGACACAATGCTCTCCGGTACTTTGCATGTACATGGAAGAATTGATGTTCCTCCTCAAAACCTTGCATCAATCACGGTACCGATGGGTGGTGTCATTCGTTCAATCAAAGTGATGCCCGGAATGAAAATCCGAAAGGGTGAGTCAATTGCTGTGCTTGAAGATCAGGCATATATTCAATTGCAGGAAGATTATCTCACAACAAAGGCAAAACTCATTCAGGCTGAATCTGATTATCAAAGACAAAAAGGATTGATGGAAGCAAAGGCAGGAAGTGACAAAACACTTGAAAAAGCCAGAGCAGAATATCAGATGTTGAAAGTGATGCAAAACTCACTGGCGCAGAAATTACGCTTGATATATATCAATCCTCAGAATGTGAATGAAAATACGATTTCGAGATCTATCTCAATACCCGCTCCATTCACCGGATATGTCACAAAAGTTATGGTAAATGTCGGCCGTTATGTGAATCAAGCCGATATCTTATTTGAAATGGTTGATCCCAATGATATTCACCTTGCTTTGAAGGTTTTTGAAAAGGATGTTTTGAATCTCTCCATTGGACAAACTTTACAAGCATATCTCAATAGCAAGCCCGAAAAAAGACATCAATGTGATATCATTCTCATCAGTAATTCCATACATGAAGATGGAACAGCTGAAGTTCACTGTCATTTCATGAATTATGATTCAACACTTGTTCCTGGCATGTTCATGAATGCTGATATTGAACTTGGGAAGCACAAAACAATCGCAGTAAGGGAAGATGCAGTCACTGAATTCGAAGACAAGAACTATATCTTCCTCAAGACAGGACAAAATATATTTACGATGCGCGAGGTGAAAGTCGGAGCGCGCGAGCATGGATTGGTTGAAATACTTGATGGGAATTCTTTGACCAAAGCGCCAATCGCAATAGGAGGTGCTTATTCACTGCTCATGGCCATCAAGAATATTGAATGATGCAGGAATTCTATCGTATCTTTGCACTTCATTTTTGCGCTAATTCTGATTTATGAATCTTCACATCATCTATCGCATATCTGATGCCGGGTATTCCAAAGTGAAGCCCGCATATATCAATAATGAGCATTGTTTGAGAAATGCTGTGAAAGTATTTCCCGATGCACTGTTTCATGTGATTGCCGACAATGTGTCCGAGGATACATATGCGATGATTTGCAAATATGTAGATGCTGAAAGGATTATGCTTGTATCTGTTGGACATGGCGCAGGAACATTCAATCTGGGTCTTGACTTAGCTTTGACATTACCTGATGAAGACATCGTTTATCATCTTGAAAATGATTATTTGCATCGTCCGGGTTCATCTTTGCTCATTCAAGAAGTATTGAATCATGGTGCATCTTATTGCAGTCTCTATGATCATCCGGATAAATACAGAGCTCCTGCTTTGGGTGGCAATCCATTTGTGGATGTCGATGGTGGTGAATCAACCAAGATCTATTGCATAGGTTCATCCCATTGGAAGATTACAAATAGTACAACAATGACCTTTGCATCCAAGGTGAAAACACTTAAAGATGATATTAAGATTTTGAGGAAATGGACAAATAAGGGACATTGTCCGAATGATTTCAAGATGTTTCTAGAACTTCGCAAAAAGGGGCGTGCATTGATGACTCCAATACCGGGATTTTCAACACATGGCGAAACATTGTATTTATCCCCGTTTACCGATTGGGAATCCATAGCTTTGTCTGAATGAAAAGCATGCATTTCCGCATAAATCATTATCTTCGTGGCACTTATTTCATCAATTATTTTTCAATAAGGATATTACATGATCCGTTCAGCAATCATTGCAATGGCATGCTTTGGACTTTTTTCCGTTCAGGCATGTTCACAATCATCCGAAAAAGGAGCACCGATGGAACTCAAGACCCAAAAAGACAAAGCAAGTTATAGTATCGGTGTGAGCATCGGTAAAAACTTGAAAGATCAGAAAGTTGAAATTCAAACTGATATTCTTGTCAAGGGTTTGCTTGATGCCTATACCGGCGCAAAAACACAACTCACCGAAAAAGAAATGGGCGATGTTTTGACCCAATTCCAACAAGAAATCATGGCAAAAGCTCAAGAAGAAGCAGCCAAGAAAGGTGGTGAGAATAAATCAAAAGGCGAAAAATTCCTTGAAGATAATAAGAATAAGCCCGGTGTGAAGACAACACCAAGTGGTCTTCAGTATACTGTCATCAGCGAAGGAACAGGTCCAAAGCCAACAGCATCTTCCACCGTGAAAGTACACTATACTGGTAAGCTCATCGATGGTACAACATTCGATTCTTCAGTGGATCGTGGTGAGCCTATTGAATTCCCACTTAATGGTGTTATCAAAGGTTGGACAGAAGGCGTTCAGCTCATGAGCAAAGGTTCGAAGTATAAATTCTTCATTCCTTCAGATCTCGCATATGGCGATCGTGGTGCAGGCAATGCAATCGGACCTAATGAAACATTGGTATTCGAAGTGGAATTGCTCGATATCGTAAAATAATGTGATATCATGAATATGTGAAGCCCGACCGTGAAATTCATAGTCGGGCTTTTTTTTCTCGATGGAATTGAAACTATGAAAGAGACTAGAGAACAAATTCTGGGTAAAGCTTTTGATAGACATCTATCTGTTTCAGCAGGGGCAGGAAGCGGAAAAACAAGGGTATTGGTTCAAAGATTCATACATATTCTTGAACATCATCCGGGGATTGATTTATCATCGATTGTGGCCATCACATTCACAAGAAAAGCCGCCGCCGAAATGATGAAACGCGTCATGGATGCGGTCGAAGTGCGTTTACAAGATGCAATCGACAATGAGCGTATATTGGATGTTCAGATGTGGTCACGCATCAGACAACATATCAGCTCCGCAAGAATTTCCACGATTGATTCTTTCTGTAGTCAAATCGTGCGGGAATTTCCGCTCGAGGCAAATGTACCGCATACACTTTCACCTCTCCAAAAAAGTAAAGCCGTAATGATGCGGAAGCAATGTATTGAAGATACTTTGATTCATTTTCTGAATGCAGAACATCCACAATCTGAACTTATCCGAAGGATGTTTCACGCACATCATCACTCCACCATCACAAAAGCATTGGAATATCTGATGATGAAGGGCAAATTGGCTCTTGCAACATTGGAAGAGATATTGAAAAATGAAGATGATATCATCATACAGAATGCATGGAAATCCATACGAGATGAAATTGGTGATTCATTGTCTACAATATTCCAAGCTGTTGATCAATTGCCGGGATATCGCAATGCTGACTTCATTAAACAAGAATTGGTGTATAAGTGGGAAGAATTGAGGGTATTGAAAGAAGACTTTACACTTGGTCAATTCGATGAAAAGACATTGCACTTTCTTCAATTGTTTGAATTGGTCAATAAGGAATTGATTAGTAAATACATTACACAAAAGGGTGAAACAGCCGTACAATTCAAAAAATATTCAGATCAATCGATTGATGAATGGATCGATGAGTATTTCCCGATCATAAGCTCTTTACGCAAGCAAGTTGAGGGATTATGCATTATCGGTAGAATAGGCTTGAAACATGGGAATTCCGTAGTATCTGCAGAAAAAGAAGCATTGCAATTTGCGCGCTTGATACTTGAAATAGCACTGCATGCCACATCGTCGTTTGAATCACAGAAAAGAAATGAGGGAACGCTTGAATTCAGTGATATTCAAACATTGGCAATGGAGCTCTTGGAACATCCTGAAGCTGGTCCTAAAATCAGATCTTCGATACAATTCTTGATGATTGATGAGTTTCAAGACACAAATGCAATGCAATATGAATTGGCATCACGAATAGTGAGATCATTGAAAGAAGAAGATGAAGATCACAAAGTGAATCTCTATATAGTTGGTGATCCAAAGCAAAGTATTTATGGATTTCGATCTGCCGATGTGAGAGTGTTTGGGATGGCAACGAAAGATATTCAGAAAGCGAATGTCAATAATGGGAAAATGAACACTAGTGAAGAATTAACCGAAGATGAACAAAAAGGAATGCTTTCTTTACGAGTGTCATTTCGCTTATTACCAGGTATTATTGCATTTGTGAATGATCTCTTCTCCAGATTGATGGGAAATGAATCCATCGATTATGAAGTGGCTTATGAACCAATGATTGCAGGAAGAAATATCTCACAAGAATTATTGGAATCAGGAGAAATAGGTAGCATCACATTTCTCATTCATGAGGAATTGAAAGAAGAAGAAAGCTTGGTCGATGAAGCGGGACTGATTGCATCGGCTATAAAAGACATTGTTCAAAACAAGAGTAGATTGATATGGGATTCACAAAAGGATGAGGATGGAAAAGACATTCCATATCTGCGCGAGGGTATGTATAAAGATTGCACTGTGCTCTATGAAAGAAGAACCATGGTAAATATTCTGATGGCAGCTTTAAGAGCAGAAGGCATACCATATTTTACATCAGGAAATAAAGGATTCTATACTTCGCCTGCAATTGTTGATATCAGAAATTATCTCACTTTTCTCAGTAATCCGAATGATGATCTAGCATTGGCTTCTATCTTGATATCTCCCTTTTTTAGTGTGGGAGATGATGCCTTGTTTGCAATGAGAATGAAATACACTGATGGAGGTCTTTGGCAAAACATGGTTGACTATGTTCATGAACATGATGCTATTGATGATGTAAAAAAGGCATATGAGATTTTGCTGGGATTTCGTGATAAAGCACAAACAATGTCCTTGCCCATCTTGATTCATTCTATGCTTGAAGCATCACATTGGAGAAATATCGTCAAGCGAATGGATGATGGAGAACAATGGATTGCAAATGCAGAGAAGTTGATTGTAATCGCAAGAGAATTCGAACAAAGAGGATTCAGGCACATTCATGCATTTGTTGATGAATTGGAATTGTCAGCTGAATATGATGATGAACCTGAAGCACCAATCATCAACTCTGAAAATGCAGTGAATCTGATGACGATACATGCATCGAAAGGACTCGAATTTCCGATCGTATTTCTGTATGATACAAATGCTAAGGAAAGAAGCACGCAACCTGCATTATATGAATCAGACCAATTTGGCATCGGCCTTCCACTCATCAAGGAATATAGAGTGGCGGGATCTCATGAAACCGAGCAATCGCTTCTTTCAATGGCAATCGGTATGGAAAGAAGATCACGATTGATCTCTGAAAAAAAACGCTTATTGTATGTGGCATTGACCAGGGCAAAAGATCATGTGTTTATTTCGACTTCGCATAGACAAGGAAAGTCTTTTGCGGAAAGAAGTATGATACATATGATTAGTCAATACTCATCGGCTTATGCAACTCTGCCAAGTATTGAACAAGGTAGTTATACCTTTCAAACCAAATTGATTGTTCAAGGAGATGAACAGGAAAAGGAAATATCAATACCGATTCATATTCAGAAAACACTGAATGAATCACAATCCATGCAAGAAGTGGAGAAGAAGTCATATCAGGGTGATCTGCAATTGTTTGGAACAACCAAACAAGAATATAAAGATGAATGGTATTCCATATCTCAATTCATGATGTTGGAAGCAGATGAACAGGAGTTTAGAAAGAAATATGTGTTTGGATTTCCAAATGCAACAATTGAACATCATGCAGGTTTTGTGAATGATGAAAATCATGAAGACATCACCTCTGCTCAATTCGGAATAATGATGCATCAAGCATTGGAGCATATTCAGAAATGGGTGAATGTTGCCGATGTGAATGAAGTCATGATTGATTCTATCATCGATGATATCATACAAAATCATATGTCGTATTCTTTGGAAAAAGATATGGTGAAACAAAGAATGCGAAGACTATGTCAATCAATCGGTACATCGAATCTCATGCAAAGACATCATTCTTCACTGAGCAATGTAAAAACAGAGTATTCTCTCACCATTCCGATTGAAGATGATTTTTTCTGTGTGATTTATGATCTCTTGATAGAAAACGAGAATGGCGAATGGGAGATATGGGATTGGAAGACAAATGGATGTTCCACACAAGAGCAAATGGACATACTCACCGAACGATATACACTTCAAATGAGATACTATGCTTATGTGCTTTCACTTCTAAAACCTGGACAGTTCACCTATACAACCAGATTGCTTTTCACAAATATGATTGCAAAATCAGGTGATGAGTCGGAGTGGACAAGAACCATCAAAGTTGATATGGTGGATATGCCACGGATCTATGAAGAAATTAAAAGACATATCTTACAAGCAAAGCAATCAGTACTCTTATAAAAAAAGCCCTGCTTATGGCAGGGCTTATCGAACGAACTCCTTTGTTCGAATGTGGCACTTGGTGCCGGGTTCATCGTGTTGACATCAGATGCCATTCGCCATCCGCAAATACAAAAGTGAAATATGTATTGGAATATGAATTGGCATTGAGTTCAATCATGTCTCTTGGTTGACCTGTTGCCTTATGAATGAGATAAATCACTTGTCCTTGCTCGGCATTGCTTGGTAAAGTGAATCGATCCATATTTCCATCATTGTCACTTATTATGACTATGGTAGAAGCAATGGTAGTGATAGCATTCACATTTGTATCAGCTACAGTAATCTTATGAATTGAAGCTCCGGATGAGACAACATAAGGTGTATCCACTGTGCCTTTTCCGGTGATTGAAATATTTCTTCCTGCTTGAATTTTTGTCTCTGATCCATCATTTGTGGGCTTATTAATCAAATCATTATAGTCTTTGTCCCAAGCAGTGAATAACGGATCTGCTTCTTCTACAATTGCAGTGTCCCATCTAAGCATCATGTCTTCCGTCAACAAAAATGCAGGTGAAGCCTCAAAATTGGGATCCAATTCTCTATCCAATTTTGCATTCCATTTAACCGTGTCTTGACTTGTTATTCCCGATGCAATTGAAGAAGAAAATAGTGGATCCAATTCATGCATGACAGAATCAGCATGAACTGCTTTCAGAGAATATAAAGCATAAGGAATGCTGAGAATCTGGCTTACTGAAGTTATGCCATATTCTGTTCCACCGAGCGGGTCAGTTTCTGTTCTCAGGAAATATGGTCCGCTAGACCAATTGATGCTGTCA
>Ga0209770_10000820_pt1 | contig 16513 bp, 19 predicted proteins | sample LauGreSu1BDMLBDD_2_FD_187572 | JGI IMG/M metagenome (GOLD analysis project Ga0209770, IMG submission 187572) | Freshwater lake microbial communities from Lake Michigan, USA - Su13.BD.MLB.DD (SPAdes) (version 2) | ecosystem: Environmental > Aquatic > Freshwater > Lake | place: Lake Michigan, USA...
AAGACCGCGAAGAGGAAGCCCGCGAGAGATACGATGACTTTGAACAAGTCGCGTATAACCCGAACCTCCCCGTAACGGACTATATGGCTCAAGCTATCCAGGCTTCAGATATTGGCCCCGAAGTGATCTATCACTTAGGGTCTAATCCGAAAGAGGCCCAACGGATCGCCAATTTGCCGCCGATTTTGCAGGCAAAGGAGATCGGTAGGATCGAGGCCAAACTGGTCGCGGAACCGCCGACAAAACGCACTTCAACTGCGCCAGCTCCTCTTGCTCCTGTCACGGCTACTCGGTCAAGTTCCGGCCCTAGATATGATACGACAGACCCTAGGTCTACAAAGTCGATGTCAACATCAGATTGGATTGAAGCCGACCGGTTGCGACAGATCAAGAAGTGGGAAGCGCAAAACCGTAGGTAACTCAGGTCATGTCAAACTCAATTTTAACAATTGACATGATTACTCGCAAGGCTCTTGAGATCCTTGAGAATAATCTTGTCCTTACGCGCACTGTAAACCGTCAGTATGACGACTCTTTCGCTGTAGAAGGCGCTAAGATCGGCTCGACCCTCCGCATCCGTCTTCCTGACCGCGCTTTGGTCACGGACGGCGCTGCCCTTCAGGTTCAGGACGACAACGAGCAATACACCACGCTCACTGTTTCTAGCCAAAAGCACATCGGCGTTAACTTCACGACCGCCGAACTTACGATGCAGTTGGACGACTTCGCTGAACGTGTTCTGAAGCCTCGTATTTCGCAGCTCGCGTCTTCTATCGACGCTGACGTTGCGAACAGCTTCAAATACATCGGCAACTCGGTCGGCACGCCAGGCACGACGCCTGCTACGTCCTTGGTTCTGTTGCAAGCTCAACAGAAGCTCAACGAGAACGCTGCGGTTATGTCTCCTCGGTATGCCACTGTTAACCCAGCCGCTAACGCTGCGTTGATCGAAGGCATGAAAGGTCTGTTCAATCCTGTTTCGGCTATCTCGAAGCAGTTCAAGAACGGCGTATTTGGCGAAGGCATCCTCGGCTATGACGAGCTGAACATGTCTCAGTCAATCAAGCAGTTCACGACCGGCTCACGCGCTGGCACCGTAACTGTTAGCACGACTGTCACGACGGAAGGTTCAACGACCGTTGTTCTGACTGGTCTTACGACCACGACGATCAAAGCTGGCGACGTGTTCACCATTGCTAACGTCTATGCTGTCAACCCACAGACCCGTGAGTCCACCGGCTCGTTGTATCAGTTCGTAGCTCTTGCTGACGTTACGGCGTCAACGACCGCTTCGGTTACTGTTCCTGCGATGTATTCGGCTACTCAGGCTCTTGCTACGGTTGACGCTCTGCCGGTTTCCGGCGCGGCTGTCACGTTCCTCGGCGCTGCTTCAACGCAGTATCCACAGAACTTGATTTATCACCGTGACGCGATCACCTTCGCCACCGCCGACCTTCTGCTTCCGCAGGGCGTCGATATGGCAAGCCGTCAGGTTCACAATGGCATCAGCTTACGCGTTGTTCGTCAGTACGACATCAACAACGACCGTCTGCCTTGCCGTATTGACGTGCTCTATGGCTACAGCGTGATTCGTCCGCAGATGGCCGTTCGCCTTTGGGGCTAATATAAGCGACGGGTCTTTAGGCCCGTCCTTTTCTCATCTTTTTGGAGTTTTAACCCATGACAACTACCTCTAATGCGGCTTATCCGCTTGAGACGTTTGGCCCTTACGGTGCTATTCCAAATGGCAGCGGCGGCTATCAGTTTGGTGACGGCAATCTTGCTGAAACTGATTTCTTTGCAACCCCTGCGCCTGCGACCGCTACGGTTACGGCTACCCTGACCGCCGCTCAAGTGCTCAACGGCATTTTGCTTGGCTCGCCAGGATCCAGCGCTGCGGCTTATACGCTTCCTACGGTTACAGACCTTGAAGCTGCGCTTCCTTCGGCTGTTAAAGTCGGCGCATCTTTTGACTTCTCCGTAATCAACGTAGACGGCTCATCGGCTGGCGTTATCACCATTACGACAAACACCGGCTGGTCAATTGGTTCGTCTGGTAGCCAAGGTCTGATGACTATTGCTGCTACGGCTGGCACGACGCAAGCATACCGCGCGCGTAAAACCGGCTCTGGCACTTGGTCGTTGTATCGCATTGCGTAATTGAGTGGGCTTCGGCCCACTCTCTTCTTTAGGAGAGATTACAATGGCTAATACCAAACCAGTTGGTGTAGCCTTCTCTGATCCCGAACTTGTGGCTGGCACAACCATCACAGGCGCTACGATCAGCGGCGGCACTATCACTAGCGCGACCTCAATCACGTCTACTTCTGTTACCGGCAGCGACGTAATTACAACCGGCGGGCTTTACATTAAGACAGCTACGGTTGCGGCGGCAGGATCTACGCAAGCTAATGCTGCGGCGGTTTCTGACGGTTTTACGCTTGTGACGGGCGCAGATGGCACGAAGGGCGTTGTTCTTCCTGCGGCTGTTGCTGGACGCACCGTTATTCTCAAAAATAACGCTGGTTCGACCCTTAAAGTTTGGCCTGCTTCGGGCGATGGCATTAACGCTATCACCGTAGACTCAAACTTTACGATGGCTACCGTTACGGCTTGTATGCTTGTGGCGTATGATTCAACAACTTGGTATTCTATACCGCTTGTTGCTTCTTAATAAATTCAGCGGCCTTCGGGCCGCTGTATCTTTAGAAAGTATCAAATGGCTGTTATTTATTTGAAACACCCCGAACATGGGGTTAAAGTGGCGTGTCTCGACCTAGAGGCCGAAGCCGACGAAGAGAACGGCTGGATAAGGTTCGACCCAGATGACGACATACAGTGCATACGACCAGATCTGCGGAGCACTGAGGCTCCTCGGAGTGTTAGCCGAAGGCGAAACGCCCTCGTCAGAGACAGCGAATGACGCGCTATATGCTCTGAATCAAATGATCGACAGTTGGGACACCGAACGGTTGGCGGTGTTCTCGACTCAGGATCAAGTGTTTAGTTGGCCGTCAGGCGAACGGACACGCACACTAGGCCCGACAGGCGACTTTGTGGGCGAGCGCCCTGTATTGCTGGATGACGCGACTTATTTCCGCGATCCACAGACCAATGTGTCTTACGGCATTAAATTTATCAATCAGCAACAGTATGACGGTATTGCGGTCAAGACCGTAACGTCTACTTATCCACAGGTCATGTTTACTAACATGACCTACCCAAATATCGAGATGGTCATTTATCCAGTGCCGTTGCGGTTGCTGGAATGGCATTTCATTTCAGTCGAGCGCTTGACGCAGCCTGCGACGCTGGCGACAGCGATCCTTTTCCCGCCTGGGTATCTGCGGGCGTTCCGTTACAATCTGGCTTGCGAGTTGGCCCCTGAGTTTGGAATTGAGCCTTCGCCTACGGTCAGCCGTATCGCTATGTATAGCAAGCGCGATCTAAAGCGCATCAATAACCCTGACGATATCATGGCTCTGCCTTACAGCATTGTCGGCACACGTCAGCGCTATAACATCTATGCGGGCAACTACTGATGAAGACGCCGATACTTGGCAGCTCGTATGTAACTAGAAGTCCCAATGCGGCTGACAGCCGCATGGTCAATCTCTATCCAGAGGTTATACCAGAAGGCGGCAAAGAGGCCGCTTGGCTTCAGCGTGCGCCAGGATTACGGTTTCTTGCTCGTATGGGTAACGGCCCTATTCGCGGTCTTTGGACTTTTTACAGCGATGAAGTAGGGTCTACGACAGGGTCCAAAGTTTATTACGGTTATGCAGTTTCAGGAACAACATTATACAGAATTGATTCTGAATGGAATACCACCGCGATAGGGACAGTAGACGCTTCAACGCAAGTTAATATGACTGACAACGGACGGCAGATGTTTATCGCTGCCGATAACAAGGGCTATATCTATAATAGCACCTATAACAGAACCGCGTTTAATACGACCAACACAAGCACGACAGTATCCGGCGGAGATACAACTTATGTCTATCCCGGTCAGCCTGTGTCTGGCACGGGTATCCCGTCGGGCGCAACGGTCGCAAGTGTAACGAACGCAACGACATTTGTATTATCCGCCGCCGCGACAGCGACCAACACCGCTGTAACGCTGACATTCTCACCTTTTCTTACAGAACTTACTTCGCCTTTTGCTGGCGCTGTTGGGTGTGGTTTCTTGGATGGGTGGTTTGTCTATAACCAACCAGACAGTCAAATTTTCTGGGTTTTAGATTCAACAAGCACTACTGTAGACCCGCTCTACTTTGCCAGCGCGGAAGGCTCACCTGACAACCTTGTTACGCTGATCGTAGATCACCGCGAGATCTGGCTATTTGGCACCAACTCTGTTGAGGTCTGGTATGACGCCGGTTTGCCAGACTTTCCTATGGCGCGCATCCAAGGCGCGTTTAACGAAATCGGTTGTCTCGCCGCATATTCAGTAGCCAAGCTCGATAATGGCTTATTCTGGCTCGGCGCTGACGCTCGCGGTAATGGTATCGTCTACCGTTCTAAAGGCTACTCAGGCGAGCGCATATCAACACATGCTGTTGAGTGGCAGATCCAACAATACAGTAACCTATCTGACGCCGTTGGTTATACATACCAACAGGACGGCCACAGTTTCTATGTTTTGAATTTTCCGACCGCTGACACGACTTGGGTTTATGACGTGGCGACCGGCGCATGGCATGAGCGCGCTGGCTGGGAAAATGACGCTTTTACCCGCACACGCGGTAATTGCCAAATGAATTTCAACAATGAAGTCGTCATAGGCGATTACCGCACAGGTGAAATTTACGCTTACGATCCTACGGTCTATTCAGAAGCTGGCACGACACAGAAATGGCTGCGTTCATGGCGCGCGTTGCCTACCGGCCAGAATGATCTGAACCGCTCGGCGCAACATAGTCTTCAGCTAGACTGTCAGGCGGGCGTCGGTCTTCCAGGCTACAGCCAAGAGGAAGTCAATGATATTATTTATATTTATGATCGCGCACATGATTTTATTCTTGACCGCGCTGGATCTCCTTTACTGATTCGTGACTACGCTGATTACACCGTTACAGTCGGCGCAGACCCGCAGGTCATGTTGCGCTGGTCTGATGATGGCGGACACACTTGGTCTAACGAGCACTGGAAGTCGATGGGGCAGATCGGCCAGACTGGCTACCGCACGATCTGGCGTCGGCTCGGCATGACATTAAAACTACGCGATAGGGTTTACGAAATATCTGGCACTGACCCTGTGCAGATCGCCATCATGGGCGCTGAATTGCACGCGAGTCCGACCAATGCCTAATCTGGTCGATAACAACACACAGATCCCCGCAGCTCGCGTCAAGATGAATGACGACACTACAGGGTTTGTTAATCGTCCGTGGTATCGCTGGTTCTTTAATACTTACCAAGCGCTTGAAGCAGGGCGACGATACGGGTCATTCTATAGCACCACGACATTTACGCCCGCTGCCATAAACACGGCGTACGCGTTAACGTTCAATAACACATATACACGCGCTGATGGGTCTGATCTAACATATGGCGTTTATATCGGCACACCTACATCGCGTGTTTATGTAGACAATACAGCTACATATAATTTTCAGTTCTCGTTGCAGCTACAAGAAACCGGCGGCGGCACAAAACAAGTTTATATCTGGCCTCGCATAAATGGCGTAGACGTTGCCGATTCAGCAACTAATGTGACATTAGCTAACGGAAATGACGCGCGGGCTGTTGCCGCATGGAATTTCGTGCTAAACCTTCAGACAGGCGATTATTTTGAATTAATATATTCGTCGGAGCATACAACTATTTCAATCCCGTATGTAGCTGCATCTAGCCCAGTCCCCGCGATTCCTTCGGTCATCTTGACCGTAACAAGTAGTGTAGGTGTCTAAATGACCGTTGTATCGCCCACAGCCAAAGCTCAATTTATAGACGCGGCTGGCATCCCGCTGGCAGGCGGTTTTGTTTATACTTATGCCGCTGGCACGACTACGCCGCAGGCTACTTATACGGATTCGACTGGCGCGACAGCTAATAGCAATCCTATCGTGTTAGACGCGCGCGGCGAGGCTAACATCTGGCTTGGCTCGGCGACATATAAATTTAAGTTAACCGACTCCAACAATACTGAAATTTGGACTGTAGATAATATCTCAGCGCCAACGTCAGGGCTTTCGCCGGTTCTATCCGGCAACGTCACGATTGACTCGAATACAGCGGGCACCGCGTTAACGATTACACAGACCGGCACAGGTCTGGCGTTAAAGGTAGAAGACACAAGCTCTGATCCTACGCCGTTTGTTATCGACGCTACAGGGCAAGTTGGCATTGGCACTATCAGCCCTGCGACAGCTCTTGATGTTAACGATGGCACAATCCAACTTTCATCTAGCGGCACGTCGCGCGCTACGTTAGCTGCGGACGCCTCTAACACGACATTATCATCAGTAGGCGCGCGCGGGCTTATTCTCAACGCCAATAGCACCAATTTGATTTATGGCACTAGCTCCGGCTATGTTGGTATTAAAAACGCCAGTCCGACCGTTGAACTGGACATTACAGGCGCAATAAAATCAAGCGGCGCGGCTACTATAGGCGGCAACACGGCTGTTACCGGCACGTTGTCGGCTACAGGCAATATCTCAACATCAGCCGGTAATATCACGGCGACTGCCGGATCTATCACGGCAGGCACGTCTTTAACGGCAACAACATCAGCGACCGTTGGCACGACGTTAAGCGTTGATACTATTGCCGAAAAGACTTCAAATGCTGGCGTCACCGTTGATGGCGTTCTTTTAAAAGATGGTATCACGGCGGCGTCCAGCGTTATTATTAGTTCTGGAACTGTGGCTTCTACGTCTAGTGGAACTTCTGTCACATTTTCCAGTATTCCGACTTGGGCTAAACGCATTACGTTAATGTTTAACGGCGTATCGCCTACAGGAACCGATTCACTAGCTGTTCAAATTGGCCCTTCAGGGGGCATAGCTACAACAGGGTATAATAGTGGCTCATCAACAGTCACCAACTCGCCTGCATCAAGCGTATCTTCCACTTACTTCATTATCCAAGCGGTATCAAATTCAACCACTTATTATGGCACACTTACTATTAGCTTATTTGACGCCGCCAATTATATCTATGTATCTAATCATACGCTATTTGCGGCCAGTGGATACACTATACTCGGCGGTGGCGGTGTGACTCTTTCGGGTTTGATGACACAGCTAAAACTATCACTTAGCGGCTCGAATACATTTGACGCAGGCTCTGTAAACATACTCTATGAGTGACATCATCAAGACCTAGTATTATAGTGAGGCATTATGGATCCGTTCGCACTAGCCCTTTTAGGAAGCACCGCAGCAAGCGCGCTCAGTAGTGGGGCGGGCTATGCGGCTTCACAACGTGCGGCTGGCACACAGGCCCAAGCCGCTCAACAGGGCGGCATGTTGGGCTACATCGCTCAACAGCAAGCGCTTCAGCAAGCGCGCGAAATGGCTGAGAAGGGCGCAACGGAAGCGCGTGGCTATTATGATAAGGGCCGTGAGGATCTTCTAGCTCAAGGCCGCACAGGCGCTGAAACAGCGCGAGAGTTTTACGGCAGAGGCGTCGCAGCTCAAGAGCCTTATACGACCGCAGGCGCTGGCGCGACAAACCAACTTGCACAACTTTACGGCGTAGGCGGCGACTACACCCGTATGCCGACGCTCGAAGAACTTCAGATGGATCCTGGCTATGCGTTTCGCACCAAGATGGGCGAACAGGCCATGCTCAATATGGCGCGGGCAGGCGGCACGGCTGGATCTGGCGGCGCACTAAAAGCTAGTATTCGCTATGGTCAAGAAGCTGGCAGTCAAGAATACCAGAACGCATACGCGCGTTTTATGGAAAACCGTCTTAGAGCTACGCAAGGTCTTCAGAATCTGGCAGGCACTGGCGCAGGGGCAGCGGGAACAGTATCGCAGCTTGCTGGCACAATGGGCGGTCAGCTATCCGGCAATCAGTTTGGCCTTGGCGCTAACCTCGGCACAATGGCGTCCAACACCGGCAACACAATAGCTGGCCTTTATGGTGGGCTTGCAAGTCCTCAGATGACGGCTTTAGCGGCTGCTAACCCTTATGCGTCGGCTATTGAGAACGTAGGCCAAGCTCGCGCATCAGGTTACATGGGCGGCGCATCAGCGCTTCAGAGCGCGCTCAACACGCCAGTCAACGCCATGATGGCGTATGGCATGATGGATCGTTTTGCTCCACAGAACAGAACTTCTACCTATGCGCCAAACACAAATTTTAACCGAACTTATGCGCCAGGATTTACCCCAGGATTCCAAGGTGCTCCGACATTTGGTGCGCCAGGATTTTAAGGTGATTTAAATGCCAGTTGATTACACAATAGCTTCGCGCAACGCCCTAGCGAACACGCCCACTGACTTTACGAACATGCTGGCGCAATACCAGATGATGGGCGCTCGCGCTCAACAGCAACAGCTTCAACAGCTTGAATATGAGAAGTTGCAGCGTGAGATGGAGCGTCAAAATCAATTAACTGGCATATTAGGCGGCGCGGACATTAGATCGCCCGCAGCCTATAATGCGTTAGCAAAAGCAGGTTATTTACCTGAAGCATTAAGCGTTATGAGCGCGCAAGAACAAGCTGCTATGCACGCTGCTACGGCTGCAAATCAACGCGGGGTATTACAATTAAAACAAGAGATGCAGCCATATGAAATAGCCGAATCAAGGGCTAGAGGCGTTAAAGAAACACGACTAGGCCAAAAGGCTTTTGCAGAAGCTGACGCTGCAACCATAGAACTTCTTGGTAAAAGAACTAATGTAGCGCGCGATCTGTTGTCCAGAATGGATGAAAGTAATTATTCTGACTTAAAAGATGAAGTAACAAAATATGACCCTACAATTGGATCGCATTTACCTGAAAATTATAACGCTAAACAAATTCAAAAATATCTTAATACGGCTGACTCACTTAGTAAACAAATTGAGGAAGAACGAAAGCGACGTGAAGAGTATGAATTTGTAGACCGCGTCAATCCTGCAACAGGATTTAAAGAAAAAGTTGCTGTTCCTAAATACGCACCTGAGAAAGGCGGTAAAGCTGTCGCTGGGACTGAAGGATTACCCACGGGAGGCCGTATCCATAGCCAGCCAATGCCAGGAGTTCCTGGCGCGGTACTTCAAAGTAATGAAGACACTGGCGAGAATTGGCTAACATATCCCGCGCAGCCTGGAGAACGACCTGTTACGACGGGTGTTCCTATTACGCCTACGCCAGGACAACCTAAACCAGATCTTCGCGTAGACATGACCGCGCCTCCAGGCGCGCCAAGAAACGCAGGATTAACAAGCATTCGAGCTGCCGCGCCTTTAGGTTCACCTGAACGTGGTCGTCAAGATGTGATGCAACAGATCTTAACTGCCGGTGCATATAACCCCGACACGGGCGTGGATCTTATTGAGCCTGTATTAGGACGCGCGTCTAGCGGTATGTTAAGCGCAAAAGGAACTGATATTGCGCGTAAATTTGGCCGCGATAGCGCGGCAGCGCGAGCTGATACAGATCTTAAGCGTATCTCGGCTGACCTTACGCAAGCTTTTGCGGGTAATAGACTTGCAACAGCCGGCGTGGCGGCGTCTGAAGCAGATCGTTTTGAAAAGCAAGCCGGTGATATTGGCAATTCCGATTTGACTATCGGCGAGCGTTTAAATGCTTATCGTAGCATTAAACGAAATGCTACACGTTTATTAGGCGTAGAGTATAAGAACCCGTATGATCCGCAAGGTATTAGAACTGAAGGTGTCATGCGTCAGCGTGTCGAAGAATCACCAAATGGATTTACCGTAACAGATCCTACTGGTTCATCACATACTTTCAGTGATCGCAAACAAGCAACTGAATTTTTAACTTATATCCAGCGCATGGAAGTAGGAAAACGATAATGGTTGACTACGCTGCAATCGCTAAAAGATTTGGCGCTAAAAGCGATGTAGCGGGCGAAGTATCTTTTGCGCCTGAACAGGCAGCGCAACTTCGGAAATCTTTTCCTTATTTTAGAGAGGAAGAACAACCTACAGCGGCAGGCCCAGATTACGGCGCTCTTGCGCGTCAGTTTGGTGCAGTCTCCACTGAAGCAGCGCCGCAGGTGCCAGTAACTGAAGATGCTATGCCTTATCAACGCCGCACATGGCCTGAAGCTATTGTAGAGGGCATCACAAACATTCCTTCCAGTGGATATAAATTTGGCGCTGAAACGCTGTCTATGCTTAACCCTATGAATATTCCAGAAACTGCTAGAGGTTTGGAATTAACAGGGTATGGCGCGATGCGAAAGGTAGCTGAGAAAGCGCTGCCAACAACTGCGTTTGCATATCTTTCTAAATTAGAGAATCCTGACTTCGCCGCGCAGGCTCAACAAGCCGCTGAAGCGGCAGGCGGGCATTATGCTCGATATTTTACAGAAGACGGCTGGAAAGAAGCTATTGCCACAGATCCTGTAGGAACGATGGCTGATCTTTCTATGATCGCTAGTGGTATTGGAGGCGGACTTCGCGCGGCTGGACGCACAGCGGCGCGGACACCGGCTTTGGCGCAGCCCCTTCAAGCCGGCGGCGCGGTAATAAATGCGCCGCGTTTATCTCAGGCTGCGCGCCCATTTGAACAGTTTGGACAAGCCATTGATCCATTGCGGTTAGCCGCAGGCGGCATTCAAAATGCTGCAATTCCTTTGATGGCTAAAGGAACTGAGTTTGCTAATCGTATTGCTGCGCCTCGCTATTATGCGCTTCAACAAGCCGTTGGCGATAAAGGCGCTCCTATAATTAATGCATTACGTTCGCCTCAAGCGCAGCTTGTTCCAGGGACGCAACCTACTGCCGGCGCTGTTGCGTCTGGAGTCCCGTCTACAGGTTTTGCGGGCCTTTTGATGTCAGCGATGAAAGAAGCGCCAGATCAATTCCGCGCGGCTGAACAGGCAAATATAGCCGCACGACAAAAAGCGCTTGAAACTGCGGCAGGTGGCCCTAAAGGTGTTGAAACCGCGCGTGCAAGACGCGAAGGTATAACCGCACCGATGTATGAAGCGGCTAAAAAGATAAAAGTGCCTGAAGATGCGACATTGCAAGAATTAATGTCACGTCCTGTTATTGGCGATGTTGCACGCGTTGCGCGGGATATTGCTAAGAATAAAGGTGAAGCATTTAAGATAGGCGAAACAGCCCCTGCACAAACTGTTGCGTCTGCAATTTTGGATGAGTTTGGACGCCCAGTTACGCGAGAGATGCCTGCAACAATGGCTGAATATTCAGTCCGTGATCTTCATAATATGAAGACAGCTATGGATCGAATAATAACAAAAGGCCCAAGAGAATTTGCAATTGAGCGCATGGATTTGAACGCGTTACGCGCGGCGCGTAAAGATTTTGTTAATTGGCTTGATTCCAATGTCCCTGAATACGCTGCCGCTCGCGCTGAATATGCACGCCTTAGTAAGCCTGTAAACCAAGCAGAAGTGTTGTCTTACCTCAAAGATACGCTTGAGGGCGTTATGAAAGGTGAGCAACGCGGGCGGGCGTTTGTCAAGGCTGCGGCGAAAGATGCACCTAAAACTATTCAACGCGCGATAGATGCAGCCCCGCGCTATCAAGATTTGAATCAAATACTTGAGCCTAAACAAATAGAGCTAGTTAAAAACATTGCGCGTGATTTGGAGCGTGAAGAACAGTTCGCCGATTTAGCTGCTTGGCGCGGACAGATGGGGCCAAAAGCCGCTAAGATTGGTGAAGAAGCATCATTTAGAATCCCGCAAGTTATTACAGATTTTACCGCTGTGTTAGCCACCCGCGTCTTTAAGGCTTTTCAAGGTAAGGTAGGCGAACAAGAAGCTATTAAAATAGCTATGGCTAATCTTGACCCAAAAGCTATGGCAGTTTTATTAGGCGAAGCCATGATGGCTGGCCGTAAAATGAAGACCACGGTAGAGAAACGCGCGCAAGTTATGAAAAACGCTGCGGCGGTCATGCGTAGTCCTCAAATGCTCGCGGCACAGAGGGGTTATAACGCGATGGTAGAAGAACCCCTTAATGCGATGGCGAGATGACACCAATGGCTGAATATCAAGTATTTTTTGATGTCGCCGTTGGCGTGATCGGCGTCCTAGGCGGATGGGTATTGAATACCGTCTGGGGCGCTGTCAAAGATTTGCAAGAAGCCGATAAGGATCTGGCCGATAAGGTCGCCGCTATCGAGGTTCTTGTAGCAGGGCGCTACGTTACCCGCGATGAATTTAATTCAGCGTTAGGCCAAGTGTTCGCAAAACTTGACACCATTCGAGATCTTGTAAGCCAGAAAGCAGATCGGCGATGAAAGAGAACTATCCACAGGCGCTTAAGCAGGTTCTCAAATATGAGGGCGGCTACGTTGACCACCCAAAAGATCCAGGCGGCCCGACGAATAAGGGCATTACGCAAGCGGTCTATGACAGTTGGCGCAAATCACAGAATCTCCCAACGCAGAGCGTGCGCGCTATTGCTGATTCGGAAGTTGCGGCGATTTACAAGAACCTCTATTGGGATCGTGTTTCTGGAGATAATCTGCCCGACGGCGTTGATTTTGCTGTGTTCGATTTTGCAGTAAACAGTGGCGTTTCGCGCGCGTCTAGGACGTTGCAATCAATTGTTGGCGTTACGCAAGACGGCGTAATTGGGCCTGAAACTATTGAAGCGGCTAAAACCTACGTCGCGATGGCCGTCACAAACAAGCGACTGGCGTTTATGCAGTCCCTATCGATCTGGTCTACGTTTGGCAAAGGATGGTCTGCACGTATCGCAGACGTCAAAGCACAGATTAAATCACTATGCGGATAATCTTAATTTGCCTTCTACTGTCAGGCTGCGCGCCGGCTAAATATATTTTTGATTGCACAGTAACGCAACCTGAGAACTGTAACTAATGGATCCGCGATTGGCGTATATAGTGTACGCAGTCGCTGCCGCAGCTTCGATAGCGTATGGAGCCAAATTGCTTTTTATGCTTGGCATCTACTTCAGGAGGACAATGGAATGATTAAGAATTGGAAGACAACTATCCCAGGAATCATCACGCTCGTTGGTGTCCTTTTCAATGCGTGGCAGACCAAGACACTTGACTGGCCTTCTTTGCAAGCCGCGTTAATTGCCATCGGTTTGATTGGCGCTAAAGATTTTAACGTCACGGGCGCATGACCACCGTAATCTTAATTGGCTTATTTTTAACGGTGCTCTATGGCGGCGTTAAAATGCTAATAGCTGACGCTTATGATCGAGGCCGGCGTGAGGAAGTCACACGTCGTATGGATCTGCAAGCCAAACTGAAAGCACAACAGACCAATGTCGTTATGGCCCCTAAAACCGTGGACGATACTGCTACTGATCTCGACAACGGCACTTTCTAGTTGCCAATCAACGAGCGGCGGGTCATGCCCGCCACTCGCACAATACTCAGTCGCTCAACAGCGCGCTGTTGCCGCTGAACTGCGGCGGCTCCGTGGAACCGAAACGGCTCAATTTATCATCGATTACGGCAAGCTCCGCGCGGCGTGTAGACTTTAGCGGCTCGGTCTTAGCTGGTCTCAGCTCAGTGCGCTTCTTGTATCCAATGTTCGCGCCGGTATCAGCTTTCTGCGCTATGTAGTCCGCAGCAAACTGCGCTGCAAACGCTTCATAGTTCATAGCGTCTACGCGGCTATCAAGATGTGTAGGGTCATTAAACGCCCGCGCATTCTTAACGCAAACCATAATAATCGCCACTTCAAACGGATGGATGTCGCGCCCCAATCGCAACGATGCCAAGTCCGCTATAAGCTGGAAATTATTTTCGATGCCGCCATACGTCTCACCGCGCTCGGCGATGATATCAGCGGCCTGTCTTAGAAGATCGGTAGGTGTATGCATCTTTCAACAATTCCTCTCTTTCGCGCAACACTCGCAGAATGTTGTAGCGTTGATGCAAGCGGGTCATAATAAAAGCGCGCCGCCCATTCGCGCGTTCATCCTGAAGCAGATCGTAGATCTCCTTCTCGGATAAATCGGGTAATTTCTCATTCAATTCATGCCAGTGCATAATTCCTCCAACGCCAGTTCGGACATGGAGCGCTTGTCTCTTAGCGCGGTTTGGATCTTTTCATCGATGGTGTTAGCACAAATAATATTGTAACACCAGACATCTTTTGTTTGCCCGCTGCGGTGCAAGCGACCAATGGTTTGCTCATACAGCTCCAGCGACCAAGGCAGCGACAGGAAAATAATTTTGTTGCCGCCAAACTGTAGGTTCAATCCATGACCGGCGGACTTGGGGTGAATCGCTAATAGCTCAAGTTCACCTTTGTTCCACTTGTCAACAACATTTGCGTCATCCATAGTAGAGAGTTGTGGATAACGTCTTTTAAGTTCTGCTAACTCTTCTTTGTAGTTGTAAACGATGATCGTGTTCGCTCGTTGATTCTCTTCGAGTATTTCATCCAACAGATCAAACTTATGGGATCCGATCCATTCCGGCTTATCCAGTCCGTAAATGAAGCCGCCGGCAAGTTGCTGAAGCTTTTGCGTAACAACCGCCGCCGTTGGAGCGCTGATGGTCTGATCAAGTTCAAGGACAAACTCCCTCTTCATAGCGTTGTAGTGCGTCATGTCCATTGTACAACGCATGTCAACGACATGCAGCTCCGGCAATTTGTCCTTATACTCGCCGGCCTCTAGCACATATGTCGCCGGCTTGATGGTCGCCATCACGCTAGGCAGCGCGTTAGGTAACGGCACCCATTGCTGGTATTCGCGGTTCAAGCAGTAAAAATACTGTTGCAGAAACGCGCCTTTGCTGCGGCCTAGCAGCTTTTGATCAACGACCTTGCACTGGCCGAACACGTCCTCCAGGCCGTTAGACGTAAACGAACCAGTCAAACCCCAGCGTATGTGGAAGTTGTCAAGTATTTTTATTAAGTGCTTGAACCTTTTTCCACTGGGATTCTTGAGCCGCGTCAGCTCATCGAAGACGACGGCGTCAAAGCCGGCAGGATCTATTGATGGAATGTTGTCATAGTTGGTTACGACTACATCCGCTTCGCTTTCAAACGCTTCTCGGCGTTGCGCTGGCGTGCCAACAGCTACAGCGATGGGCATCTCAGGAGCCCACTTTGGCCCTTCGACAGGCCACACGTCGGTGCAGACGCGCTTGGGTGCGAGCACTAGCCAGCGCTGCACAAAGCCCTTTTCAAGCATGTCGCGCATAGCTGTCAGTGTTATTGCTGTCTTTCCCGCGCCTACTGGCGCAAGGATCATGGCGCGGTTTTTACAAAATAAAAAATCCGCTGCTTCGTCTTGATAGGGTCGCAGTTTCATTTTTTTGGCGTCGTAAGCAAAAATTTCATAAGTGCTTTTGTTGCAATCCCAGTAATAAGATGCACACGAAACATTGACATAGCTTTTTCGTCATCAAGAATGTTTAAATACACTCCGTCTGCCTCTCCGCAACTTTCTGCAATTATTGTTCGTAGCTTTGACTCAAATTTTTCTAGCTCTTTAATTCTCTTTCTAGCGCCCATCGGTCTACTTGCTCCCTATTCCACAAACACGCGTAATGCTGATTCATACGCTTCATGTCTTGTGCAAACACTTTCTGAAGCGCCGACAACTTGCCGCCGCTCGTTTTCAATTCGATGAACCACGTCTCGCCGTTTGGTAAACAGACAATCCTATCTGACACCCCACGATGTGATAGCGAATTGAATTTATAGGCTTCTCCGTCCATAGAGCGGACGGTTTTAACCAAATATTGTTCGATTTCTGATTCGTTCATAAAAAAGTTATTGCATAAACAAAAAAAGTTGTCTAGTGTGATTCGCATAAGGGAGACATTAAATGGCACATTCTACTATCGTCGGGGGTTCTTCGGCAAAGCGCGTTAAAAATTGCCCTGGCAGTGTTGCATTAGTTACCAAAGTTCCGCCCAAGCCGTCGTCATCATACGCTGAAGAAGGCACGTTCCTGCATGAATGCATGGAGCGTATACTTAACGGCGAATCAATTGATACGTTTAAAGACGCGACTGAGGAACAGATCAATGAGAAATTACGGCCTGCATTCGCGGCGCTCGATGAGATCGATCCAGACGGAAAGCTTGAGTTCCAGACCGAAGTTCACGTCGCGTTTCCTGAGCCATTGCAGGAAGTATTTGGGTCTTGCGACGTTGTGGGGCGTCGCGGTGATACTGCTATTATTCTTGATTGGAAATTCGGCAGCGGCGTCTGGGTTGATGCAGAAGAAAACGATCAGCTCATGTTCTACGCAGCCGCAGCTATGCACACAGAAAGCTGCCGCTGGGCCTTTGAAGGCGTCAGCAAAATCGAATGTATCATCGTCCAGCCTCCTTACGTCAAAGTCTGGGAAACAACCCCAGGGCGAATCAAAAACTTTGAGCGTGAATTGGTGCGTGCTATTC
>Ga0209770_10000821_pt1 | contig 16507 bp, 13 predicted proteins | sample LauGreSu1BDMLBDD_2_FD_187572 | JGI IMG/M metagenome (GOLD analysis project Ga0209770, IMG submission 187572) | Freshwater lake microbial communities from Lake Michigan, USA - Su13.BD.MLB.DD (SPAdes) (version 2) | ecosystem: Environmental > Aquatic > Freshwater > Lake | place: Lake Michigan, USA...
GTTGACGATCTCGATGCGCTTCTCGGCGGCCTCGAGGCGCGAGTGGCAGAAGCGCGACAGCTGCACGCCGCGCTCGTAGAGCTCGAGCGATGTCTCGAGCGCCAGGTCGCCCTCTTCGAGCTTCTTGACGATGGTCTCGAGTTCGGCGATGGCGGCTTCGAAGTCTTTAATCGTTGGGTCCATGGGTCCTGGTAATCGTGGCGTCGAGGGAGCCGCGCTCCAGCGTCACGCGGATCGCGTCGCCGGCGCGAAGCGTCGCCGCGTCTCGAATAATACGCGTTCGGGCGGCATCCCAGGTCACGGCGTAGCCGCGGCCCAGGACCGCGAGCGGGCTCAAGCCCTCCAGCCGCGCGGCGAGGCCGCCCAGGCGCCCTTGCGCGTGGGTGACGCGGCGGCGGGCCGCGGCCGTCAATTGGGCCTCGCGCGAGACCAGCCGCGTGCGGATGGCGCCCAGCCGGTGGCGGGGGTCGAATTGGTCGAGCGACCGGCGCAGCAGTTCGTGCCGGCGTGATCGGCGCGCCACCGCATGGCCGGCGCCGTGCCGCAGCGCCGAGGTCAGCTCCGACACGTGGCGCCCGCGAAACGCCAGCCGTCCCGGGTAGCCCGCGTAGCCGGGCCGGGCTTCGAGCAGGTGGAGCCGCGACTCCAGCCGCCGCAGGCGATGGCCCATGGCCGCGTCGAGCCGTTCGCAAATGCGATCGATATGCGCAAAGAACTGGTCCTTGCGGCCGACGACCATTTCGGCCGCCGCCGACGGAGTGGCGGCGCGCAGGTCGGCGACGAAGTCGGCAATCGTCGTGTCGGTCTCGTGGCCGACGCCCGAGATCACCGGCACCGGCGAGGCCGCGATCGCGCGGGCCACGACTTCTTCGTTGAAGGCCCACAGGTCTTCGAGCGACCCGCCGCCGCGCCCGACGATGATCACGTCGACGTGCGGGACCCGGGCCACCAGCCTGAGCGCGCGCGCGATCTCGCCGGCCGCGCCCTCGCCCTGGACGCGTGTCGGCGCGATGATCAAGTGGGCGTTGGGGTAGCGCCGGCGCAGCACGCGCACCATGTCGCGCAGCGCGGCGCCGTCGATTGACGTGACGAGGCCGATGCGGCGGGGCAGCGCCGGCAGCGGCCGCTTGCGCGCGGCCTCGAACAGGCCGTCGGCCGCCAGTTTCTTCTTGAGCTGCTCGAACGCCACTTGCAGGGGGCCGAAGCCTTGCGGCTCCAGGTGCTCGCAAATCAGCTGGTACTCGCCCTTGACGTCGTAGACGCTGATCTTGCCGCGCGCCACCACGCGCAAGCCGTCTTCGGGCTTGAACTTGAGATAGCGCAGCGAGCCGCGGAAGATGACCGCCTTAACCTGCGACGCGCTGTCCTTGAGCGTGAAGTAAAGATGCCCGGTGTTCCACAGCCGCGCATTCGAAATCTCGCCCTCGACCCACACGGCCTGGAATCTCGATTCGAGCGTGTCGCGAATCGTGGCCGACAGCTCGCTGACGGTCAGGACTTGGCGCGTCGGCGCTGTCGAGACGGGCGGCATCGAAGCCGGCGGAGCGGTTCCAGCCGTCAGTTTCGGCGAGAACTCGTAGCGCGCCTTGGGTGGAGTGTTCGGCACCGCCGGGACCTCTGGCCCGCCTTTGCTCGCGGCAGTTGCGGGCGCGAGCTTCGGCGAGGTCTCGCCCGAGCGGCCTTCGGCCGCGGAGGCGGACACCCCAGGCACCGTTGGCTCGTCATCAAACGGCAGTTTGCTCATGACGAGTGCACGGCCGACGCCTGGTCGGTCATCGCCTGCAGCTGCCGTTCCGTGAGCGCGATGCGCGCGATTGCCGTGGCCTTGCCCGTCGCCGGATCGGCCGTAATCGTCACCCCGTGCAGGCGAACATCGCCGGTGGCCGGTTCGAAGCGACCGGGCAGGCCGGTGACAAAGCGGGCGATCACCGCCGTCTTGTCCATGCCGATCACGCCGTCGTGTGGGCCGGTCATGCCGGCGTCGGTCAGGCACGCCGTGCCGCCGGGCAGGATGCGCTCGTCCGCGGTCTGCACATGGGTGTGCGTGCCGACCACCGCGGCGACCTGGCCGTCGAGGTACCAGCCGAGCGCCACCTTTTCAGACGTCGTTTCCGCGTGCATGTCGACGAAGACGACCTGCGCGCCGTCGGCCCTGACGCGGGCGATCTCGCGCACGGCGGCGCGGAACGGATCGTCGATGGCATGCAGGAAGACCCGGCCCATGACGTTGACGACGCCCACCGCGACGCCGCCGCGGCTCTGCGCGACGTACGAACCAAGCCCCGGGGTGCCTTCCGGATAGTTGGCGGGCCGGATCAGGCGCGGCTCGTCCGCGATGAACTCGAGCGCTTCGCGCTTGTCCCAGACATGGTTGCCGGTGGTGATGACGTCGACGCCGGCGGCGAAAATCTCGCGCGCGTTGTCGCGGGTGATGCCCGCGCCGCCGGCGGCGTTTTCGCCATTGGCAATCACGAGGTCCACGCCTTGCGCGGCGGCCAGCGCCTTGAGGTGCTTGCGCAGCAGGTCACGCCCGGGGCGGCCCACGATATCGCCGATGAAGAGCAGCTTCATTCCGAAGCCGGGGCGGCGCCGGTATCGACAGGAATCAGGGTGCTTTGGCCCCGGCGTTCATCCCGGCGGGGAAGCACGACCCGGAGTTCGCCCTGGGCCAGCCGGGCCCGGGCCCGGCCCACATCGACCGCGCCGGCCACGCGCACGGCGCGGGCAAACCGGCCGAAGTCGCGCTCGACCAGGTGAAAGCTGGCCGGGGTGTTCTTCGAGAGGAGGGGGCGTTCCTTTTCCCCCACGATCAAGACGACGCCGGATTTGACCAACACGCGCAGGGCATCGGCGGCCACGCCGGGGAGGTCGAGAACGATCTCAACCGTCCGCTCGGTCTCGAACACGTCGACCACGGGCATGCACTCGCCAGCTACAACATGCCGCCGATCGGGCCGCCGCCGGGCGAGATCCTCAAACAGGCGCTGGACGTCCTGGGTCAGGTCGGCCGGATCGAGGTCCATGGAGCTGGAAGAAAAGGCGACCATGTCTCGATTCTAGCGCGGGTCGGAAACCTTTCGGGTTTCTCAACGTCTTACCTGTAGTGAGTGTTACACACTAAGATTTAGTTATTGACATGCACTCATGTTTGGGCGATACTGAAGGAGTCCGAGGGAGGACTGAAGAAATGGCAACCAAAGGCAGAGTGATCGGCATCGACCTGGGCACCACGAACTCCGTGGTCTCGGTCATGGAAAACGGGCAGCCCACCGTCATCGTGAACCAAGAGGGTGCTCGTACGACTCCGTCCGTGGTCGGCTTTGGCAAGGATGGCGACCGCCTCGTCGGCCAGGTTGCCAAGCGCCAGGCCGTGACCAACCCCGAAAACACCGTGTTCTCGGTCAAGCGCTTCATGGGCCGCAAGTTCAGCGAGGTCACTGAAGAAACCAAACGCGTCCCCTATTCGGTGACCCAAACCTCGACCGGCGAGGCCCGCATCACCGTGCGCGGCAAGCAGTACTCACCGCCCGAAATCTCCGCGATGATCCTGCAGAAGCTGAAGCAGGCCGCGGAAGACTACTTGGGCGACAAGGTCACCGACGCGGTGATTACCGTGCCGGCCTATTTCAACGACTCGCAGCGCCAGGCCACCAAGGACGCCGGCCAGATTGCCGGCCTCAACGTGCTGCGCATTGTCAACGAGCCGACCGCGGCCGCGCTGGCGTATGGCCTCGACCAGAAGAAGAACGAGACCATTGCCGTGTTCGACCTGGGGGGCGGCACGTTCGACATCTCGGTGCTCGAAGTCGGTGAGGGCGTGGTCGAGGTGAAGGCGACCAACGGCGACACGCACCTTGGCGGCGACGACTTCGACCAGCTGGTGGTCGAGTGGATGACGTCGGAGTTCAAGAAGAGCGACGGCATCGACCTCACCAAGGACCGCATGGCCCTGCAGCGGCTGAAGGAAGCCGCCGAGAAGGCCAAGATCGAGTTGTCGTCGGCGATGGAGACCGAGATCAACCTGCCGTTCATCACGGCCGATGCCTCGGGCCCCAAGCACATGGCCATGAAGCTGTCGCGGGCCAGGCTCGAGTCGCTGGTCGAGGGCCTGGTGCAGCGGACGATGGGGCCGCTCAAGCAGGCGTTGGTCGATGCCGGCCTCAAGCCGTCCGACGTGGACGAGGTGGTGCTGGTCGGCGGCTCGACTCGCATGCCGCGCGTGCAGCAGGTGGTCAAGGAATACTTCGGCAAGGAACCGCACAAGGGCGTGAACCCGGACGAAGTGGTCGCGATTGGCGCGGCGGTTCAGGGCGGGGTCCTCGCCGGGGACGTCAAGGACGTGCTGTTGCTCGACGTGACGCCGTTGTCGCTCGGCATCGAGACGCTGGGCGGCGTGACCACGGTGCTGATCCCGCGCAACACCACCATCCCGTCGAAGAAGAGCGAGATCTTCTCGACCGCGACCGACAGCCAGACCAGCGTCGAGGTGCACGTGCTGCAGGGCGAACGCTCGATGGCGCGCGACAACCGGACGTTGGGGCGGTTCCACCTGACCGGACTGCCGCCGGCCCCGCGCGGCCTGCCGCAGATTGAAGTCAGCTTCGACATCGATGCCAACGGCATTGTCAGCGTGGTCGCCAAGGACAAGGCCACCGGCAAGGAGCAGGCCATCACCATCAGCGGCGCCGGCGGCCTCAACAAGGCGGAAGTGGAACGCATGGTGAAGGAAGCCGAAGCCCAGGCCGCCGAGGATGCCAGGAAGCGCGAAGAGGTGGAGGCCCGCAACAAGGCCGAGGCCGAAGCGCACCAGGCAGCCCAGGCTGCCAAGGCGGCGCAGAACGCGCCCCAGCAGGAAACGCCGGCCGGCGGCGCGACAGACGGCCACGTCGTCGCCGACAAGGACGGCGACGTCGTGGATGCAGAGTTCGCGGAAACGCGGTAACTAACAATCGGCATGGGGGCCCAGGGCCTGGGGGCTTGAAACACGCTCCCAAGCCCTCAGGCCCTTAAGCCCCTGGACCCATCAAGGAGCATGAAATGTCCATCGTTCGATTCGATCCGTTCGCTGACCTCCTGACCAACGGCCGCTGGGTGCCCGCGGTCGACATTTTCGAGAATGGCCAGCAGGAACTGGTGCTCAAGGCCGAGTTGCCCGACATGAAGCGCGAAGACATCGCCGTCGTGTTCGAGAACAACACGCTCACGCTCAAGGGCGAACGCAAGTTCGCGGCCGACGTGAAGCAGGAGCAGTTCCACCGCGTCGAGCGGGCCTATGGCACGTTCAGCCGGTCGTTCTCGCTGCCGTCGAGCGTGGATGCCAGCCGCATCGCGGCCGAATACAAGAACGGCGTGCTGACCGTGAAGCTGCCGTTCCGCGAAGAGACTCGTCCGCGCACCATCAACGTCGAGGTCGCGGCTTAGAACCTGACGGGGCGGTACTGCCGGCCGGGAAGGCAATCCGGGACGGGGAGCGGCTACGGACGGGGACGAATGGTCCCCGTCACCCGGGCCACCCCGTCAAGAGTTGTCGCCCCCGACAAGCATTGCCGTTGCCGGTGGTCTCGGAGTAGACTGAGAGGCTATGTCAGAGACTGAAATCCCGCAAGCGGCCGACGAGACCCCTGCCGACGAAGCGCCTATCGTCCACCCGAAGGCGGCGCCGATCGAAAGCCGGTTCCTCTATGTCGACGTGTCGGCCCTGCGCGCCAAGCAATTGCGCCGCGGCGCCCGCGTCCGTCTCGATGCCGAGACGCTGGACATGCTGCCCGCGTCGAAGCTGATCAAGCCGGAACGTGTTGCCATGGAAGAGGTTAAGCAGAACCTCGTCCAGTGGGACCTGCCCGACTTCAAGGTCGTCGTCGACCTGCGCTAGACAAGGTCAAAAGTTAAAAGTTAAAAGGGGCGATCGAAGGCCCCTTTCACTTCCTGCTTTTCACTTTCTACTTTCTACTTTCTACTTTTCATTTTTCGCTTTTCCCTCCCTCCTGCCCGGAACCCCACGGGGCCCTGCCTCGTCTGTTTCATTAAGATGCTCACGATGATTGCGTTAGCCGCGATGCTGGCCGCGGGTCTCGCGGTAGCGTTGGTCGTCGGCCTCATCTTCTTCGTGGTGAAGGTCGTGCTCTGGGCGGTGTTTCTGCCGTTCCGCATCCTGTTCAAGCTGCTCTGGATCCCGTTTGGCCTGGTCACCGGCGCGTTTGGCCTGGTCACCGGCGCGATTGGCCTGGCCGCCGGTGCGGCGTTGCTGCCCATCCTGCTCGTCGTCGGCGGCGCCGTGGCCTTGATTGGCTTGGTTGCCGCGATCATCGCGCTCGTGATCCCGGCGATTCCGTTCGTGCTGCTCGGACTGGTGATTTGGGCATTCCTGCGCCGCCAGCCCGCCGTCGTGGCGTAGTACTCCGGCGGGTGCCTCCGCACCCTTGCACTCCTGGCACCCTCGGCACCCTTAGGCACCCTAGGCACCCTAGGCACCCTAGGCCCTTTGGGGGCTGCTATGATTCCGCCCGATGCAGGTACCGCTGACCCCCCTGGAATTCATGCGCCGGACGCGGCGGCTGTACGCCAACCGCGAGGGCGTCGTCGACGGCGATCAGCGCTGGACCTACGGCGAGTTTTTCGACCGCTGCGATCGCTGGTCGGCGGCGTTGCAGCGCATGGGGGTGGCGCAGGGAGACCGCGTCGCATACATCGCGCCGAACACCCACGCGCAGCTCGAGTCGTTCTACGCGGTCCCGCAACTGGGCGCGGTCCTGGTGCCCATCAACTTCCGCCTGGTGGCCGACGACTTCCGCTACATGATCCAGCATAGCGGCGCCAAGGTCGTCTGCGTGTCGCGCGACTACCTGGCGGCCGTCGATGCGATCCGCGCCGAGCTGACGGAGGTCGCGCACTTTGTCGCCCTTGACTCCTCCTGCGCCACGGCTCCGGAGGACAAGGGCAGTGGCGCCGACTGGCTGCCTTACGAGTCCCTGATCGCGGACGCGCCGGCCGACTTCACGCGCCCGGCCATCGGCGAGAACGATCTACTCACCATCAACTACACCAGCGGCACGACGTCCCGGCCCAAGGGCGTCATGATCACGCACCGTAACGCGTGGGTGAACTGCGTCGGCATGCTGACGCATACGCCCATGACCCCGGCCGACACGTACTTGTGGACGCTGCCGATGTTCCACGCCAACGGCTGGACCTTCACGTGGACGGTCACGGCCGCCGGCGCGCGGCACGTGTGCCTGCCGAAGTTCGATGGTGCCACGGTGTTTCGCGTCGCGGCCGCGGAGCGCGTGACGCGGATGTGCGCCGCGCCGACCGTGCTGATCATGCTCGCCAACGCCCCGGCCGAGGTCAAGCAGGGCGCGCCGCGCGGCGTCGGCGTCATGACCGCCGGCGCGCCGCCGGCAGCGGTCACCATCCAGCGCATCGAGGACGAGTTGGGGTGGGACGTCATCCAGATCTACGGCCTGACCGAAACCGCGCCCGCGATCAGCATCTGCGAGCCGCGGCCCGAGCACGCCGCGTTGTCGCGCGACGAGTGCGCCCGCATCAAGGCGCGCCAGGGCGTCGAGCTGATCACCTCGGGCGAGTTGCGGGTCGTCGACGACCACGGGCGGGAAGTGCCCGCCGATGGCAAGACGCCCGGCGAGATCGTGGCGCGCGGCAACGTGATCATGGCCGGTTATTACAACGATCCCGAGGCGACCGAGAAGTGCATGGGGGACGGCTGGTTTCACACCGGTGATGCGGCGGTCGTGCACCCGGATGGCTACGTGCAGATCACCGATCGCCTGAAGGACGTGATCATCAGCGGCGGCGAGAACATCTCGTCGGTGGAAGTCGAGGCCATGCTGCTGCGCCACGAGGCCGTCCAGGAGGTGGCTGTCGTCGGCCTGCCGAGCGAGAAGTGGGGCGAGTCGCCCCACGCGTTTGTCGTGTTCAAGAGCGGCCAGTCGGCGACCGCCGAGGCGCTGCGCCAGTTCTGCCGCGCGCACATGGCGCACTTCAAGGTGCCGCACGACTTCACGCCGATCGCGGAACTGCCGAAGACGGCCACCGGCAAGATTCAGAAGTTCGTCTTGCGCAAGGGCCGGCCCAACATCACGGCCCAATAACCGCCCAGCACCGTTGCCGTGACAATGGCCGGCCAGAGTCCCAGGGTAAAGCGCGAGAAGCCGGCTGCCAGCAGCGCCGTCAACAACAGGCCGCCATGCGCGACGAGCGCCGCGAGACACGCGGCCGCCGGCACCGGCGGCAACCGAACCGCACCCGCCGCGCCGAGCATGCCGACGACGGCCAGCACGGCGGTCACGATGCCGGCGGTGGTGATGGCCAGCTGCAGGTAGCGGACGCGCTCGCTGGCCGGCAGGGACATGGCGTCGCCCGGCTCGAGCCGCAGAGCCTCGCGTTCGAACGGCAGCGGACGATTGGCCGCGAGAAAGGTACTGAGGGCCGCGGCGGTGTCGGGGTGGCGCAGCCGATCGACGACCCAGAGCGATCTGAGGTGCAGCGCGGTGAGCTGGGCGAACGCAAACGGCGCGCGCGTGAGGCGCGCCCACCCGGCGGCGCCGAGCGCGGCCGTCTGCTGCGGCTCGCCGCGATCGGGCATCAGCCCTCGCGAGGGATCCGCGCAGGCGCCCTGCAGGCAGGTCTCGTAATAAATCGCGAGCACCGCGCGCACGTCGCGCGGGGCCCGGGCCAGGAGCTGGCGAATCGGGGCATAGCGGACCTCGAGGTGCTCATCCAGTGCCGTCCGCAAGGGATCGTTGCCGGCGGGCGCCGGCGGGGCGTCGAGCAGCGCCGCCTTGGCGAACAGGTGGCGGCCCATCAGGCTCGACGAGTTGCCGTGGTGAACAATCGGCGCCATTGCCTGCTCGGCGGCGACCACGACCAGGAAGGGGGCGAGCGCCGCGGCCAGGAAGTAGACGAGCTGCGGGCGCTTCAGCCGCCGCCCCTGCATCAGCGCCATGATCGCCAGGATCGGCAGCAGCGCGAATCCGGTGCGGCGGATCGTGACGCTGGCGCCGGCGATGGCGGCAATGGGCACCATCAAGTGCCACGAGGCGTGGTGCACGAACCGAACCATCAGGCCAAGCACCAGCACGATTGCCGAGAGGAACAGCGACTCGCTCAGAAGCGAAGCGTGAAACGCGGTGAGTTGCGGCACCGCCATGCAGCCGGCCAGGACCACGATTGCTGGCCACACGCGGCTGGTCGCATGAATCAACTCACGGCCGAGAAAGGCCAGCGCCGCCGAGTAGATGAGCGGCTGCGCGATCATGGCCCCCCGCGCGCCCACCAGGCTCAGGAAGACCGGGTAGCCCAGCGGGACAATCGGCGAAAACGAGAGGTAGTGCGCCGAGTCGGGCGTCGTGATGGGGCCGCCCGGATGGGTGAACAGGCAGTAGAGCGCGTACGAAACGCAGAGCGCGATGACGGCCGCCATCAACCCGCCTTCGCCAGGGCCACGATGGGCAAGGCCCTAGTTGGGAACCTCGAGGTGAAATGCCGTGTCGCGCTGATAGGCGTCGGCCGCGCGCAGCAGGGTGCCCTCGTCGAACAGGCGCCCGGTCAGCTGGAAGCCAATCGGCAGGCGTTCCGCCGAGAACCCGCACGGCACGCTGATCGCCGGAAGGCCGGTCAGGTTGGCGCTGACCGTGAAGATATCGTTCAGGTACATCTGGATTGGATCGCTGGTCTTCTCGCCCAGCTTGAACGCCGGCGTCGGCGTCGTCGGCGTGGCAACCACGTCGACCGAGGCGAACACCTGCTCGAAGTCGCGCCGCAGCAACGTGCGCACCTGCTGCGCCTTCAGGTAATACGCGTCGTAGTAGCCGGCGCTCAGCACGTACGTCCCGAGCATGATGCGGCGCTTCACCTCGGCGCCAAAGCCTTCGTCGCGCGAGCGTTCGTACATGGTCAGCAGCGTGTCGTCCTTCTCGATCTTCGTGCGGTGGCCGTACCGCACACTGTCGTAACGCGCGAGGTTGGAGGAGGCCTCGGCCGTCGCGATCAGGTAATAGACGGGGATGCCGTAACCGGCGTGCGGCAGCTCGATGTCAACCAGCGTCGCGCCGCGGGCGGCGAGCGCCTGCATGGCGTCATGAAACGCGGCCAGCACCGGTGCGTCCACGCCGTCGCCGAGAAACGCCCTCGGGATGCCAATGCGCAGGCCCTGCACGTCGCCCGTGAGCGCCGCCAGCAGGTCGGGCATCGCCTCGCTCGACGAGGTCGCATCGTGCCCGTCGTGCCCGCCGATCACCTGGAGGGCGAGCGCGGCATCGGCCACGGTGTGCGTGAACGGCCCAATCTGGTCGAGCGACGACGCGAAGGCCATGAGCCCGTAGCGCGACACCCGGCCGTAGGTCGGCTTCAGGCCGACGATGCCGCACAGCGCGGCGGGCTGGCGGATGGAGCCGCCCGTGTCGGAGCCGAGCGCGAGGGGCACCATGCGGCCGGCGACCGCGGCGGCCGAGCCGCCGCTCGACCCGCCGGGCGTGCGCGTCACGTCCCAGGGGTTGCGCGTGGGACCCAGGGCCGAGTTCTCGGTGGACGAACCCATCGCGAACTCATCCAGGTTGGTCTTGCCGATCATGACCGCGCCCGCGGCCTCGAGCCGCTCGACGACCGTGGCCGTGTAGGGCGGCACGTAGCCGCGCAGGATTCGCGACGAGGCCGTCGTCGGGATCCCGGTGGTGCACATGTTGTCCTTGATCGCGACCGGGACGCCGTGCAGCGGCCCGCGCGGGAGGCCGGCCTGCTGCCGCGCGTCGAGGGCGCGCGCGCGCGCGAGGGCGCGTTCCGCGGTCACCGTGTTGAACGCGCTCAGCGTCGGCTCGAGGACCTTGATGCGCTCGAGGTGGGCTTCGCACGTCGCCAGGGCGGTGGTCTCGCCGCTGGCTATCTTGGCCGCGATGTCTTGGGCAGAGTCCTGCCCTCCGTAGCCGTGGCGGAGGACGGTCATCCGATGACCCGTGGAACTTTGAAGAGGCCCGCTTCGCGCGCGGCGTCGGGGGCGTTGGCCAGCAAATCTTCGCGCGACAGCGACGGCTGCAGCGCGTCTTCGCGATCGACCGGGCGGTTGAGCACGTGCGACGTGGGCGGCACGCCGGTGGTGTCGAGCGTGTTGATCTGCTCGACGTAGGCAAGAATCCCGCCCAGCTGCCGGGTGAACAGGTCCAGTTCGTCGGTGGTGAGTTCGAGGCGGGCCAGTTCCGCGATCCGCTTCACATCGCTCTGAGTCAGGGTAGACACGATCCGGTCAATTCTATCGCAGCGGGACCAGGTCGCCTTCATCCAGCAACCAGCATTCGCCGGCAAAGCCGCTGGCCGCGACCTGGGCGCGCAGGGCCGGCAGCGCGGTGGCACGGTCGTAGCGAATCGACAGGTGATAAAGGACCAGGGTCTTCACGTTGGCCGCCCGGCCCACGTCGAGCGCCTCTTCGGTGGTGGCGTGAATGGGATACTTCCGGTCCGGCTCTTCGAGGAACGTCGCATCATGCACCAGGAGGTCGGCGCCGGCGACGAGGGCCGGGTCAATGGGCATGGCGTCGCCGGAGTGCGCGAAGCGCACGTGGGTAACGGTTTCCAGCAATTCGTCACGGCGGCCGTCGCGGGCAGCGGTTTCGACCTCGGCCTGGCTCATGGCGGCGTGCTCGGGCTTGAGCCGCCGTTTGGTTTCGGTGACCCGGTAGCCGACGGCCGGTTCGTCCTCGACGTGGCGCACGGCGAATGCTTCAAGGGACCGGCCCTTGCCGAGCGGGATGGCCGTGCCCGGGGTGGCGGCGATCCAATTCAAGGGAAACACGACGTTGGCGTAGGAGATGCCGAGCAGCTCTCGGGCGGCTTGGATTCCCTTGGAATGCTCGGGGTAGATGATGGTCAACGGCTTCTCGTTGGCGCCCTTGCCAAACCGGCGCGCACCGATCAGGCCCGGGATCCCCAGGACATGGTCGGAGTGCCCGTGGGTGATGGCGAGCACGGAGGGGGAGAAGACGCTGGCGCCCAGGGCCAGCTGGAGCCCTTCGCCGGCGTCGATGAGCAATTGCAGAGAACGGTGCCAAAACCAGTTGGAATACATCCCCCGGCTGTAACCCCTGACATCATCAAGCATCTGACCCATTGTGACCTGACCGGCGTTTGCCAACACCTCTGACTTGGGTTTGTAGTTAGTTTCGCTTTTTTTACGTCTCGAGGATTCCCCACATCATGAACTTGAAATCCACCCTGCCAGCAGCCGCAGTTGGTCCTGCACGAATATTCGCTTTTTGTTCGTTCGCGGTGATGGCTGTAGCGTGTGGCCGCGAGCCCGGTGCGGCCGGCCCCGGCGGCCCTCCAGGCGGCGGCATGCCACCCATGCCGGTCGAGACCATCACGCTCGCGAACAAGCCTGTCGAGCAAGTCAGCGAATTCGTGGCGTCGCTCAAGTCGCGGCGGTCGAGCACCATCCAGCCTCAAGCGGAGGGTTTTCTCACCCGGATTGCCGTGCGTTCGGGGCAGCGGGTGTCCCAAGGCACCCTGCTGTTCGAGATTGATTCGTCGCCCGAGCAGGCGGCGCTGGCTTCCCTGCAGTCCATGCGCCCCATGCGCGAGGCCGAACTGAACTTTGCCCGGCAGCAGTTGGCCCGTAACCAGGCCCTGCTCGATGCCGGTGCTGTCAGCCAGCGGGACGTCGAGCAGTACGAGACCGCCGTGCGCACGACCGAGGCGCAGATCAAGGCGCTCGACGAGCAGGTCAACCAGCAGCGCAGCATGCTCGCCTACTACCGCGTCGTTGCGCCGAGCGCCGGTGTCGTCGGCGACATCCAGGTGGTGATCGGCGACCGCGTCACCAAGAGCACCGTGCTGACGACGGTTGACGAGAATGACGAACTCGAGGTCTACATCAACGTGCCGGTGCAGCAGGCGCCGCAGCTCAAGGTGGGCTTGCCCGTGCGCTTCGTGGACGATCGGGGCGAGGTCCTGGCGACCAACACGATCGGGTTCGTGTCACCCAACGTGGATACGGCCACGCAGACCGTGCTGGCCAAGGCGCCGGTGGTCGAGGGGCGCGGCCAGTTCCGCGCCGACCAGTTCGTGCGCGCCCGCGTGGTGTGGTCCGAAACGCCGGGCCTGACGGTGCCGGTCACCGCCGTGGTCCGCATCAACGGCCAGTTCTTTGCCTTTGTCGCCGCACAGGGCGGGCCGGGCATGGTCGCCAAGCAGAAGCCCGTCACCTTGGGTGAGATCATCGGCAACGACTACGTCGTGCGCGGCGGCCTGGCGCCGGGCGAGCAGTTGATCGTGTCGGGCCTGCAGAAGATTGGCGACGGCGCGCCCGTGCAGGTCGGCGTGCCGGCCGCGCCGGCCGCCGAGAAGAAGGCGTCGTAGCCATGGTTGCCGACGTCTTCATTCGCAGGCCTGTCCTCTCGATTGTCTGCTCGCTGCTGATCATTCTCGCGGGCGCGGTGTCGATTCCGACCTTGCCGATTGCCCGCTATCCCGTGCTCGCCCCGCCGGCGGTGACGGTCACCGCCTTCTACACGGGTGCCAACGCGCAGACGGTGGAAAGCGCGGTGACGACGCCGCTCGAGCAGGCCATCAACGGCGTCGAGGGGATGACCTACATCACCTCGTCCAGCACTAACAGCGGCTTCAGCACCATCACCGTCACCTTCGACGTCGATCGCGACCAGGACCTGGCGGCGGTCGACGTGCAGAATCGCGTCAACTCGGCGCTCGGCCGCATGCCCGCCGAGGTGCGCACCAACGGCATCACGGTCACCAAGGTCACGGCCGGCTTCATGGGCGGCCTCGGGTTCTTCTCCAAGGACAACCGCTATTCGAGCCTGTTCATCAGCAACTACATCGATCTCTACCTGCGCGACGCGATCAAGCGCGTCAAGGGCGTCGGCGATGTGATCGTGTTCGGCGAGCGCAAGTTCGCCATCCGGCTGTGGCTCGATCCCAATAAGCTCGCCAGTCGGCGGATGACCGGCGGCGACGTGGTGGCGGCCCTGCGCGAGCAGAACGTGCAGGTGGCGGCCGGCGCGCTCGGCGATGCGCCCTCAGGGCCCGGGCAGATGTACACCCTCAGTGTGCGGGCCATGGGCCGGCTTTCGGAGGTCTCGCAGTTTGAAGACGTGGTGGTCAAGGCGGGCCCCGGCGGCGCGCTGGTACGTATCAAGGACATCGGCCGCGTCGAGCTCGGCGCCGAGACCTATGCCTCGAACCTCCGCTTCCTCGGCCTCGAGGCCCAGGGTGTCGGCATTACCCTGTTGCCGTCGGCCAACGCCATTGACGTGTTCAACGGCGTGACGGCCGAGATGAGCCGGCTCGAGAAGAACTTCCCGCCGGGACTCGAGTGGCGCGTCGCGTTCGACAACGTGGTGGTCGTGCGCGAGTCGATCATCGAGGTGCTGTGGACGCTGGCCGAGGCCATCGGCCTCGTCATTCTCGTCATGTTCCTGTTCCTGCAGAACTGGCGCAGTACGATCATCCCCGCCATTACCATCCCGGTCTCGCTGGTCGGCACCTTCGCGTTCATCAAGCTGTTCGGCTTCTCGATCAACACGCTCACGCTGTTCGGCATCGTGCTCGCCACCGGCATCGTCGTGGACGATGCAATCGTGGTGATTGAGAACATCGAGCGGCACATGCGCGAGTTCAAGAAGCCGGCGCGCCGCGCGTCGGTCGATGCCATGCAAGAGGTGTTCGGCGCGGTGGTCGTGATTGGCATCGTGCTGGTCGCGGTCTTCGTGCCGGTGGCGTTCTTTCCCGGCGTGACCGGGCGGCTCTACCAGCAGTTCTCGCTGACGATCGCGTTCGCCGTCGTGCTGTCGGTGTTCAACGCCGTGACCCTGACGCCGGCCCTGTCGGCGCTGCTGCTCGACAAGGAAAGCCACTCGCATGGCGCCTTCTTCACCATCTTCAATCGCGTCGTCGACGCCGGCACCAACTTCTATGTCGCGGTGGTGCGCCAGTCGTTGCGGCTGCGCTACGCGATGATCGTGCTGTTTGCGGGCGGATTGTGGGCAACGTGGACCCTGTTTGGCGTGGTGCCGACCGCATTCGTGCCGGCCGAAGACGAGGGCTACTTCATGGCGATTGTGCAGGCCCCGGCCGGCGCCTCGCTCGAGTACACCACCAACATCGCGAAGCAGGCCGAGCAGATCGTCTACGCCGATCCGGACGTGGCGGCGGCCTTCGCCATCATGGGCTTCAGCTTCTCGGGAGCCGCGCCGAACAACGGCATGATGTTCATCCGGCTGAAGGATTACGCCGAACGGCGGCGCACGGACCAGTCGCTCGACGCCGTGATTAGCCGGCTGCGCGGCCAGCTCTTCGGCATTCCCGGGGCAATCGTCGTGGCGTTCCCGCCACCAGCCATCCAGGGCCTGTCCACCTTCGGCGGCTTCCAGTTCGAAGTGCTCGACCAGACCGGGTCGAGCGACATCAACGGCCTGGCCGCGGCGACGTCCGGCGTGATGGGCGCCGGCAACCAGAGCGGCCGCGTGCAGGGTTTGTTCAGCAGCTTCCGTGCCGATGACCCGCAACTGGTGGTGGACATCGATCGCGATCGCGCGCGCAGCCTGGGCTTGCCGCTGCGCGAGGTCACCGAGGCCATGCAGGTGTTCCTGGGCTCGACCTACGTCAACGACTTCGACTTCAACAACCGGGCCTATCGCGTCTACGCCCAGGCCGACGAGCGCTTCCGCGCCGGGCCGACCGACCTGAAGCAGTTGTATGCCCGGGCCTCCAATGGTGAGATGGTGTCGCTCGAAGGCGTGGTCCGCGTGCGCGAGACGACGGCGCCGCAGGTGATCAGCCACTTCAACCTGTTCCGCGCGGCCGAGATCACCGGCAACCCCATGCCCGGCCAGAGTTCGGGCCAGGCCCTGCAGGCGATGGAAGAACTGGCGGCGTCGTTGCCGGCCGGGTTCGACTTTGCCTGGGCCGGGCAGTCGCTCGAAGAGATCAAGTCGGGCACGCAGGCTGGCTACATCTTCGGGCTAAGCGTCGTGCTCGTCTACCTGGTGCTGGCCGCGCAGTACGAGTCGTTCGTGCTGCCGTTCATCATCCTGTTGGGCGTTCCTCTGGCGGTGTTCGGCGCGCTCAGCGCGCAGTTGCTCCGCGGCTTCAGCAACGACGTGTTCTGCCAGGTGGGCCTGGTGCTGCTGATCGGGCTGGCGGCCAAGAACTCGATCCTGATCGTCGAGTTTGCCGAGCAGCTCCGCGAGCGAGGGCTGTCGATCGTCGACGCGGCGGTCGAGTCGGCGCGCATCCGGTTGCGACCCATCCTGATGACGTCGCTGGCGTTCATTCTTGGCGTGCTGCCGCTGGCGCTGGCCAGTGGCGCCGGCGCCGGCGCCCGCAACTCGGTGGGCACGGCGGTCGCGGGCGGCATGGTGGCGTCGACGTTCCTGTCGGTGATCTTCATCCCCGTGCTCTACGTGGTGATTCGCACGCTGGTGCCGGGGCGCGGCCGCCACTCGCACGATGCGCCGGATGGCACGGATGGAGATGAGCCCACCGA
>Ga0209770_10000822_pt1 | contig 16488 bp, 14 predicted proteins | sample LauGreSu1BDMLBDD_2_FD_187572 | JGI IMG/M metagenome (GOLD analysis project Ga0209770, IMG submission 187572) | Freshwater lake microbial communities from Lake Michigan, USA - Su13.BD.MLB.DD (SPAdes) (version 2) | ecosystem: Environmental > Aquatic > Freshwater > Lake | place: Lake Michigan, USA...
TGCATTAACAATTCGCGACATGGTCAACGCCGAGATCGCATTTACCGATGCGATTGGAATTGAAAAGTACAAACTTGCAGTTGGTCCATCCTTAGGTGGAATGCGTGCACTGGAGTGGGCGGTGCAACTACCTGATCGTGTTGGCGCGATCTGCACCATTGGCTCATCTGCTGTTGCTACCGGTGATCAAATCGGAACCGCATCCATTCAAATTCGCGCTATAAAATCTGATCCACATTTCAATAAGGGCGATTACTACGAGCAAGAACTCGGACCCGATGAGGGAATGGGAATTGCCCGCCGCATCGCACATCTGACATATAGAACTGAGGCTGAGATGGATATCCGTTTTGGTCGCCAGATGCAGGGAGATGACACCGGTCGTTACGCCGTTGAGTCATATCTGGATCATCAGGCTAACAAGTTAGCCCAGCGGTTTGATGCCAACACCTACATCGCCCTGACAGAGGCGATGAATAGCCACGATATTGGTCGAGAGCGTGGGGGAGTTGCCGCAGCTTTGGCCACCATCAAGGTTCCGGTGGTTGCTGTCTCTATTGATACCGATCGACTCTTTCCGGTCCGCCTGCAGGCTGAGATCGCTGAATTAGCCCCAGCTGCAGCGCCTTTGGTGACGATTTCCAGCCCATTTGGACATGACGGCTTTCTAGTTGAGGTTGAGAGTGTGGGAAATGTGATCAGAGAGGCGTTAAATCTGGCCAAATAGGCCTTTTGGATGTGCATTTACCCCTGTGGACAAATTATAATATAGCCATCGCTTCAGCGGCTTCGCTGAAATAAATCAAAGGACAATTGTGGCTGTATTTAGTGCGCTCAAAAACAAGGTGAAAGCAAAAACTTCATCGAAGAAAGAAGCACCAGCGAAGAAAGCTGTTGTAAAAAAAGCCGCACCTGCGAAAAAAGCAGCACCAGTAAAGAAAGCCGCAGTTAAAAAGGCCGCACCTGCAAAGAAAGCTGCGCCCGTCAAGAAAGCCGCTGTTAAAAAAGCAGCTCCTGCGAAGAAAGCAGCAGCACCTGTTAAGAAGGCAGCACCTGCAAAGAAGGTTGAGTTAAAGAAGGATTTAACCGCCAAGGATGTTCAGCAGATTGTTGATGCAAAGAATGCGGTACTTCGCCAAAATGAGGTTCTCGCTGAACTAGATTCTCGCGGCGTTACATCTATCAATCGAATTCCAAAGAAGGCAGACAAGGATTTAGTTGATGAGGCTCGTGCGCTCGCAACTGAGGTTCCAGTATTAATTGAAAAGCTTCGCAAGAGCGGACTTGGTTCACCTTCACGTATTTTGAAAAAAGCCGAGTACGAACTTATCGCTCCAAAGCCAGAGCCAGTAAAGACGGTTGCCGCTCCAAAGGTTGATACAAAGACCGGTAAGGCGATTGTTACAAAGATTGATGGCGAAGAGGTTGAGCTTGAAGAGGTTGAACTTGAAGATGTAGAAACCTTGATCAAGGAAGTTGTCGAAATTATCGATGGCGAAGAAGAGGAAAAGGGAAATCAACCTCGTGTTGTAGATCTTGCCTCAGATGATGCAACTCAGGGCAATGAGGAAAACGCCTTTACATTAAAGGCTTCTGAAGAAGATGATGCACCTGCACAGACAGTTATGACTGCTGGAGCAACAGCTGACCCGGTTAAGGATTATTTAAAGCAGATTGGCCGCGTTGCACTTTTGAATGCAGAGCTTGAAGTAGAGCTTGCAACACGTGTAGAAGTTGGTCTTTTTGCAGAGGAAAAACTAAAGCATGAAAAGAAGTTAGATAAGAAGTACAAGCGCGAACTTGAATGGCTTGTTGAAGATGGAAAGCGCGCGAAGAATCACCTGCTCGAAGCAAACCTTCGTTTGGTTGTTTCTCTTGCAAAGCGTTACACCGGTCGCGGAATGTTGTTCTTGGACTTGATCCAGGAAGGTAACTTGGGTCTGATCCGTGCCGTTGAGAAGTTCGACTACACAAAGGGTTACAAGTTCTCGACATATGCAACTTGGTGGATCCGACAGGCGATCACTCGTGCGATGGCTGACCAGGCTCGTACGATCCGTATTCCGGTTCACATGGTTGAAGTTATTAATAAGTTGGCACGTGTACAGCGCCAGATGCTTCAGGATCTTGGTCGCGAACCGACCCCTGAAGAGCTAGCTAAGGAACTCGACATGACACCTGAAAAGGTTGTCGAAGTTCAGAAGTACGGTCGTGAACCAATCTCACTTCACACACCACTTGGTGAAGAAGGAGATTCAGAGTTCGGTGATTTGATTGAAGACTCCGAAGCGGTTGTTCCAGCTGATGCGGTTTCATTTACATTGCTACAAGAGCAGTTGCACTCAGTTCTGGACACATTGTCAGAGCGTGAAGCTGGCGTAGTTGCAATGCGATTTGGTTTAACTGATGGACAGCCAAAGACACTTGATGAGATCGGAAAGGTTTACGGAGTTACTCGTGAGCGCATTCGTCAGATTGAATCAAAGACAATGTCAAAGCTTCGTCACCCATCACGCAGCCAGGTTCTACGCGACTACCTCGATTAAGAGTTAGTTGTGAGCAATCCAAAGGTTTTCATTAATCCAAAGAGCGGATCAATTCGCTTAACTGGAACGGTGGACATTGTTGATTCTGAGGGCAATGTCATTGAGACAATTGAAAACCCAAAGTTTTGTGGCTGTGGCCACTCACAAGAAAAGCCCTTCTGCGATGGTTCGCATAAGGGCTTTCTCGATAAAAAAGATTAGTTTTTAGATTCGATTAACTTTTCAGTCTCATCTTGAATCTTTGCAGCAATAGGCTTTAGCTTTTCAGCATATTCCTTGCCGTGGTGAGCACAGAACATAAGCTCTCCGCCATTAAGTAGCACTGCGCGCACATAAGCCTGTGCTCCGCAACGATCGCAGCGATCGAGGGCGTTAAGAGGTACTGATTCAAGCAACAACTGTTCTGTCACATCTCTCTCCGTTTCCGTGTGAACTGCTTACTTCTATGGAACAGGAAACCACATTTATTTATTCCCCGCTCGTTAATATTCATTTAATTTCACGAATTAACGCTGAATTAACACTGAGAGTCGACAAATCCCAATATCTGAGAGCTTTTTGGGCGCGCTTACGCTGAAAAATAGGGTGAGGCGGATAATCTTTCGCCCCATGGCCGAGAAAGATGCAGTTGCGACCCCTTCGCAAGATAGCTATACCGCAAAAGATTTAGCGGTTCTCGAAGGCCTTGATGCGGTCCGTAAACGCCCAGGTATGTATATCGGTTCAACCGATTCACGTGGCCTCATGCACTGCTTGTGGGAAATTATTGATAACTCAGTTGATGAGGCGCTTGCAGGACATTGCAAGAAGATCGAAATCAATCTTGAATCAGATGGATCTGTTGAAGTACATGATGATGGTCGCGGTATCCCAGTTGATAAGGAACCAAAGACTGGTTTAACAGGTGTTGAAGTTGTTTTGACCAAGCTACACGCAGGTGGAAAGTTTGGCGGCGGATCATATGCAGCCTCTGGTGGTTTGCACGGTGTTGGTGCATCAGTTGTTAACGCCCTTGCTTCACGTTTAGATGTTGAAGTTGATCGCGATGGCAAGATTTATTGGATGTCATTTCAGCGTGGTGCTGCAGGAATCTTTGATGGCGATGGCCCTAAGGCTCCCTTTGAACCAAAATCAGGTTTGCGTGTAATCGGAAAGATTTCATCCAAGATCACCGGAACACGTATTAAGTGGTGGAGTGATCGCCAGATCTTCCTTAAGGAAGCAGAGCTAGATCTTGAAGATATTTACGCTCGTGCACGTCAGACCTCGTACTTAGTTCCAGGATTGACTTTGATTGTTAATGACAATCGCACCAAAGCAAAGACAACGGAAACCTTCTTCCACAAGAGCGGAATTACTGAATACTGTAATTACCTGCAACCAGATGAGCCTGTTGGCGATGTCATTCGTATTTACGGTACTGGTCATTACCAGGAGACAGTTCCTGTTCTAGATGACAAGGGCCACATGGTTTCCACTGAGGTTGAGCGCGATATGGAGGTTGATATCGCGATGAAGTGGGGCAATGGTTTTGAGACCACCCAGCGTTCATTTGTAAACATTATTGCTACCCCTAAGGGTGGAACCCACGTTGTTGGCTTTGAAAAAGCTTTGGTCAAGGTTGTCAATGAAGCACTTCGTTCGACTAAGACCTTGGCAAACAAAGAGATCGATGTCATCAAAGATGATGTGCTTGAAGGTTTGACTGCGGTAGTAACTGTTCGAATGTCTGAGCCACAGTTTGAAGGTCAGACCAAGGAAGTTCTCGGAACAGCTGCTGCAACTCGAATCGTTTCCGCCGTAGTTGCTGACAAGATGAAGGAGTACTTCAATACTTCTAAGCGCATCGACAAAGCCAATGGTCGCCTTGTTCTGGAAAAGATTGCAGCAGCATCTCGTACACGTATTAGTGCACGTGCTCACAAGGATCTGCAACGTCGCAAGAACGCACTTGAGTCATCATCACTTCCTACAAAGCTCTCAGATTGCCGCTCAGAGGATGTAACGCGTACTGAGTTGTTTATCGTAGAAGGTGACTCAGCACTTGGAACAACCAAGGCTGCGCGCAACAGCGAGTTCCAAGCGATCCTGCCGATTCGCGGAAAGATTTTGAATGTTCAAAAAGCATCACTGTCACAGATGCTTGAAGATAAAGAGTGTGGATCGATTATTCAGGTAATTGGCGCAGGCTCTGGAAAGTCCTTTGAATTAGATGAGGCTCGTTACGGTCGCATTATCTTGATGTCAGATGCTGATGTTGATGGTGCGCACATTCGTTGCTTGCTTCTTACCCTGATGTATCGCTACATGCGCCCACTGATTGATTCAGGCCGCGTATTTGCTGCGATCCCACCTCTGCACCGCATCGAAGTTGTTGGTGGGGGAGGCAAGAAAGGCAATTACATCTACACCTACAGTGATGATGAGATGAAGAAGGTAACGGCAGAGCTTAAGAAAGAAGGCAAGCGCTGGAAAGAGCCTATTCAGCGTTACAAAGGCCTTGGTGAAATGGATGCAGATCAGCTCCGTGAAACCACAATGGATCCAGATGCTCGTACCTTGCGTCGCATTACTGTGTCAGATGCAGCGGCATCGGAAGCAATGTTTGAACTTTTGATGGGTAGCGATGTTGCACCACGTAAGGAATTTATTGCCAACGCGGAGATCGACCGCGATCACATCGACGCTTAGTTGTTGTAAGCACTAGTCAATAGCGACTAGGTCGAAGTACTCCTCTTTCCACAAATCCTCATCGCCATCTGGCAACAAGATCACACGCTCTGGCTTTAGCGCTTGAACTGCGCCTTCATCGTGAGAAACCATGATGACTGAGCCTTGATATTCAGCAAGTGCGCCAAGAATTTCGGCGCGAGATGCAGGGTCTAAGTTGTTAGTTGGCTCATCTAATAACAAAACATTTGCAGCAGATACAACTAGAACCGCTAACGCTAAACGGGTTCTTTCTCCACCGGACAAGACCTTCACTGGCTTATGAACATCATCGCCAACAAAGAGGAATGAACCCAAGGTATTGCGAGCTTCAGGTTCGCGAATATCAGGGGTTGCAGACATCATGTTTTCTAAAATGGTGCGTTCAAAATCAAGTGATTCATGTTCCTGGGCGTAGTAACCAATCTTTAAACCATGACCATGTTCAACTTTTCCAGTATCTGATTCAAGTTCGCCGGCCAAAATACGAAGCAGAGTTGTCTTTCCGGCACCGTTAAGTCCAAGGATTACAACACGTGAACCCTTATCAATCACACATGAAACATCGGTAAAGATTTCAAGAGAGCCATAGTTCTTGGAAAGCTCTTCACCAGAAAGCGGAGTCTTGCCACATGGGGCAGGGGTAGGAAAGCGCAGCTTTGCAACCTTGTCGGCGACTCGAACATCATCAAGTCCGCTACGAAGTTTTTCAGCACGACGTAACATGCCTTGTGCAGCTGTTGCCTTCGATGCCTTTGCACGCATCTTTTCACCCTGCTTCTGCAAAATCTCTGCACGCTTTTCAGCGTTAGCGCGCTCCTTCTTACGGCGGTGCTCATCCTGTTCACGTTGTAACAGGTAGGCCTTCCACCCAAGGTTGTATACATCGATGCAGTTACGGTTGGCATCTAAGTAGAAGACTTTATTAACAACGGTCTCGATCAAGTTCACATCGTGAGAGATGATGACCAAACCACCTGAGTACTTAGATAAGAATTCGCGCAGCCACATAATTGAATCAGCATCCAAGTGGTTAGTTGGCTCGTCGAGCAAAAGGGTTTCAGCACCGCTAAAGAGGATGCGAGCTAATTCGATACGGCGACGTTGACCACCAGAAAGTGTTGAGAGTTCATTTCCAAAGACAGCTTCAGCAACACCTAGCGATGTTGCAATAGCTTCTGCCTCTGCTGTTGCTGCATAACCACCAGCTGCTGAGAACTCTGCTTCAACACGTGTATAGCGATCCATCGCCTTTTCCAACGCCTCATCTTGGGCGGTTGCCATCTCCTCTTCAACAGAACGCATACGTGCCGCGATCTGATCTAAATCACGGGCAGATAAAATTCGATCAATCACTGTGCCTGGTTCATCACCAGTACGAGGATCCTGCGGCAGGTAACCAATTTTTCCGGTGCGATTGACCGCACCACCTGCAGGCATAGTTTCACCAGCCAGGACCTTTGCAAGGGTTGATTTACCAGCACCATTACGACCAACAAAACCAATGCGGTCACCGCTGTTAATACGAACAGTTACGCCCTTAACAAGAAGGCGAGCACCTGCACGTAATTCGAGCGCTTGGGTTGAAATCACACCGAACTCTATCGGGAGAGGTTAAGCAGCACCAATTCGCGTACGACGAGGTGTTGCATAGGACTTTCCAACCGCAGTTAACTCATCAGAGACTTGAGCCTTGATTGCATCCTCGCTCTTGAGCAACTTGGTTAGCTCTGCGATTGTGCTTTTAAGTTCCTTTTGCTCTGTTTCGAGTTCAATCTTGCTCATCTTGGTTAAACGACGAAGTGGCATATCCAAGATATAGGTTGCTTGTTCATCATTGAGTTTAAAGTCTTTGATCAACTTATCTTTTGCAGCTGCTGCATCATCGCTACCACGAATAATCTTGATGACCTTGTCGATATCGATAATTGCCTTAAGCAAACCATCGACAAGACCTAAACGCGCTTCAGCCTTTGCTTTGCGGAACTCTGAACGTCGACGAACAACTTCGATACGGTGATCGATGAATACTCGTAGAAGCTCCTTAAGACCTAGGGTCTGTGGACGGCCCTTCACCAAGGCAACTGCGTTAATCGCAAATGCATCCTCCATTGGAGTCAACGCATATAGCTTTTCAAGAACCTCTTCAGGCTCAAAGCCATTTTTGATCTCGATAACAACATTGGTTCCTGTCTGGCCATCTGAAAGATCGATGATGTCGCTAATTCCTTGGATCTTCTTTGCCTTAACAAGTGCTGCAATACGTTCTACAACCTTTTCAGGTCCGATTGTGTATGGAAGCTCCTTGATGACGATACCCATCTTGCGAGATGTCACCTTTTCAATCTCAACTGTGGCACGGACCTTGAAAGATCCCTTACCTGTTGAGTACGCCTCACGAACACCATCGAGTCCAACGATTTCGCCACCTGTTGGGAAATCTGGACCTGGAACAAACTTCATTAACTGCTTAACAGTTGCAGTCGGGTTATCAATCAGAAACTTTGTCGCAGCGATAACCTCGCTCAAGTTATGAGGAGCCATGTTGGTTGCCATACCAACAGCGATTCCAGAACCACCATTTACCAGCAGGTTTGGATATGCAGCGGGCAAAACAATTGGCTCAGATAGTTGACCATCATAATTTGGACCAAAATCAACGGTGTCTTCATCAGCTTCCGCAACCATCGACATCGCAGCTGGTGCTAAACGTGCCTCGGTGTAACGCATCGCGGCAGGACCTGCATCTAGAGAACCAAAGTTTCCGTGGCCATCAATTAGTGGCAGACCCATTGAAAAACTCTGCGCCATACGAACTAAGGCATCGTAAATTGCACCATCACCATGTGGGTGCAACTTACCCATTACTTCACCAACAACACGTGCGCTCTTTACATGTCCGCGCTCTGGGCGAAGACCCATATCTGCCATCTGATGAAGGATGCGACGGTGAACAGGCTTTAAACCATCACGTGCATCAGGAAGAGCACGTGAGTAAATAACTGAGTATGCATACTCAAGAAAAGATTCTGAAACCTCTTTGGAAACATCGATGTCAACGATCTTTCCTGGGTACTCGCCGGGCTTTGGTCCAGCAGGTTTCTTACCCTTTGCCGCAGATTTCGCGGGAGTCTTCGCAGTTGCCATTGGGGCATTCTGCCAAGAGTCAGCCTTAATTTAGGGGAGGGCGCGCCCCAACTGATGAAACACACTTTGCAGCCAATGCAGCTCCGGCGGAAAGTGCTGCAGTGAGATCACTTGTTTCCAGCCACTTCGGAATAAATCCAGCAGCAAAGGAGTCACCAGCACCAGTTGTATCGACAACATTGGTAGTAACCGCTGAGACCTTGGCTGTATCGGTGCCATTGATCGCCATTGCACCCTTTGAACCCAACTTAATAACAACAAGTGGTGTGTGCTGGGCAAGATTTTCTTCAGCGGTCACAACATCTTTTGAATCTCCGAGATACAAAGCCTCTTCGCTATTGAGGAGGATTCCATCCATCATTGAAACCCATGACAAGACCTCTTCACGGCTAACGATCTTCATCGCACCAGTTGTTGTTGGATCAAAAAAGATTGGCTTTCCTGCAGCTTTAATCTTTTTGATCATCGCAAGAACAGCGTCACGACTACGGAAATCTAGAAGTGCGTAACCAGATAGATAAACACCATCGACATCATCTAGTGGTGGCAGGTCGGATGCTTCAAGATCTGCGTTTGCGCCGTTGTCTGGAAACATTGTTCGCTCACCATTGGCATCAACCAAAATTACGACAACACCTGTTGGGCGTCCGCTATGCATCAAATTGAGATGTTCTACGCCGTACTTGTCGAGATCTGAAATAAGGGCAAAACCAACAGGGTCATTACCTGTACGAGCTACTAAATGAGCCTTTGAATTAGTACGGGTTATCCACGTCGCTACATTTGCAGCCTGTCCACCGGGGTGGCTTGAAATTCTGCTGGCAGTGTCATTTCCGTAATTGATCGGCTCTTTCAGCTGTGAAATTACATCAAGTGCTAAATCTCCGATACAAAGGATCTTTTTCATTGAAGCGCCACAGCAATCTGTGCACCGAGTAAACAGTTCGCTTTAATAATTTCAGTATTAATGGCTAAAGATTCACCTTTTGAGGTTGTGTGGAAATGCTCTAAAAGGAAAGGCGTTACAGCTTTACCAACTACGCCTTGCTTTTCTGCCTTTTCCAAACCAGATTTCAAAATTTCATCATGCAGAGCCTTATTCATCTCCTTCACAACTGGGTTTGCTACAACCAGTGCTTTACTCAAAGTGCCAACATCTTTGCGAGCCTTGATGATCGCCGCAATCTCTTCAGGAGTATCAACTCGGTGTTCGAGTGTGTATCCAGAGTCAGTGAGGTAGAAACCAGGAAATGCAGTTGTCTTGTAACCAACAAGGCTAATCGCCAAAGTTTCTAAACGTTCTAAAGTTGCAGGAACATCCAAAATCGATTTCACGCCTGCGCAGATCATGGTCATGTCAACATTTGCTAGCGCGGTTAAATCTGCTGATTCATCAAAGGATTCATTAGCTCCTCTGTGAACTCCACCCAGTCCACCTGTTGCAAAGATATGGATTCCGGCAAGTGCTGCAATATGCGCAGTTGCTGCAACAGTTGTCGCAGCGCTCTTGCCTTGAGCAACGATAATCGCAAGATCGCGGATAGATGCCTTGGAAATATCATCACGGTTTGCGATCGCTTCTAGCTCTGAACGCTCTAATCCGACCAAGATTTTTCCATCGAGCAATGCGATGGTTGCTGGAACTGCTCCTGCATCCCGAACGATTCGTTCGCACTCGAGGGCTACCTCAAGGTTTGAAGGACGTGGCAAGCCATGGCTAATAATCGTTGATTCCAGAGCAACAACTGGCTTTCCAGCCTTGAGTGCACTGGCAACCTCAGCAGATAGCTTGATCGCTTTTTCCATAGCCAAACTCTAGTGCACACTCGTGGGAAGATAAGCACGTGCATTTGTCCCAGATAACTCCATCTATCTTTTCATCCCTCGGGTTGGACAGTGCCGTTGATCACTTAGCGGTGGGTCAATCGCCAATGGGGCGTGAGCTTTTATTTCTAATTGATGGCTTTGGCTTTGACACCTTGTCGCAATACGCAGATGTAATGCCAACAATGAGCCGCATGTTTAATCATGGTTTGGTGCAGACATCATTTCCTTCAACAACGGCAACTTCGCTTGCAACTTTAACAACGGGCGAACTTCCGGGCGTGCATGGAATGTTGGGATACACCGTTCAAGTTCCGCGCAGTGGTGGTCGATTGCTCAATGCTTTGAAATGGGATGAACGAGTAGATCCCGAAAACTGGCAACCAGTCGAAACTCTTTTTCAACGCGCAGCCAAAGTTGGAATCTCAGTAACCCATGTTGCTGCTAAGCGTTATGAAAACTCTGGATTTACCCGAGCGGTATTTCGTGGAGCAGAGTACAAAGGTGCAAATGTTGTTGCGGATTTAGTCAGCGAAACCAAGCAAGCACTTCAGAAAACCCCATCCTTTGTCTACTTGTATGTCAATGATTTAGATAATGCTGGACATTCTGATGGTGTCGGCAGCGATAAGTGGATTGCGGCACTTTCTGCGATTGATCAAATGGTTTCGCAGCTAATGAAAGAGGTTCCTAAAGGAACTCGTATCTGGGTGACCTCTGATCACGGAATGATTAATGTTCAAGAAAAGATCATCATTGGTAAGGACAATCCGTTGTTAACCGGCGTCAGTGTTATTGCTGGAGAACCACGTGCTCGCCACCTGTACTTAGAGAATGATTCTGTGCAAGCACGCAGCGACGCCGCATCATTGTGGCAACAGTATTTGCAGGAAAAAGCATTGGTACTTACCCGCGAACAAGCTATATCTAGCGATCTATTTGGTGCGCAGTTGAGCGCTGATGCCGTTGATCGAATGGGTGAGGTTATTGCAATTGCTCGTGGGGGATTGGTTTTACTAGATCCAGAACGAGCAGATAAAGAAGGTGCAATGGTTGGACATCATGGTGGAGATAGTGAGATTGAATCTCAAGTTGGATTACTTACAACAACGTTGAGCTAGCTACTTATCCTCTGGCTTGATGCCAAACATGATTTCATCCCAGCTTGGAACCTTTGCACGTGCGGTGATTCCATCTCGTGAAGCCTCATCATCTGGCTCTTCGCGAATAACAGCTAAGCGTGGAACCTCTCGAATAGGTTCGATCTCTTCTTCACTCTCATCCTGAACATCTTCCTTGCGGAACTCGCTGTACACATCGATGATGCGGCGCTCGGAGGGGTGAGAAGACTCGGTGGGGATTAGAGCAGCCGTTGGAAGTTGGCGAGGAGCAGGCTCATCACCCATCATCCATCGTGCGTTCTCATCCATAGATGTGACGGTGCGAAGAGTTGCATCAAAGCTCCACTGCGCAATTCCGACACCTGAAGTATTTGGATAATGAAGTTCAATAGTCCAAGTTCCATCTTCGAGGCGCCAGGTATCCCATGACAGCTCAGATGAATCGATGTTGCGTGGTGCTAAACGTGAAATAACAACACCGAGCAAGGTAACCGCATCGCGTCCGCCTTCTTTGCGGATCGCAATTTGCTGCGCCTGATCAATAATGTAAATACGTTCAGAAAGAATTGGACCTGCGAAACGTTCAACCTTTTCAATTGTTGTGTCATTTTCGCGAGCGATCTGTTCTGCAGTCTGTCCCGCACGCAACAATCGCTGAATCTCTTTAATTGAAATACTTGGCTCATCACTTGCTGGAACCGCCATCAAGCGTTGCTGATTTACAGTCGCACGCAATGTGTCAGAAACTCGAACAGTAAATTCCTGGCCTTCATTGTCATGTAATGAAAGGTAGAGACCATCTTCGGTCTTTCCATTAAGTCGTAGCTCAGTCACGAGCACGAGGGTAGCCGATAAGCCCCTTATAAGTCTGGAAATACGGAAGTGTGGCTGCACATGCCGCGATCATGAAACCCAGAGGTACCCAAAATGCTATGTCTGCACCAAAACGGTCGATGATTTGGCCAGATAGCGCACTAGAAAGTGCACCGCCCATAGGCATACCTGCAACGACCCAGGTCAATGTTTCAGTGATTTGATCGGGCGGAACCGCACCTTCTGCAACTCCGTAAGCATTAATAACAAGGGGAGCGATCGCAAAACCGTTAAAGAAGAGTGCAACAGCTAGCCAAGTAATTGAATGCGCAAACAACATCGGAATTGAAAGAACAGTTAACGCAAATAGAAAAATCAAGAAGCGCGCAGCACTTGTTAACTTCCATTTAATGACCCCGTTGATAACGGCAGCAACAGCGCTACCGGCCGCCCAAATCGCTAACAGGATTCCAGATTGCGCTTCTTGCCCACGGAACTCAGCAAATGCAACGGTCACGATGGCGATAGATCCGAAGAATCCGCCCAACAACGTGGTGGGAAGAACTACCGCTTGCACCCGTTTATTTCTGATAACCGCTGGATGTGGATCGACAATGCGCTTGGGATTTGCAGGTGGCTCGGTTTCTTTGGCCATAATAAATAATGGAAAACCAATAGCCACAAAGATGATTCCCGAAATGATGCCAGCAGCAGGAGAGATAGATGTTGCACATGCGGTGACGATGATTGGTCCGAGGATAAAGACAACCTCATCCATCAGCGCTTCAAAAGAGTAAGCGGTGTTTACCAGGTGACGGTCTTGTTCATCTTCTGCAGTAGTTGTTTTATCTGGACTTAATATGTGTAACCAACGACGACGAACAAGCCCGCCCGTATTTACAGAAAAAGCTTCAGCGATAATGATGGATAAGAACCATGTCCACACAGGTGTTTCATTAAGCACCAACACTGTAAATGCACAAAAGGCAACAACCTTGACTGGAATTACTCTGATCAGCATCGCACTTTGCCCAATGCGATCTGCAACCCTTGACCAATGGGGTGTAGCAAATGCCATAACTACCGATGCGGTTGCACTCAAAGCTCCCGCAATGGCATACGAATCACTGACTGCGACAACGATGAAAATAAGTGCAAGTGAATCCATGGAAATTGGCATTCGTGCAATTACGCCAGGAATTGAAAATTTCAGCGCCCCAGGGGTTCGAAATAGCGTTAAGTACCCTGAGAACATAGGCAAGAGTCTATCCCGCCATTAGACTGCGGTTATGACAGATACCAATGCGCTGCTTCAACTTGCATTAAAGATTGCGCGTCAAGCCGGAGATTTATTGGTCGATCGTCCTGCTTCATGGGACTTAACAGTTAAATCAACGGCAATTGATATTGCTACCCAAATGGATCATGCAAGTGAAAAGTTAATTGTTGAAAGCATTTTGGCTGCACGTCCCGACGACGGAATCATTGGCGAAGAGGGAACATCACGTGCCAGCAAAAGTGGGATCACCTGGGTTATTGATCCGGTAGATGGCACAGTTAATTACTTTTATGGATTACCTGGATGGGCGATCAGTATCGCTGCTAAAGATGAAAGTGGAACATTGGTCGGAGTTGTTCATTCACCAACTGTTAACTCAACCTGGCATGCAAGCAAAGGTGGAGGCGCCTTTCTTAATGATGTGAAGATCGCCTGCAATGATCCAGTTGAACTCAATCGCGCTTTACTGTCATCGGGCTTTGCCTACGATGTTAAAAACCGAATCGAGCAGTTAAAGATTGTGAATGTCTTACTTCCGCAGATTCGAGATCTTCGTCGAATTGGATCAGCCGCTGCCGATATTTGCCATGTGGCCACCGGGTTGGTCGATGGTTACTTTGAAACTGGACTCTATGAATGGGATTTAGCTGCCGCAGAGCTCATTGCCCGTGAAGCGGGCGCGACTGTGACCACCCGTCCCTGGCATGGCCTGAATCTGACCGTCGCCGCTGGCCCCTATCTCTTTGAGGCGCTCAACGCTCAGATCCCGGAGTAAGGCTGAGCGCTAGAGGCCGATTTACGGTTCTGAGCGTGGCTATGGCACAATACGCAGTCTGCACCGCCAAAGCGCGTGCTTAATAGAAATGACAAAAGGATCCGAATATGAACATTCTTGACGCCGTAGATGCAGCATCGCTGCGCAAAGACATCCCACAGTTCCGTGCTGGTGATGAGCTCAAGATCCATGTTCGCGTTATCGAAGGTAACAAGAGCCGTCTTCAGGTTTTCCAGGGTGTAGTAATCCGTCGCCAAGGTGATGGCGTTCGCGAGACTTTCACAATCCGTAAGGTTTCATACGGCGTTGGCGTTGAGCGTACCTTCCCAGTTCACACACCAGTTATTGAAAAGATCGAATTAGTAAAGAAGGGCGAAGTACGTCGCGCCAAGCTGTACTACCTACGCGATCTCCGCGGTAAGGCTGCAAAGATTCGCGAAAAGCGCGATGGCGTCGAAGGTTACGGCGATGGAATTCTTTCAACTCCAGAACCAGTAGTTATTCCTGAGCCTGTTGTTGAAGCAGTTGTTGCGTCCGAGCCAGTAGCAGAGGTTGCTGTGGCAGAGGTTCCAGCTGAAGTTGCGACTGCAGATGTTGTGGATGCACCAGAAGCGGTTGTTGATGCACCAGCTGCTGAAGAAGCAGCTGAAGCTCCAAAAGCTGAATAATCTCTTCAATGCGCAATAAGGGATCGCTCCTTAAGGAGCTCCCAATCCTTGTTGTAGTTGCACTTGTTGTCTCTTTATTTATCAAGACATTCTTAGTGCAGTTTTTCTATATTCCATCTGGATCAATGGAGAACACACTTCAAATCAAGGATCGCGTTGCAGTAAACAAAGTTCCTTTTATTTCAAACACAATTAAGCGCGGAGATGTAGTTGTATTCCGCGATCCCAATAACTGGCTTCCAGAGATCATTGATTACTCAACAAATAAGTATGTTGCAAAAGCAAAAAGCGCACTTGTAACTGTTGGAGTTCTTCCCAACCCTGCCAAGCAGTACTTAGTAAAGCGTGTCATTGGAGTTGGTGGCGACCGTGTTGTCTGCTGTACTAAAGATGGCAAATTAACTATTAATGGCGTTGAAGTCACCGAGCCTTATATCTTTGCTGGCAATAAGCCATCTGAAATGAACTTCGATGTCACCGTTCCCAAGGGAAAGTTATGGGTAATGGGAGATCACCGCGGAGCAAGTGCAGATTCTCGCTACCACCAAGAGGATATAAATAAGGGCTTTGTTCCTGAATCAAAGGTGAGCGGGCGAGTAGTTGGAGTCATCTGGCCCTTTAAGCACATCACTTATGTTCCAAGAGTTGATGTATTAACTAAGTAACCTTATGAAGGTTATCGAACAGCTATTAACTAATGCGGGTATCTCACCAATTGCAGGTGTTGATGAAGCAGGTCGTGGAGCATGTGCAGGCCCTCTTGTTATCGCTTCAGTTGTTCTCAATGATCCATTTGCACCAGAGCTTGCGGTAGTTCGTGATTCCAAAGAGATCCCGGAAAATAAGCGTGATGCTGTTTTTGATTTAATCCATCAGGTTGCTGCATCTGTCAGTATTGTCATTGTTCCTGCCAGCGAAGTTGATTCACGCGGTGTGCATGCGGCAAATTTAGATGGAATGCGCCGAGCAGTTCAGGGATTAAATGTTGAACCAGCCTATGTTTTAACTGATGGATATGCGATCGAAGGTTTAGGTGTTCCAAACCTTGCCGTCTGGAAGGGTGATCAAGTTGTTGTATCGATTAGCGCAGCGTCAGTAATCGCGAAGGTAACTCGTGATCGCATCATGCGCGATATGGACATTGAATTTCCGCTGTATGGCTTTGCAGGTCACAAGGGGTACATAACAGCGGCACACACAAAGGCGCTGAATGAGCATGGACCTTGTGCTCAACATCGTAAGTCTTTTGCCAATGTAGCAGCCCTAATCCACAAGTAAGAGTTGACTCAGTAATTTAGACAGGGGAGCCAAATATCTTGGCTCCATGTATGTACAAATAAAAGCTTTAATTGATGAGTTTGAATCACGACTAATTCTCTTTTCTGTTATCGAACCAGGACACCTCGGTTGGAGCGCAGAAATAAAACGTCTGGGTGCTTCGCGGGTACTTGAGGGACTGATTGCAGGGGAGTACGGGTCAAAGAGATGCAGCAATCTCTTGAAGAAAATTGATCACACCAATGTGGATATGTTGCAGAGCGCTGTAAGTGCCAGCGACTCAGAGTTCATATACCCAGGACACCAAAGGTGGCCGGCACAGCTAGAT
>Ga0209770_10000823_pt1 | contig 16487 bp, 40 predicted proteins | sample LauGreSu1BDMLBDD_2_FD_187572 | JGI IMG/M metagenome (GOLD analysis project Ga0209770, IMG submission 187572) | Freshwater lake microbial communities from Lake Michigan, USA - Su13.BD.MLB.DD (SPAdes) (version 2) | ecosystem: Environmental > Aquatic > Freshwater > Lake | place: Lake Michigan, USA...
TATCCATCCGCCTACATGAGCATATATGTATATATCGCTATCTGTAAATCTAGAGTATGCCATCTGTTCCCCCTACAAATGTATTTTGTTTATTCCCTTTTTAGACCAGTGTAAATAAGATTTAACACCTACTGCCCCATAAAGGATAGCGCCAAGAATAAAACCGTACTGCTTTGTTATCAAAGCATATGCAGTCCACATAAATTCATTAAATATGAACCAGAGCCAACCAAATCTTTTCTTCCTGCCAATTACAAACATAGCTGCAGCACCGCTTAAAACAAGCACGTATGAGGCGTAGCTATTTACCCACTGTTCCATATTAAATATACCCTTATCGTTAGGTATCTATTATACCATTAGTTTTGTCAGTTTGGTTAACTGGAATTAAGTTTTCATGATATTGCATATGGAAGTCATATAGTTGATGTGTGACTGCACAAAAGCATATAGGGCAATGTGTAATCCATTGAGATTTGTCTTCCCAGCGTTTAGGCATTAAGCTTCAGGTGAAGGAATCGGACCTTCATTATCGGTTTCGGAAACCGCTCTACGACCATTATAGGAACCTGAACTGTCCTTGGGGACAATTCGCTTAATCTCATAATAACAATCTGAACATTCTCCAATGTACAGCCAATTACCTGAATCTAAGACAACCATCTCGGTTAGCTTTCCTTCTACATTCTTATTACAATCAACGCAGAAAGCATTCATCTTTATTGTCAACGACTATCTGCCTCTTTTAGCCAATGATCTTCCCATAGTCCAATGAGAGACTTGTTGCCAATATCATCAAAATAGTAACGGTTTGCTTTACTATCATATGTCCAACCATACCACATATCGCCTTCCATCCAGCTTGAGGATGCTATCTTCATTCCTTCTGGGTCATTAACAATTGTATCTAAATGATCATATAGGTGAACTTCATCAAAGATATACTCTCTGAGGCTTGTCCAGCTAAATATACGCCTTGCTAGCCATTCAATCATCTTTTGGATCCTTTTCCCATGTAAGTTTACCATCTTTATATACGGGCCAATAGCCTAATGGACGCCAGTCCATTTTCATAATCTTAGGCTCTTTCATACTGCCAACTGAATTGGAATCATGGCTTCACATCTTTCACAATACTGATATGTTGATCCAGTATATGGGCATGTTCCTGCTTCCACAAGGGTATGCCCTTTAATTTTGCATATAATTTTATTTATCATTATAGTTCATTATATAATATACGACAGGTACTGTCAATAGCCTTCTATTTTCCGCCGCACTTTTTTCGCTAAATTAGTTACAATATAGTAGAATCATCAGTATATTTTATAACTGGATCTAATCTATCCCAATGTCCATTTTCGCTACCCTGATAAACCTGTCCAGTTTCTCTGTCTACAAGAAGCCACTTCTCTGGTGATTTAGTTTTAACCTGCAGTAAAACGGAGTTAGATAAAACTTTAAAGATAAATCCTTTTCTCAACTTTACCCCTTAATCGCTAGTACGCTTTTTGTATTCAAAAGCAAATACTTTTCTCCGTCTTCATCTTCAATATCAGTTCCACTGTTTTGGTTGTAATACACACTATCCCCAATGGCTAGCCCATTAATTGGTATAAGCTCACCCTTATAGTTGTGTTCACCATTTCCAAGATCAAGTATCTTGCCAGTTCTAAGATTAGATTCACTTAATGATGCCATTAAGACTATACCAGAAGATGTGGTCCTGTCTTCAACTTTATCTTCTTTCACTAACAGCAGATTACCAAAAGGCTTGATCATTTTTTACTCCTCGAAAGACTGTTGACTTGCCCAAAACCGATCCTGTACCGATTTTTCTTGTATTTTTTTTGCTTCCATAATTACAGAAATTTCTTGATACAGTCTATATCCAAGATAGCCGCAGACAGCTAAAGATAAAATAAAAATAATAATAAGTGTTTTCATATATTATATTATACTATACACAATGCGGTCAGTCAATAGCATAATCAAGATAATCCTAAAAAGTGTTTTGCAAGTGCAGTTATGGCAAGCAGTGACCATATTATATTAAACCAGATTAATGTTGGAAGAGTCTTTACTGTTGATGACCATATTAAGGCTAGGCTAGTAACTAAAGCAAAGATGAATAGCCACCAAAATTGAACTCCAAAGATGAGTCCTGGGACAATAATTGCAGCCTTTGTCATAAAGGCAAAAAACTCTACTGTATTTGGTAGATTCCAGTAATCTTTATGGCGCATGGTGCCAAGGGCAACAAGCCAATCTTTTTTAAACTTCATTGTGAAACTTTTCTTTAAGGTATCTATAGTGATTAGGGGCATCTTTAATTGCTTCCGTCCATTTTTTTACAGAAGATTCACTTCTAGACTTAAATGTCTGAGCGATCTCGTTAAAATCTTTTGAAGGATACACGTGTTGCCATTCCCTAATTACTTGTTTAGTAACTGGGCCCCAGTCATTTCCTACAGCAATGCAGTGAAACCCGCACCATCTATCAACATGCAATGCCTTGTTACTTATCTTATTCATAATCTCAGAGCTAAACGACATCAAATGATCTGAATTAAGAAATGCTCTGCTGTTTGGGAGAACATCTCTAGTAGACATAAACTTCCAAAACTCTGTGTCTGTTCTTGATGTCAATATGTAATGTAGTTGAACAAAAGATGAAAATGAATCGAAGTCTCTTTTTACTTCAAGATTATATGCTTCTTGATCAAACTTATTATAGTGACCCCTGGATATCATTCTTGAAATAAGAAGTGAGTGTGAGTGTATAAATCTTAGTCCGTTTGATTCAAGTGGCTCTAAGAAAGCTCCAGATAGTCCTATGGCGACAACATTTTTGTTCCATGGCTTAGACACTATCCCAGACCTAAAACTAATTTCTCTGAAGCTTAGCCCTTCAATTCTGTGTTCACCGTGAGTCTTTCTTAAATGATCTTTAAATTCTTCCAAGGCATCTTCTGATGATGTAAACTTATCTGAGTATACATATCCAGTACCTATTCTAGAATAAAGTGGAGCATTCCAAACCCACCCATAACCAAGAGCTGTGCAATTGGTAAATAGTTCTACTTCTTTCTCTGGATCTTCATAAGGTATCTGTACCGCCCACGCTTTATTTACTGGCAACCTGTCTTCATGAGATTCAAATTCTGTTCCAAGGGCTTCTGTTATAAGAAGTCCTTTAAACCCAGAGCAGTCTATATATAGATCTGCATCACAAAACTCTCCATTGTTTAACTTAAGACCTTGGACTCCATTTTCATCTTTGAGAACCTCGTCTATATTTGCCTGAATATGCTTTACGCCCCTAGGCTTTGCATATTTTTCTTTTAAGTATTCAGCAAATTTTATTGCATCAAACTGTAATGCCATGTCTTTCATGAAATCAAATCCATCCATCTGCTTCAAGCTCTTTGGCATAAAAACTTTATTTTCCTTCATCATTACTGATGATGGAAATAGGTAGTCCACATAGCTTTGTTTTGTTGTTGAAGGGTCTAATGATTTTAATATATGCCAGTCGTTTGCTCCTCTTTGAGTGCAGTTACCCTGGTAAGGATCACCAAATGGATAATGGAATCCGCCATCGCCTAAAGCGTAAAAGTCTGTAAACTTAATTGATAGTTTGTATGCAGCGTCAGTAAACTCCATAAATTCTTCGTGATCTATTTCTAAAGTGCTTAGCCAAGCTATGAAGCCAACTGTAGTAGACTCTCCTACGCCAATCTTTGGTACATTTGGACTTTCTATTAAGGTTATATCTCGATCTGGATACTCTTTGATCAAAGTAGATGCTGTCATCCATCCAGCCGATCCGCCACCGACTATGACTATTCTATCTGACTTCATAAATATAAATCCATTCTAATTAATAACATACTGAATAGCAACAATCTTGTTACTTCAATACTTTAGCAGGTTTCTCCATTAGAAATTTCTCTATCATTTAAATCTTTAAAGCATGTACCGTAAAGCGTGTGTCTTTCTCCATTTTTTACTGGAGTTACACGATGAGTAAATTCTTTTGTCATTGGAATTGATATTAGCATTCCAGCTTTAGGCTTAATTACATACGGCTTATAAGCAAATTCAAGCTGTCCGTCTTCAAAATCTTCATTTAGGTATATTGACCATGCAGCAGTCATTCCAAAATCATTAAACTCTGTATCTCCAAGTTCTGCTGCCATACTTTTTTCCCAGTGCCACTGATAGGCACCACTATGATCTGAATCATCTAGTGGCCAAAATGATTGTAAAGTTATATCTTGATTTAATGTAATTGGAAGAACTACCTTCATTCTATCAAATACTCCTTCAGACCTGTACCATAACTCTGGATGATATCTTGAATCTGTTTCATCTGGAAATATTGCGCTGTTGCTTAGATCTATACCACGTGTTGGGCATATAGTTCCTTCTGGGTGAATTCTATAATTAACCCCAATAAATTTATTTCTAATAGAGCTGGATCTTGATGTCAAATACCATCCAGTTTTATCATCGCAAAATGGCTTTATGTAATCAAGCTCTTCTTTTGTAAGAAAATCTGGAATATACCATAGCTCTTTATCTATTATAACTTTTCTATTTTCTAAATCTTCTTTGTTGTTAATAAAGTAATCTTTAAAATCGGAACCAGCAGTATCCTCTATTTCATTAAACTCCATTTTTAGCTCTCCAATTCTATCTCTTCTATGTTATCTTTAAAGTACTGGTTAGATAGATCATAAAACCATTTAGTAAGTTGATCCAAGCTAAGTACTCTTGTTTCAATCTTATCTGAAATGATATTGTTTATAGTAACCAGATACGACTCTTCATTGCTCTTTACATACGAAACCTTACCAGATTCTGTCATAAAAGAATAATCATAGGCATCGCCGTTTTTATCAATCCCCTCGGAATTATCTGGAGATCCAAAAATAAAGGTACCGTGGTGCTTGACAGCCTTTTCTAAATCAAACATCTTCCTCTGTAATTATCTGGTCAACAACTACTCCAGCTGGAACCTTACCAGCTTTAATTGCTGCCTCTTGATTTCTTCTAGCATTACACTTAATGTCTGCAGAAGTCAAGCTTTCCATTAGTCCTTGTGGTAATTCTTCTGGGTTGTCTACTCCAGCATATGGATTTTCTAGCAAAGGATGTGCTACCTTGTCTTTCCATTGCTGCTTTAATTGATACTGATGAATTCTTTCCTTAAAAATTAATCTTTCCCACTCTTGCAGCTGTGCTTCAGAGTACCATGCATCTGCATAATCCCAGAATATCACTATGGTATATCTAGTTCCTGCAGTAATCTCCGACACGCTGTGAATGTTTTCTACTCCGCCAGGGAATGATACGAAAGATCCAGCAGGTGGAACAACATCTAAGCCGTGGTCTCTAAATTTTAAAACCCCACCTTCGTAATCTGGCTGGCTGTTTAGGTATATGCCAGAGTACTGCTTGTTGTCTGCCCAGCCCATATCTTCGCCATCAAGATCTGTGTTGTCTGAGTGATCGTTAGCGTAAGCACCAAGCTCCCACTTTTGTGCATGCATGCTGTTAATTTTCATTGGTCTACCAGCAGCGTCAGAGCAATATTGAATCATTCTTTCTCTTAGGTTAGCCATATACTCTTCAGTTATAGAAGTTCCATGCTCCTTAGTAAATGGAGAAACAACATGCATTCCGTATGATCCATAAAAACAAATGAATCTCCACTCCTCTTCGTTTGCGTTAAAGAATTTAATTAACTCTTCACACTCTTCTTTAGAAAGAAAGTTATCATATTGCCAAATCCCAGTACCTCCTCCGCCTAAGAGTTTACCTCCAAGCTGACTTGATTGCTGTGATAATGATTCCATGATTAAACCTTCTTTCTACCAAATTTTTTAGGTGCTTGAGGAACAGATGGTGTTTCTCTTCTAATTCCATGCTTATTGACATCAATTTTCATTGGTGGTCTTTTTTCTTGTATTCCTGATTTAAATTTACCCTGAGAAGGGTTTCTTTTTGGCGCATCGCTAGAGTTTACAACGTTTTCTGACACTATGCACCTTTAATTTGTGATATAGTCACAACATTGTTACTAGCTGGTGATGGAGCTGATTCATTTTGAATCTGCTCATCTTTTCCACATGAACAATCTTTACACATTATTCGTTTATAAACCTTTCAGTCTCTTCTGGTGTTGACACCATGCTCAAAGTAACACCTGTATTACCCTGAGAAGTAAAATCTTGAATTGAAACTGAAGCTATTCCAGTTTGACTTCCTACGCTTTCGCAACCGCATTCAAAGCACATATTACTTTGGACCTTGAGCCTGCGCTTGGTTTGAAACGTCTGTTGATGGGAATGCTGCCTTTGGGTCAGCTGCGTACTGCTCGTTGTTACCCCATACTGTTGAATCGTTTACTTTTGGTGATGTAAATCCGTTTAAATCTTTTCCGTCTGACATGTTATTACTCCTATAGGTTATTTATTTAAGCGGGACTAGTATTCCGCTTATAGAACTATTATAGCATTTAGTTGATTAGGACTTGTATTGCTCATGCCAGCAATCATCGCATATATCTATGACTGGGCCATTCTGTTTTCCAGAAAGCCTTGTTGCCTTATTATTACAGCCTTTTATTTCGCAAAATCCACTAAACACTACTTAGATCCCTTTGCTTTCTGACCTCTATAGCCCGTTTTTTTAATATTCATTGATCCAGGCTTTTTTTGACCACTGGCATATGTTCCTGCTTGTCTTTGCGCCAAAGCTCTTTGCATTTTATCTAGGTGTTTTCCCATTACTTAATCTTACCACCAAATTTTAACCATGCTCTTTCATGTAGAAAAAACCCTATCATTTCGCATGCAGTGTAAATAATTGCAAATGTGCCAGCGTACTCCCAGTGGGCTTCGCCAGTAATAGCCATTTCAAAGAAGTAAACTAATGTGCTAACAAATCCAATATGGACTGCTGGCCAAGTAATTGATTTATAAAAACTTCTTTTGTTTGATTCCATTATTTTGTTTTCTTAGCCGAAGTTTTCTTGGCTGGTGCCTTCTTGGCTGGTGCCTTCTTGGCTGGTGCCTTCTTGGCTGGTGCCTTCTTGGCCGAAGTCTTAATTTCTTCTAGCATGGCTTCAACCTGAGATTCAACTGAATTGAATCCTAACAAATTTTTTAAATTCTTTAACATGATTCCTCTTTTTCTTTTAATTTTCTAATTACTAAACTTAAGACCTCTCGTGGTCTCCAGTCTGGTGGAATTTCTAAACTTTCCATATCTTTAATTAATTCATTTAAAACTTTTTTTTTAATTACGTGAAAATGATCCCATTCCATATATATATTTTATCATAATAGTATTAATGGGGCAGGCACGTGCACCTGCCCCATTAATTAACTAATTACTTTAGGTAAGTAACCTTTGCCTTTGGATTCTTTGCATTCCACTTCTTTGCAAGTGAATTGAAAGCATCCTTGATTGACTTAAGTGCAGCAGCATTATCTGCTGTTAACTTAGCAATAGTTGCATCCTTAGCAAGGACAACTGCATCTGAAGCAGTCTTAGCATCGGCAAGAGCCTTGGCTGAAGCGGCCTTTTCAGCTGCTAGTGCAGTTGCAGAAGCGGCCTTCTCTGCTGCGAGAGCAGCATCTGAAGCAGCCTTAGCAGCAACAGCATCTGAAGCAGCCTTTACGACTGCAGCATCTGAAATTGCCTTAGCAGCAAGTGCTGCATCCTTAGCAGCCTTCTCAGCAGCAAGTTCTGATACTAGATCACGAACTGCGATCTCTGCAAATGGTGCAAGTGCACGAGCAGGTAGACCAACTACGTCAGCAGTTGTTGCATCTGATGATGTTGTAGGTGAGAATGTGATTAGTGATCGTGTTCCAGTTGCTGGAAGTGTTGCAACAAACTTGGCAACACCAAAATCTGAAAGTGTAGCACCAGTTGTTGCTGTTGCTGTATCTAGTACTGCTGTTGAAGCAAATACTGTTGCAGTAATTGACTTAGCAGATACCTTGTTTCCAAATGTGTCTGTTGCAGTTACTGAGATGTCTTGCTTTGTACCAGCAGCACCTGTAGCAGGAGCGGATACTGTAAGAGTATTAATCTTACCAGCAGTTCCCTGTACGTAGTATGTAAATGTAGTTCCCTGATTGGTAACTGTTACTGTTCCAATTGCTGTGGTCTTTGTATATACCCAGAATGTTGCAGTTGTTCCTGTACCAGTTGCAACTGTCAAGGTTGAAGAACCTGATGTTGCTCCTACTGGTGCAGCAGTTGTGTGTAGTGCAGACACGATTGTTGCGTTTGTTGCTACTACAGAAACAGTTGTTCCTGTGTCAACAGTTGCGACGAACTTAAGTGCGTCTGCAGCGTCAACTGTGTTGTCTGCAGGGACTGGCAATGCAGCAGGTGTTGAGATTGATGAAGCGGTTGTGTTAGCCGTTCCAGCAAGATCTACAGCAACTGTCATTACAGCAGCACTTGCAGGTGTTGCTACCATTGTGCCCAAAGTCATGGCTGCAACCATGGCTAGTGCGATTTTCTTAAATGAGTTCATTTAATTTATTCTCCTTATTTCCTCTGTAACCTTTGCGGTTGCAGAAATTTAATGTAGTGCATTTATTTTTACATGGAAAGAGCAGGGATCTCCTCCTTCTTCCCATTCTTGCATTTCTTCATCTGTTAAAGGTGGCCCATCATGTGTATCGCAAAATACATCAGATATCCATCCTCTGTCATAACCACTTTTGAGCCATATTTCAAACTCTAAATGATCTGAATCTATATTCTCTAGATCCATTCTGAAAGCTCTTCTAGCATAATATGCTTAGGTTTTGCACCAGTAATAGTTTTTACTGGCTTCCCCGACTTAAATAGTACCATATAAGGGATAGAAGTTACAGAGTATTCTGCTGATTTTATAGGATTTTCATCAACATTTAGTTTTCCAACCCATAATCCACGCTCATTTGATATCTCATCTAGTATTGGAGACACCTTTAAGCATGGTCCGCACCATGGAGCCCAAAAATCAATAAGGACTAGATTGTGAGAATCTAATACTCTATCAAAGCTTTCATCTGTAACTATCAACTTACTCTCCTTTTAGCTCATCCGCTGCACTATTAAACTTATTCATAAATGTTTGAATAACCCATAATGCTGTCTCACCAGCATTTGCAGACATTGCTTTTGATGCTTCTTCTGTTCTATCTTCAATGGCAAGGGCGTTGTACCATTTCTGGTACAACTCCTCACCAATGTCCTTGATTATTTCTTCAAGGATAGTTAACTTACTATCCATTGATTACTTTACTCAACTTAAACAGATAAACATTTTGTCCATAAGAGTTTTCTACTGGATCAGAAGCCGTCTTCATTAATGAAATTAGCTCTGTTGATGTCAATGTAGGCTTTGTAACCTTTAAGTGCACATATTTTGCAGCAATTACCTGAACAGAAACAGATGTTCCATAAGAATATCCGCTAACATTTCCAGGATAAATAGTTGGCTGCTGGATTTCACCCCATAGATCTACAAGTTTTACATCATAGTTGCTTGTTAAAGAAACTTGAGGCTTATCTAGATTTAGAGTTTCAACTCCACCAACTGCAATTGATTGGCTAATACATGCTGGCCACTCGATCTTGCCATTCATGCTTGGATTTCCAGCACTATTTCCAGAAGGGAAAAATACTGGTACGCCAGAGTTATTTAAATTAGAAACTACTGTGTCAACTGCTGTTGGCAAACAGTAATTAGATGTTGCGCTGCGCTTAACAACTGGAGCATTTGTAGCATGAGATGATGCAACCGCTACAATATTGTACTTAGATTTATTGTTATTAACCCATGTTAAAGCGTTTACTAGAGTATTGAGTCCATAAGTTTGTACTTGGCCCTTTGATGTATTGCCAACAATTCTAATGAATACGATATTAATGTTTGGATTAGCTGCAATTGCTGCAGAAGCCATTTGCGTTCCATGGTTAAAGTTATTTGTTGCTAGAAACTTCATTGGCAATACAGAAGACCCTGGGCCTTCCATAAAAGACTTTCCGTTAGGGCAAGAAGGCCAATCAAGTATGCAAACCTCTGCTACAACTCTTGAATTAATAGATTGAATTGATGTATCCAATGCCGTGTCAAGGATTGCAAGTGTAGGGTTTGATGTAGTTGACTTCAGTGTATTTGATTTTAGTGCCTGTGCAGGCATTGTGGTGATAGCGAGTGTGCTGGCAATAATTGCCATAGTTATTAGTTTTTTCATAAAGATAATTCTACTAAATTCAGCGATGGTTGTCAATAGATTATGAATTTTGTGTTGGGTTCTTGCGTGGATACCATTTACCAGAATCCATGTTTCTTGCTTCCGCCGCTTGTACCTGAGTATTAATTACGTTGCTCATAATCTCATGCATTATATCTAATTCAATTCTAAGCTTATATAGCTCAAGCTCTAGCATATCAATTCTTCTTTGTGATCTCATATTTATTCTTCTCTATCCAGTGGCGTTGGCGCCGTTGCTAGTGTGCCACAATTAGCACACTCCATGTCTAAAAAGTACGTTGCAATTTCACAATCCTCAAAAAGAACTTTAAGGTTCCATATTTCACAACCGCATGGGCATATGTGTGTTGGTACACCTCTTACGTCCATTGAGTGAGAATAATCTGGTCTTAGGTCGTTGATGTCCATTGTCTAATTATACACTAAACTTGAATGTATGTATAGGGGGCAGCTACGCTCATATTAAACTCAGTTGCTGCTTCTAATGCTGCCTTAAGCCTCAGTCTTGGGTTCTTTTGATTCTTTGTAGCATGAAGTGCACCTAATGCTATCTGTCCGCCGCTTCCTTCTGCCATATAGTTTACTATGTTTTCTCCAACATGGAAGTCTTCATCTATAGTAAAGATTCTACCTTCAATACCTACTATAAAAATTCCACCAGTATCTTCCTCAGATGATGATCCAATGCTTCCGTATCCATGCTCTTTAAATGCAGCCTTAACAGAATCAACAAACTTAGTTCTCATAAACTTATCTAATCCAGAATTAGTTTTTGTTGGTGTGTATTTTGGTGGAGTCCACATGTATTGAAGAATTTGGCCCATGCGAAAAGAATCTGTAAAAGCAATACCGTACTGACCAACTTTAAAACACTTTGGTTCTTTTCTTGATAGTATCCATCCAGTTTTATCATCTGATGCAGCATGATCTGATGCCATATAAACGACACCACCTTGGGCAATAGCGACAATACAAGTCATACCTTTATTGTACTATTTTAATTATTCTGTGTCCAGCATCTCATGATATTCTAAGTGATTTAATTGAGATAATACACTCTCTAATTCAGACTTCATTTCAATTAAGTCTTGGATGGCTTTATAATACTTGCCTTTCCATTCATTTAATTCTTTTTCAAGCTGATACAACTCTATCTTAAGATCTTTTATATCTAATTTAAGATGGTCTTTTTCACGCTCATCCCGCCTATTTCTTTCTTTTTTGGCGTCCCTAAAACCATTAACCAACGCAGTGGCAAATCCACTAAGCATTGCAGCTAATATTGATACTACAATCGTTATGTAAGTTGTTTCCATTATAAGGTAATTATACCTTATAATTGATCTAAACTAATAGCTCAGATGCTGCAATTTCTGTGCCAATATATCTTTTTTTCTGTATAAAATCTTTAACATGTTCGTGGCCATTTTGTCTACCAGCAATTAAAACTACCCATCTAGGCTCAAACTTGTTATCTATACATGTTTGACACAAAAACAAGTTAATTGTCAATAATGATGATTTTCTTAAGTTCAATTTATTCTTTGTCTTGTTACATGAATAACAAAATATCTTTTCACTCATTCAAAAACCTCTTCGCATTCTGTTGCTTTAAAAAAACGACTTACATCAAATCTGATGTTGTCTCTTGAAAATAGCCCAGCAAAATCTTTTACTAGGCTCTTATATTTGTCCTCTTGCATATCACCTTTATATTTTAATATGATACCTTCTGCTTTTATGTAGTCTTCTCTTACAAATGTACAGTCTCCTTGCGTTCCGCCAGATGACCTACGAAGTACCTTTTGTGCAAGTTGTCCCCCTGGGCCATACATTGTTACAGTTAGATATTCTTTTGCAAATCCCCAGTCTGTGTATTTATTATAAGCTTCGGTTACATCAATTGGGCCGTTGTAATGATAAATTGATCTAGCTGGGCTTTCTCCATCTCTTGAAATAGTTAGCATATAGTGGGTGCTTCCGTTTGAGTTTTCTTTTAAAAAGTTGTCGACTACGGAAATATGTTCTGACTTTAACTCGTTCATGCCATTGGCCTTCCTTCAAGCTCTACTCTAACCCCATATGACTCAAGTAGCTTTTTTGCCCTAGACACATAGTCTATAACTTTTTCTTTTTCTATACCATCAAATTGAATAAAGTTATCTTCATATAGTCTTAATGCTAAAAACTCTGGGTACTCCACAACATCCATGAGCAAAAACATTGGCCTTTTTAGTTCCCATAACTTTTTTTTCATTTCTAGATTATAAAAAACTGGTTTATTTGGCTCACCAGTCCATTGATTCATTCCATACTTAAAATGATTATTATCATAAACATTAGACATTTTGTTTTGCCTTAATCTGTTTCCATACTTCTTTTGTTTTGTGTGCATTTTTCATTTTATCCATTAAGCCAGATGACAAAAATACTCCGCCCCAAACTCCGTATTCATTATTCTTTACCCCAGCATCACTACACATTAACATAACTGGGCATGATAAACAACACTGATCTATAGCCTTAGCCATATTAACATCAGACTCGTATTTATCAAAAAATAAATTTGTTTCCATGCCATTACAGGCAGCTAAATGCCACCATCTTATTGATTGCTCATCTGCATCTAATTCATTTAAAATATTTGACATACTTTAGCGGAAGAGTCCATGCCCCTTTTGAATTAACTGGAAACTCATTAGCGATTCCCCAGGAATTATTTTTATAAACGCCCTTGGTGTCAAAATATCCGCTATTATTTTTCTCCCAAACAATTAAATTATAATTGTTCCAGTATAAATCAAACTTATTCTTAGGAATTTTGTTCCTTAGAATTTCTACTCCGTTTTCATATAAATGTAGCATCTGTCCAATTTGTCTTTTTTATACCTATATATTATTATACAGGAGCAAAACAGTAGTTGTCAACTGTTTTTGTTATTTATTTGGGTTAATCATTGAAACTTCACCATTTAGCAATTCTTCAATGTGTGAGCATACAACATCCCACTCTTCTTCAAATAGCTTGTAAGATCTTCCATGTCCTGGTCCTGGTGCAATTTGTTGTCTGTGGGAAACCATTAGTATGTGGTCTGATGCAAGCTCTGCCCTACCGCCTTCTCCTATAGTATTATTAGGTTGGTGATTTATTCTAGACAGATCTGAGCCAAAATCTCCATAGTCTAGACCTAAATCATTCATTAGGTTTTCCTTTAATGTCTTTTCAACATCAAGGTTGAGCACTGAAGGAGAGTAGTGTTTAACAACAAACCCATCTTTGTCAACTAAGTATTTTTCAAAATTTGCTGCCTGTGTCCGTCCAGAATAAAATCCTTGGCATAACCACCATGAATAGTATTGGTCAAACGGAAATTGTATTCCAAGCTCTAGGGCCTTACCCCATAAATGACTTGCATGCTCAACAATTACATTAAACACTTCACTTGGTTCTCCAAATGGCTGGTCTATTCCATTTAGATCTCCTACAATTTCTTTATTTGGAATTGAGTTTACTTTTTCGGAAAACCCAAAAGTTGTGCCATACACGTCGCATCCGTAGTTTTGAGAATCCATTCCTTCAACTAATCCTTGAGACCATGCACCTTTTGTAACTCCTGGACCACAGTAATCATTTGTTGGGAGGGCTACAATTTCAAAGCCTCTGTCCTTATATTTTTGATGAAGCCATTCTAGGACCTCCATTTGGTTTGCATTTCCGCAACCAACCGTAGTATTTACAAACATAGTGACCTTACCCTTATACTTTTTTAAAAAGTCTGGTGTACCGTCTGCTGCGTTTAGTTCTAGATCATATAATGATTTCATTTTTTGTCCCCTTTTATTTTTATTGATGAAATTTTTACAGACTTGACTTCATCGTCTGTGCCAAATACATCCGAGATGTATTCTTTTGCATCATTTTCATCAAAAGCTTCTACCTCTGCTGAAATTTCTAGCTTAATCAAATATTTATTCATTTACTTTGATACAGTATATCCGTTTTTAGTTAATAAATCAATTGCCGCTTTAACTTTAGGATCTACCTTTGCTGGTATCTTTTGTGATGTAGATGGCTTTAATGAAGGCTTTGTTTCAATCTTTGCTGATCCACCAAACTTTGGTCTTCCAAATCCTACGATTGAAATAAGAACACCAGCTTTATTTTTCTTATAAGCACGAAGTTGTTTGCAAACTTCTCCGCCATTTCTTTGGCTTCCAGACTTCTTTGAAGATGTGTTTCCTTCTATACACCAAACAGTTCCATCCTCATTGTCTTTAACAACAATGCCTACGTGAGAAATTCTATCGACGCCATCTGATGGGAAATCAAAATACGCGATATCTCCTGGCTCTGGATCTGCAACATCTACATCAATCCAAGCACCTGCTTTTTTAAATGCTGCTGCACCGCCTGGTGTATAAACAGTATTAGGAATCTTTACGCCAGATTCTGACCCGCACCAATTTACGAAACTTCCGCACCATGGTTGAAAGTTTGCTTTCATAAAAGCTCCGTACTTGGTTTCGTTATCTTTTGGACCCTCAATAGTGCCAATCTCTGCTGTAGCAACTTCAATTAAGCGAGCTGCTGTACCTTGCTCTGCCATTAGTCTTTATCCCAATCTAGATCAACTGGTTGCTCTTCTGGCATTTCGCCATCTGGCTTTGCTGCCAAGCGAGCTGCTGTTGCATCAATTTCTGCTTCTAATTTTTTATCCGCTTGCGTATTCTTTGCATCTACCTCTTTGTTTGCTATCTGTGCTGCCATAATATCTTTAGCTCCTGAGTTGCCAATCAAAATTCCAGCAAGCGTTCCTGTAATAAATGTTGCAATGCTACCTAGAACATTGAAGAACATCTTGTCATTTTCTGACTGAGCTCCGATAGGTTGTGTCACGAACAACAACCCATAAATAATTCCAAGCGCTGTCATGAACAGAATGCTTCCAAGTGTTATTCCTAGAATAAACTTTAATCTAGCATCTAAATCTGCAGGTGTTAGCTTTTGTTTAGCCATTTGTTATTTCCTGTTCTGGTGTGGTAGGTGTAATTTCTATTACATCTTTTGTACAAGTCTGTGAAGCTTCACATTCTGGAGGATTACATTCTGCAATTTCCCAATTCTTAGGGTCTTGGCATGGATAGCGATATCTGTTTAAAGAATCACATCCAGTTAATGATACCATTAATAGGCCAGCCAGAGCAATAGAAATTATTTTCCTCATAGGATAATTATACACTATTTATCGTCTTTTCTAAGTGGTATGGTTATTAGCCAAATTACAGTAGTTATTAATACTGCAATTCCAACGATATCTCTAGCTGAGCCCGTCAAAGTTAGCCATGCGATAAAGAAGCCTAGGAGGGTGAATGCCTGGGCAATTAGCTCCATTCCCGCGTCTTTAAACCATTTAGCCAAGCCCTTAATTGCCTTGCCTATAAGATTAAACATCTTTTTGATTATTTTCATTTATTCCTCCTTATCATTGCCCCTGCAATTTGTGATGCAATGACCACTGGGACAATTACTTCCTGCGCTTTTTCTCTTTGATCATCTGTCATATCCATACCTAATTCAGAGAAATTAGATAGTAGTTCTACTGGGTCCACCGCAAATACCGCTCCAAGTGGGTCTGCTAAGAATGCTTCTGTTTGTACTTCTGTTACCGCATCTGCTAATGTAAATGGCATTGGGGTTTCTCCTGCCTCCGCCTCTCTATCTGTAAACTCAACGAATGCTTCTGCCAGTGCTGGGTTAGACTTCATCTGCTCAGCAATTTGTGCAACCTCTGAAGGCTTAATGCCAAGGTCTTCTGCAACCTCAGCCTTTGCTTCTTGAGTCAAGGCTCTAAGTGTCTGGCTAACTGCTGTTACTTGTTCAGGGGAAAGAGTAACTAACTTATTATCCTTGCTTGTAAGGTTAGCAATAACATTAGATAGATCTTCTTCTGTTCCCGTTCCTTTTTCAGGAACAAGGGCTGCTAATACCTCATCAGTAATTTCTACATCTGGTTCATTCCAGGGATTCTCTTCTGGTTTTGGATCTGGTCCAGGTTCTGGTGAAGGTTCTGGTGTAGGTTCTTCAGTAGGTTCTACAACTGGCTCTTCAGTTGGTTCTGGATCTGTTGTAACCTCTGGTGTGGGCTCTGGTGTGGGCTCTTCTGTAGGGTCTACTGTAGGCTCTGGTGA
>Ga0209770_10000824_pt1 | contig 16481 bp, 12 predicted proteins | sample LauGreSu1BDMLBDD_2_FD_187572 | JGI IMG/M metagenome (GOLD analysis project Ga0209770, IMG submission 187572) | Freshwater lake microbial communities from Lake Michigan, USA - Su13.BD.MLB.DD (SPAdes) (version 2) | ecosystem: Environmental > Aquatic > Freshwater > Lake | place: Lake Michigan, USA...
CAGCAGCACAGACGCCGCCAGCACCGAATGCACTCTTGCCATAGATCCACCCTACCCACCCCCGCCGACAGGACAAGCCCCGCGGTGGAGATCCGCTGATCCGGTGGTTTGACCTTTCCCGGCGCAGCCCTAGGCCCCTGAATTGCCTTTGATGACCGACATCTCAGGCATGCCACAACCGGTTCGCCTCGCTCGTCACGCGATGGCGACCCGCTTCGAGTGGGTGCTTTGGGGACAGGCTCCGGAGCGGTTGCGCGCCGCCGGTGAGGAGGCCCTGGACGAGGTCGATGCGCTCGAGTCCGCCCTGAGCCGATACCGCGAATTGTCGGATATCGCCCGGGTGAATGCCAGCGCTGCGGTTGGGCCAGTCCGGGTATCACCGAGTACGTTCCGGTTGCTCGAGCGGGCCCGAGTCCTTTCCGAGGCCACCGAAAGAGCCTTCGACATCACGGTGGGCGCCCTGCTTCGGGTCTGGGGGTTTGTCGGTGGCACAGGCTCAAGGCCATTACCCCAAGCCGTTCGTCAGGCCCGCGATGCCGCAGGGTGGCACCGGGTCCGTCTCGATGCCTCGGAATTCTCGGTGACCTTTGATTGCCCCGGTGTGGAACTCGACCTCGGTGCCCTTGGTAAAGGTCACGCCCTGGACCGGGCCCTGGACTTGCTGACCGAGGCCGGTGTGCCGCATGCGCTGTTGCACGGGGGCACCAGCAGCATCCTCACTCGCGGATTGGCTCCGGACGGACGCGCATGGCGAGTGGGCTTACCCGGTCCTCGGGATTCCGTACCCCAGGCGACGGGCTTGCTCACACCTTGTGGTGAACCATCGGTTCCACATTGGGTCGAACTCCACGACGAATCCCTCTCGGTATCCGCCGTCTGGGGCAAATCCTTCATCGAAGGTGGCGATGAACTCGGCCATGTGCTGGATCCACGCACGGGCGAACCCGTTCGTCGGGCCCGATCCGCCGCGGTCGTGGGGCCAGAGGCTGCGGTCTCCGATGCGTTGTCTACCGCCCTGCTCGTTCTCGGTCCTGAGGGTCGGCCTCTCATTGAGGCGAACAATTCCGGTTACCGTTGCATCCACCTGGAGTGACTCACTGTTTCGGTGACGGACTCGGAAACGGTCGAAACCCCGGGCTATCGCCGGTCCCCGGGTCTCTGTGAGGGGCACTTGTGGCAGTCTGTGTGGCCGTCCCAGGTCCCAGAAAATCAGCCCATCTTCGGAAAGAACCGTCGGGCAGTCGCGCAAGTTTCGGCGGACAATGCTTCGAGGCTCAGGCCGCGGGCCTCGGCGATGGCTGCGGCGATTTGGGCCACATAGGCCGGTTCACAACGCTTGCCGCGGAATGGGACCGGGGCGAGGAATGGGCAGTCGGTCTCCAGCATGAAGTGCCCGCCTGTCGCGGCGGCGGCGGCTTCACGGACGTTCACGCCGTTTTTGAAGGTGGCGATGCCGGTGAAACTGGCCAACGAGCCCAGGCGTTCCACCTCACGGAGCTCGGTCACCGAGCCCACCCAACAATGGAAAACGCCCTTCACGCGGTCGGCGTAGGGTCGGAAGATATCCATCGTGGGGTCGAAGGAATCGCGGGTATGGATGATGACGTTCAATCCCAACTCGGCGGCCACCTCGAGTTGCTGTTGGAACAGCGAGGCCTGCTTGCGGCGATTGGCGGCATCAGCCACCGGTTCCGGCTCGGGCTCGCCCGGTCGGCGGAAGAAATCGAGACCCGTCTCGCCAATGGCCACCACCTTGGGGTGTCGCGCGAGTTCGCGCAGGGCCGGCCGAATCTCTTCGGGTGACTCGTCCATGTGGCCTGGATGGACGCCCACGGCCGCAAACACCGACGGGAAGCGTTCGGCGATGGCCACGGCCCGGGCGCTGCCCTCGAGCGTCGTTCCGATGGTCACGATCCGCGTGATGCCCGCCGCCGTGGCGCGCGCCACCACGGCCTCCAGGTCCTCGGCGTAATCGGGAAAGTCCAGATGGGCGTGCGTGTCGAAGAACTCGGTCATGGCCCCCACAGCGTGCACCGGGCCATTCGTCGGGATCAACCCGTGACAGGCGTCCTGTCGCGGTGGTGGCGGACGGCGCCTCCACTCAGCACGCGCCCGAGAGCCTCAGGCCCTCTGCTATTCCCGCGCCTGTCCGAATGATCGGCTCACGCTGGGAGCGTTTCATGGTCTGGAGCGAGGGTGGCTTCACGGGTACGTCGCCCTTCGAGAATCCAGGCTGCCAGGTTGCCCTTGCCTTTCACCTGACCCAGATCGCGGCGCTGGAGGAGGTAGTCGGCCTCCAATAATCGATGGGTCGCCTCGCTGACCTGGATCGCCCCAGGTTCGCCACGCGACTCCATGCGGCTGGCCGTGTTGACGGTGTCGCCCCAAAGGTCATAGCTGAACTTGTTCCGGCCGATCACGCCGGCGACCACCGGGCCGCTGGCGATGCCGATCCGGACACGGATGGGGTGCCCATCCGCAGCCGCGGTCCTTCCCACCGCCGCCACCATGGCGAGGGCCAGCTCGGCCACAGCTCGAGCGTGGTCCGGGCGGGGTACGGGCAGTCCTCCCACCACCATGTAGGCGTCGCCGATGGTCTTGATCTTCTCGAGCCCCTGCTCTTGGGCCAACAGGTCGAAGGTGGTGAAGAGATCGTCGAGCAGCCGCACGAGGTCGGAGCCGCTGATGCGCGTGCTCAGTTCGGTGAAACCCACCAGGTCGGCGAACAGGACCGTGACCTCGGAGAACGTGTCTACGATGGTCAACTCCCCCGCCTTGAGCCGGTCGGCGATGCTGCGCGGAAGGATGTTCAAGAGGAGGGAATCCGACTTCTCCCGGGACTCGCGGATCTCCTCGAGCAACCGCTGCTCGGTGTCCCGCAGCCTCTTGCGCTCGAGGCTCGAGCCGATGCGTGCGTCGAGGAGCACCGGGTCGAAGGGTTTCGAGAGATAGTCCTCGGCGCCGCCTTGGATGCACCCGATCAGGCTGTCCATGTCGTCGAACGCGGTGATCATGATCACCGGGATGTGCCGGAGCACCGGGTCGGATTTCAGGGCCGCCAGCACCTCGTGCCCCGTCATCCGGGGCATGAGCACGTCGAGCAGCAACAGATCGAACCGCCCCGCGCGGAGCATCTGGAGTGCCTGCTCTCCATCGGCGGCGTGGGCGATGGTGTGCCCGTTCTTGGTCAATCTTCGGGTCAGCAACGCGCGATTGGACTCGTCATCATCGGCGACGAGGATAGAGGCTCCGGAGCACTCGCAGCGCGCAGCGCGGCGGGAGAATCCGGGGTGCGGACTGGGTCGCGCAGCCGCACGGAGATCTGGGGCTTCCGGAATCGCTCCCGGGGCGACTGCGCCAGCGGGTCGGAGGCGCCCCTCGAGGATGTCATCGAGAAAGCCGGGTCCACGGAGGCGGAGCCCCTCCGCCGCGGTCCCGATACGGGCCAGGTCATCAATGAACGGTCGTTCCGGCAGTTCGCTGCAGTGACGGCTCCAATCCGCGACGGCGGAGGCCGCGAGGGCCGCGCTCTCGAAGAGGACCGATCCGATCGAGGTGGCCGACGACAACTCGTCGCCCGACGAGCCCGCCTTGATCCATCCCTCGATGAGCCTCAGCAGGGCATGTGCTGTCGCGGAGACCCCGGCGAAGGCGAGGGCCATCCGGGGGTGCCCCAAGGCGCCGCCCTCTTCCTCGAGGATCTCAGAGAATCCGATGACCTCACCGATCAGCGCCCGAAGGTCGTGACGCGCCCGTGCCGCACGATTCGCGACAGAACCCGGATGGGCCTCAATCCCGGACATCGGAAGAAGGGTGTTCGGTGTCCGGAATCATCGCCCGGGGAGTCGCCTGACGCGCGAGGAGTTCATCGACCTTGCCGAATAGGGACGGGAAGTCGATGGGCTTGCTCTGATAGGCATCGCAACCGGCCGACAGCGCCTGTTCCCGGTCATGGGCCATGGCGTGGGCCGTCAGCGCGACGATGGCGATATCCTGGGTTCTCGGGTCGGATCTCAACAGCCGTGTCGCCTCCAGTCCGTCCATCCCAGGAAGCCCGACGTCCATCAGGATGATTCCGGGGAGATGCGCCTTCGCCAATGCGATCCCCTCTTCGGCATCTCCAGCCAGCAGGATCTCGTGACCGCGCGGACGGAACCGCCGCGAAAGGAGGATGCGGTTGTTCTCGGTGTCGTCGATGACGAGGATTGTAGCCATATCGAGAGGTGCGTCGGTTGGGTGTCGGTAGAATTCAGAGTTCGGCAGGCTTCTTGGTCCCGGGGTGGCCGGCGGCCGGCCGGGCGAAGTCCGAAGCCGTCGTCGGCACCTCCATGGTGAAGGTCGATCCTTCACCCAAACGGCTGTGAACGCTCACGCCGCCTCCCAGCATCTCGCAGAATCTGCGCGTGATCACCAGGCCCAGGCCCGTGCCTCCGAAACGACGGGAAGTGGAGCTGTCACCCTGTTGGAACGCCTCGAACAGACGTTCCATCTGCTGGACCGACATGCCGATCCCCGTATCGGAGACGGACAGGGCGAGCATCTCGCGACCGCTCTTGTACTCCCGTCGAAATCGCAGGGTGATGTTCCCCCTCTCGGTGAACTTGTTGGCGTTGCTGAGAAGATTCAGCAGGCCTTGCCGCACCTTGATCGGATCCGAGAACACCTCCCCGGGATCGCCTGGACCATCCACCACCAACCGATTGCCTTTTTTGGCGGCCAGCGGGCGGAGCGAGCTGACCACCTCGTCGATGACTTCCGCGACGCGGAACGTCTCAAGGTGCAACTCCATCTTGTCGGCCTCGATCTTGGAGAGGTCCAGGATTTCGTTGATGAGATTCAGGAGGTGCCTCGCCGAATCCATGATTCGCAGCAGGTCCTCGACCACCTCGTGGCGACCCTGCTCCTCGGCGTCGGCCAGCAGCAGTTCACTGAAGCCGATGATGGAGGTCAGCGGGGTCCGTAGTTCGTGGCTCATCCGAGCAAGGAAGGAGCTCTTCGCCGTGTTGGCTGACTCCGCCAACTGACGCGCGTCCTGGGCGGCGATGGTCATCGCCGCGAGTTCCCGGGTCCGATCCTCGACCTGGTGGGCCAGGTTGCGATTGAACTGTTCGAGATCGTCATAGTTGGCCCGGAGCTTGCCCGCCATGGTCGCAAAGGTATTAGCGAGCAGGTCGACCTCGTCACGGACCCGGTCGTGCCTCGGCGGCACGGCTTCGAAGTTGCCAGTCGAGAGCTGTCGAGCGAAACCGGTGAGATCCACGATGGGCTTGGTCAGGCGGCCCGACGTCCAGAGGACCACCATGCACCCGAGCAGGATGAATCCCCCACCCGTGACGACGGAACGAACGATGGAGTCGCGTCGGCGACGCCGAAGCTCGGCCCTGGTGTCGAGGATTTCCTGATTCAGAGCGGCCAGAGAGAAGCCCAGCCGGAGCGTGCCCCAGATCCGTACTCCTGACCGCAGTGGCATTGTGAATTCAAGGACCTGTTCGGCGCCGGAACCCAACTCCTGCGTGGAGACCTCGGTCTGCCGGGCTGCCTCGACATCCGGTACCCCGTCGAGACGCTCCTGCTGGAGGGAGGGTTGGCGCGTGTGGACGAACGCCGTCCGATCGGCATCCATCAGGATGGCGTAGATCAGGCGGCTCTCGCCGGAGCTTCCCTCGCGGACCCGCAGATTCAGTGCCTCGGCCAGGTTCGAGAAATTGAAGGCGGCGATGTCGTTCTCCGCCTGACGGGTGATGGTGTCGGCCAGCGCTCGTCCCCGGGCCACCAGCACCGCCCTCTGGAGCGCAACCCTGCGGTCGAGCTCCCGCTCCAGGATCTCCGCCTCGCTCACGATCCGGTCGGCTGACAGGAAAGCCACCAGAACGACGATGAGTCCCACCATCGTGGTGAGGAGCTTCCATCGGATGCCGCGGGTGACGGGTGCACTATCCATGGTTCAGGGCGATCAACGGATGACGTGGTTCACGGAATCCATGGCCTCGGTATTGAGCTCCAGCCCGTACTCCCTGACCGCACGGAGGTTCAGCGTCATTTCGGAACCCGCCGGGTTCTGGACCTCCTTGCTCGAACCATCGGCCAGCCCCTTCAGGATGCCCGCCGCCTGTCGGCCGATCGTGGCGATGTCGGGGGCGACGATGAGTGTCGGATTGAAAACCGCGAACGCCGAGGTGTAGGTGAAAGCGGGCTTCCGGGCGGACGCGGCTTCCTCGAACAGGGTGCGGACATCGGCCTCGTTGTTGAGCACCACCGGGTCGGCGGTCACCCAGAGCGCATCGACCTTCGCCAGCAAACGCGCCGCCTCCGTCCGAGCCGCGCGGCCGGTGCGCACCGGAACACCAATAACCTCGATTCCCACATCGGTGCCGGCTGCGACGGCATCGGCCATCCACTGCCGGTTGAAATCTCGACTGTAGAGAACCCCTACCCGCCGGATCCTGGGAAAGAAGTAGCGGAACATGGTCAACTGTGCGGCACTGGGCAGCTCGTTGGCGATCACATGGGTGTTCGGGTCCTTGGCCGAGGGCAGGCGGTGCCAGTTGATGACGGACGAGACCACCATGGGTTTGCCAGGAACCGAACGACCGGCCGCAGCCGCTGCCTTGACGCCGATGGTGTAGACCGCCGTCGGGGATTCGGACCGGATCGCCCGCACAGCGGCTTGTTCGCTCAGCCCGGAGAGGTCGAGCTCTTTCACGGGATGCTCGAAGCTATCGCGGAAGGACTTCTGAGCGGTCTTGTACTTCTCGACCCTGCCATCGGAATTGACCACAAGGATCTTCGCCGGTGGCGAATCGGCTCCGGTCGCTAAACCGTTCAAAGCCGGGCCGATGAGCCCGGTTGCGAACAGGATCGCCCACAGGAATCGGGCCGCCGCGACGAGGGCGAGGAGTGCTCCTAGGATCGGGTTGGGTGTCATCGCGAGAGTCCTTCCTCTTGGTGGGCATCGAGCTCGTGCAGGGCTTCGAGCCCGAGGAGTTTCAAACGGGCTAACCCTTCCGGGCTCGTCCCCATGTCGGCGAACAATCGGGCCACCGCCTTCGCCTCGTCGGCCATGTCCCGGTGGACGGCGAGAACGGGGAGGAGCGATTCCCTGCCCTTGCCGATCGGCTTGAGGGTGTCGCGCTGCTTTTGGTTGAGCCTGGCCAGCTTGTCGGCGCTGCTCTCAGCGGCGATGGCGGCACGCGCAGCACCGAAGCCGACGGCCATCAGCGCGTCGATGTCCTTGGGAACCACTAGGATGTCCAGGGTCGGGGGGATTTCCGGATGTTCCGGGAGCATTTCCTGGAGCACAGCCCGGGCGAAATCGCGTGTGCCCGCTGTGGCGATCTTCTGGGATCTCAAGTCGGCAGGGTTCGCGCTCTGACTGAAGATCCGATGGCGTTGAAGGGCCCTACCATTGGCCTGCCCCACGAGCAACGGCTTCAACGGATGGCGGCCGGCCAATTGCTTGTAATGCCAACTTGAAAGCAAGAACAGCCCCCTAGGCTTGGCGGCCACTTGCCGCTCAAAAGTCTCGCGGTCGCTGAATGGCTGGAACTGGTGGCCGCCTCGGGGGGCCAGGAACGTGTCGAACTCTGCCTTGAGTACGCTGTAATTGTTCACATTGGTCTCTGGACTGTAGAAGAACACGGTCAGCGGCAACGGGACCTGACCATGGGCTGGTAAACCGACACCCAACCCGGCCACACCGAGCAGCATACGCCGCAGCGCGACCCGCCGGGAAACCGGTGGTTCGGATTTGGATTCGACGCGATTGATCATCCGGGAACGGGGCTTGGATAATCGATCGCCTCCTTGGCCTCAGCGTGCAATGGATGCAAAACCGGTCCCGTTGCTGTCATAGCGATTTCAGGTATTCGATCAGATCCCATTTCTGGTCGTCGGTGAGTGTCGTGCCGTAGTCATGGCCGGTGTTCCGGTTGCCGTCGACCGAGGTGTCGAACTCCCACACGACCGGGTTCGGCCGTTCCACAAAGCCAACTTTCACCGGATCGAACTCGCGGTGGCCCACCGCGAACCGCTTTGGCCTCCGTTCCGCCGGTTGTAGCAGGTCCCAGAGCGTGGGGACGCTGCCGTTGTGCAGGAAGGGCGCGGTGGCCCACAACCCGGCCAGCGGGCGGCTCAGGTAACCCTTGTCGAGGGTGTCGATCCAGGCGGGTTTCACCCCCTGATGACGTGCGTCCATCTTCGTTTGCAGTGCTGGAGGCACCGCATTGTCCTCATAGGCTTTCCGTTTGATTTCCACGGAGTATCTTTGGAGGACCGCGGAATAGCTTTTGCTCCGGTTCCCAGCCACCCGGACCGGTTCATTGTAGCTGGCAAGTCGGTTCGGGTCGGTGCCAATCTTTTGCACAGCGGTCCATGTCTCTCGCTCATGGCAAGCGATGCAGGATTCTGACCGGAACAATTCCTTGCCCCTGGCGACCTTGGCCGAGTCGAGGGTACCCAGGATTTTGGACGGCCATGTGGGCGGCCTGAGCTTCCAAGCCGATTCCTCCATCTTGTAAAGGTCGTACGGCTTCGCCGAGGACGCCTTGCTCTTGGGGTCGAAGTCGGCGCCAAGGGCGATCGCTTGTGCATAGTTGCGATCATTTCCTGTGGTGGTATTCCCATCCCAATGCAGGTTGGTGAAGCTGCTGAAGTTGAACAGGTGGGGAATGCTCACCGGTGCCCTCATGGGTCGAAAGTTGCCCGATTCCCCGACAAGACTCTCGGTGATCAGCATGTTTCGGATGATGCCGAATGAATCGGCACGACCGGGTCCACCGGGAGTGTGGTCTTGGAACGACTCACTGATCCGCCTCACATTGGCCAATCGTTGCTTCAGAAACTTCCAAGCAAGCAGATATCGTTCAAAGCGGCTGCGGCGTGGTGAGAACATCGTGCCTTCATATCCGGACCCGTCGCCGCCCCAGGAGGTTTGATCCACCTTCTGCAATTCCAAACTGTTGTAGTATAGGAAGCGCAGCACGAATTCGAGGCGCTCCTCCCCTGCATAGGGTCGCAGCAGCGCCTTGGTTGAGCTCACGACCGCATTGTAGAACGCTTCAGTGTCGATCTGATTCGGGCCACCGTCGATGTGCATCGTCTTTCCGCCGAAGGTGATCTGGGTCGAATGGCAGGCCGCACAATTCACCCCGGTGAGCACAAAGTTGGCCTTCGGGGACAGAGTTCTCGAAAAACCGATCGGCAAGGCCGTGTCCCCACCGGGCGACCGGATGAACCCGAATCGTTCCATGGATTCGATGATCGGCCGCCCCGTCGCGGTGTCTTTGAGGGCGAAGAACAGTGCCACTGGAAAAATGTCGCTACCCTCTGGCGTCCGATGCCAGGTCCACTGCAGTTGCGAATTGGTCAAACCGGATGGCAGGATCTGATAATCCTTCAAATCGGGAACGCCTATTGAACCGTACTGGTCGAGTTCGGATACGATGCGCTCATGAACCCGCTCTACGGTTTCAGGATCGAATTCTTCGAGATCCAGCAGGTACAACACCGAACGACGGACCACAGGAATCAGGCAGAGGGAAACCGCCAAAACGGTCACTGCAGCCCGTTGGATCCTTTTTCGACGTGAGCCGCCGAATAGACCCGCGAGGATTCGGGTCACTCGGGGGCTTTCGCGATTGACCGGAGCGTGGTCACCGACAGGTTCCGAAGGAGTATGGTCGCTCATAGGGTTTTGAGGTATTCGATCAACGCCATTTTGTCGGCTTCCGGAAGATCCACTCCGTGGAGGTGGCCGCCGTTTCCATTGCCCCTCGACCGGGTGTCGAACAGGAAGGTGCCGGCGTCGGCCTTGGCCTCTTCTTGAAAACCGAGCCGGACGGGGTCGAGCAGGTTGCCGCCACGCCGATGGGTGAGCGGCCGCCGGTCCGGGCGCTCGAGCAGATCCTTGAGGGTGGGGACCGATCCGTTGTGCAGGTACGGACCCCGGACCCAGATCGCCTCGAGGGATGAGTTGAGGTAGCCGTTCGGTGCCTGCTGTTCATCGAACACGAACGGCGGTGTGTCGAAGGACCGGAGTGCCCGGAGAAATTCCGGAGTCGACGAGGCGAGGTACTCGCCGTCGGTGCCCACCTCGGTGAGCGGCGTGATCGCATTGTACCGCGCCCCACCGGGGTGATGGCACTCGGCGCAATCTCGATCGAAGAGCCTCGCACCTCGGTTCACCAGGGCCTGATCCACGGGCAGTGGAAACGCCGGCGGTTGGAGCGAGGCAAGATAGTGGGTGATTCGGTCGAAGGACGACTGATCCAAGAGAGCCGGTTGCAACAGGGACAAGACGCCCGCCGCCAGCATGTTCTCCTGGTGCAGCCGTTTTCCGCCACCATTCCACCGGTGGAACAAATCAAGGCCGGCCCGCTGGTTCCAAACGGGCCGAAAATCACTGGTCGAAATCGTTCCGTCATACGGCAGGCGCAGCAGGTTGTACTTCAGGACGGTCGCCGCGTCCTGCCTTCCGGGACCCGGTGCCGGTTGTCGGTCGATCCAGTCCAAGTCGCACCGCAACAAGCCGATGCCCCAGGCAAGGGTCGGCAGCAGGATGCGGCCGTAGACCGCGGTTCGAATGGGCGACAACGGCTGTTTAGTACCGATTTTGGCGAGCAAGGTGCCGTCGGTGAATCTGGGGTCGGCACCCGCCTTGAAGAGCACGAATAGGAACCGGTGGAAATCGAGCGACACCGCCGGGGCTCCCGACACGAATCGAGGCAAGTCCTCAGAATTCACCCGGTAGCCAGCCCCGTGGCAGAGGGCGCAATTGGGGACCAGGCTCGGGATCACCGCCGACTGCAACGCCCAACCCACCGGGGTTGTATGGCCAGGTTCATGGATGAACCCGACAGAGGCCCAACCTCCCGGCAGGAGATCCGGGAAAGCGTCGGGCAGCGCCTCGAACACGCACAACGGCAAGCCGGGTACCCATGGTTTCAGGATCGAGCCGTATTTGAAGTGTTCCTCGTCGGAAGCCAACCGAGGCTCCGGTGGCGTCTGTAGCAGGCGGTATCCAAGGAAGATCACGGCTCCCATGGCCACCGCGAAGAACAGAGCTGCAGCGGATCTCCCTCGCGGTGTGCGGGTTGCGGTTTCGTGTCCGGCGCCCCGGGCTTGATACATCCGGGCGTGACACAGCGCGGCCGTGGTCAGCAGCGCCAGCATCACATCGAGCCCCGCGAGGATCTTCATGGGAGGCGGCAGGTCCTGAGCCATGCCGCAACGCACCGCAGTCAGGACCCATCGGGCGACCAGGGCGGCCGTTGCAAGATTACCGATGGGGGTAGCTTTGCAGGGCACCCACCAGAGGAAAGCCGCCATGCCCAGCAGCACGCACCCCAAGGCACGCACCAGCACCACAACGTCCAACCAACCGACCGGGCTGCCGACCTGAGACTGGGAGAGCAACCGGAAGAGCATTCCCGGGAGCAGGAACGAGGACAGCGCCATCGACAGGCAGACCATCGCCTCGATTCGCAACATCCGGTGGAAGGTCTTCATGCCCAGGATTCGGGTGTCAGAACCGCAGCGTCACCTGCAGGTAGCCTCCGCGGGGCACCGCCGTCACCTCCGCCCGGACACCGGTGTCCTCGACGTATTCGACGTGGTTTGGGTTGACCAGATTCTGCCCCACCAGGGCAATCTCCCAACGCTCGGAGGGCCGCCAGCCCAAGCGGACATTCAGGCCGAAATAACCATTGATGGTCTGGAATCGCCCCCGAAGACCGCTGACCCAACGCCCCACGATGTCGAGGTCCACCTCGCCCGGCAGGTTGAACTGGGACCAGAGCGAGACCTGATGCTTCGGATCCTTGCGGCCGTCGACGTAGTATCCGTCGATGGGGTGGATGAGATCCCCGTTGAACAGGGTGTAGGCAGGGCGTATCCGCAGCGATTGGGAGGGACGATATTCCAACGAAACCTCTCCTCCCTGGGTCTGTCCGTGGCCGCCCGACAGGGCTGAACTGGGGATCACCCAATAGTCGCCGGTCGGACCCGGGTGAATGCCCGCCGGGTTGGCCGCCCCGTAGATCAGATTGTTGTAGACGTTGTTGTAGGTCGCGACCGCCATCGACCAGGATTCGACTGGCTGGAATCGGTACCCCAGTTCATAGGCCACCAATTCCTGCGCCCTCACTGCCGGGTTGCCCGAGTACGAGACGAAGACCGGCAGGCCGAAAACCGGGGGCAAGGTGTCGATGGGCATGGAGTTCACCCGCATGTCGTTTTGGATTCGGCCGGGCACCTGCACAGCCCGTGAAACCGCCGACCAGACCGTGTGCCGATCGTCCGGAGTCCATGCCAATCGAACGTTTGGCGCCCACTCGAAACCGGTGAAATCATTGTGCTCCAGCTTGGTTCCGAAACTCACCTTGAGGCGTTCCTCCGCCACATCCCACTCGTTGTGAAGAAACGCGCTGAACAGTTGTTGGTTCCGATCGTTGGGCACCCAGCTGAACAACCGATGATCGTTGAGGTTGCTCGGTAGGTACCGGTAGCCCAGGCCGAACATGCTGTTCAACCGCGGGGCGACCGGGAACCGGACATTTCCGTCCACATCATACACATCCTGGCCTTGGATCGACCCGAGCGTGGTCGATCGGTCGCGGGAATGATCGTAAAAGGCCTGCAGGTCGAGGCTGGTGTCGTCGCTCCAGGACCGGTTGAAGTTCGCCCGGACATTGCCTCGCTCGCCCCGGTAGTCGACGGGCGTCTTGGGTGAGAAGGGGCCGATGGGCACCGGTGGTGCCGGAATCAGGATCTTGTCGCCGTAGGTGGTTCCCATCGCATCGCTGGACAGGGTGACGCGGTAGTCGTCGGTCTCGCGGTCGAGTCGGACCCCCCCCTGGGTTGCCCGCTGCCAGTCATAGCCGCCGGGATGGGGGGCGCGATCCTGATACTTCACATACCCGCGCATGAATCCCCAATCGCCCAGGCGGTCCCCGAAGCGTCCCTCGGCGAAAGCGCGCTGCTCGGTGCCCACCCCGGCGCTGGCATAGGCCCCGGTCGCCTGGCGGCTCGACTTGGTGACGATGTTGATCACGCCATTGACGGCATTGGCGCCCCAGAGCGTGCCGCCCGGCCCCCGGACCACCTCGATCCGCTCGATGTCCTCGAGCAGCGTGTCTTCCAGGATCCAGTTCACCCCGCTGTTGTTGACCTGATACACGGAACGCCCGTCCACCAGCACCAGCAGGTGTTCCGCATAGATGTTGCTGAACCCGCGAGACGCCACGGCGGTCTTATTGGCATTGATCCGGGCGACACTGAGGCCCGGAGCCAGTCGCAGCGCCTCGGGTAGACTGCGCGCACCCGAGCGACGGATATCCTCGTTGCTGATCACCGATACGGCGGCCGCGGCCTTGAATGCGTCTTCGGAATGCTTGGATACCGAGGTCACGTAGACCTTCTCGGCCTCGAGCCACTGCAATTCATCGCGGAGCGACGGATCGGCATAACCTTGGTTTTCGGGAGCGGCCGGTCCTGGGCCGACCTCCTGCGCCCGAGTCAATCCGATCACCACCAATGCGACCGATGCAGTTGACGTCAGACGCATCCTTCGGAGGACGAAGGGGATCGCAGTGTGCCCCTCCGATGGACTCAGTTTGGTTTTGTCCAAGTTAACCGCTGGGAGGCTCATGAAAATCAGTGACTTGTTAAAATGCTATTTGAATACCTGATTTAGTCCGTTGACATTTACCATCACAAAATAGGTTTTTTGTATCAAAAATATTAGTTTCATCTCATGGGTTGTCTCGGATTGGCATGCTGTCACCGCGACCAAACCCATGATTCACAGCCGTCGAAGGGGGGCCTGATGGTTTCCCGCTTCACGGCAATTACCGATGGCACCATCGATGATGGTGGAGTTTTCAGGGCGGTCTTTCGGATGGATGTCCGCTTCCATCGGCACGAGCAGCTCTGACGGCGCCTCAGAATAAGCTCCCAAGATCGAATGACTACCGATCCCGACGATCTCTCGCGTATCGCGCATTCCCCGCTGCAGCCGAAATGAGATTTTCAAGCTGTAAGCGGTTCACGGGGGTGGAACCGTTTCAGGATGGCGTTCCGTTCGGCCTCCGTGAGCACTCCGGCAAACGGACTGGATTGGCGAAGCCGGGTGGCTCGTTCGTCGGTACTCAATAGGGTCTCGACCCACCGCCCCAGAGGACCCTCCAGCAGGACAGGTCGGACGGTTGGGAATCGCGATCCCAGCCAGCGCTCGATACTGACCAAACCACGGCCGACCAACGCAGGATCAGCAGGGCTGCGCTTGTCGATATGGCAATGGCTGCTCTGTTCAGCACTCGAGGTTTAGGTGCGCGGTCGGCTCATGGCCCGAGGACGCCTGCGAAGATCTTGGGCCAAGGCCAAAGCGAAAGACCCTTCGGATGTCCACCGTGGTCTGAACGTCGTTGGAAGCAGCGCATTCAGACTCCTCAAGTTAAGTTGGCTCGGCGAAGCCTCAGCCCGCTTTCCTGCTTCCCCGGATCCGGGTTTTGACGCCACCCTCACCCATGCTCCTCGGTCAACGAATCCAACTTTGGCTTTGCGTCCTGATCTTCGGCATGGGCCGGGGTGTCCCCGCCCTGCCTGCCGCCGAGCCGGCGCGGTTCTCACTGAATGACGGAGACCGTGTACTTTTCATCGGCGACACCTTCTTCGAGCGCGAGGTCGACTACGGGCATTTGGAGACCGCGCTGACGGCCTCGTACTCCGACCGTCGCCTCACCTTCCGCAACTTGTCTTGGGCCGGAGACACTCCGATGGGCAAGGCCCGCGCCAGCTTCGATTGGAACAAGTCGGAAGAGAGCTGGCTCAAGCGCGTGCAAGAGCAGGTTGCGATCGCCAAGCCCTCGGTTGCTATTCTGAGCTACGGCATGACCGCGGCCCTCGAGTTGGCCGATATTCCGGCCGGCGACGCCCATGCGGCGTACCTTTCGAAGTTCATCACCGACACCGGTCGGCTGATGGTCGGCATCCGCGAGGCCAGCGGACAATCCGTGCGTTTTGTTTTCTTCACACCGATTCAGCAGCAGGGTGAACGGCCCGACTCCAACCACTCCAAGGCATTGATCGAGGTGGCCGAGGCCTTGGGCAACCTGGGCAAGACTTCGGGGATTCCGGTGGTGGACATCTTGGGTGCGACCCGTCGCATCTCGATGCTGCGCATGGTCACCTACGAGAGCCCGGTCATCCTGAATGACACCGGCTATCGCATGCTCGCTGACCGGTTGCCCGAGTTGCTCGGAATCCAAGCTCCGGCCAAGGGCACCGACACCGCCCTGCTCCGCTCGGCCATCCAGCATAAGAATGAGCTGTTTTTCCACCGCTGGCGTCCGGCCAACTGGACCTACCTCTTTGGCTTCCGCAAGCACGAGCAAGGCCGCAACAGTGTCGAGATTCCGCAGTTCGATCCCATGATCGCCGAGTGGGACACCCGGATCGCCTCGCTGCGCCCCTCCGAACAATCCGACCCCAAGGCGATGGCCGAAGTGCGGGCTCTGCTGGCGAAGAAGGCGACCCAAGCCAGCTCGGCCGCCGACTCCCGGGCCAGTGTCTCGAAGCAAGCCATCCCGAGCTTTGATAGTGGCGAGGGCATTGAGGTGAGCCTCTGGGCTGAGAATCCCCTGCTCCACAAGCCCATCCACATGAACTGGGATCCCCAGGGACGCCTCTGGGTGGCGTCGTCCGAGGTCTATCCGCAAATCAAGCCGGGCCAGCCCGCCGTCGATTCGGTGGTCGTGCTCGAAGACACCGACGGCGACGGCAAGGCCGACCGCCACACCGTTTTCGCCGATGGCCTGCTCATTCCCACGGGCGTGGTTCCCGATGGAAAGGGCGGCTGCTACGTGGCGGCCAGTCATCAACTTCTGCATTTGGAAGACACAGATGGCGACGGAAAGGCCGACCGCCGTACGGTGACCCTCTCGAGTTTCGGCACCGAGGACACCCATCACAACCTCCACACGCTGCGCTGGGGTTATGACGGACACCTCTACATGAACCAGTCGATTTACACGCACACGCACATCGAGACGGCCCACGGGGTGCGCCGGCTCAATTCGGGCGGCATTTGGCGCTTCAATCCCGACTCTTGGACGCTGTCGGTCTTCACCCGCGGCGGTTGCAATCCGTGGGGTCACCATTGGGATCAATACGGCAACTCCTTCTTCACCGACGGCGCCGGCGGCAAGGGCATTTACCACGCGGTCGATGGTGCGACCTACTTCACTTATTCGGACATGCGCCGGGAAGCCGACAGCATCAGCCCGGGCAATTATCCCAAGTTCGCCAGCCTCGAAGTCATCCACAGCCCCGCCTTCCCCAAGGAATGGCAGGAGAATGCCATCACCTGTGACTTCCGCGCGCACCGCATTGTCCGCTTCTCGGTGAAGGATTCAGGGTCTTCGTTCCAGACCCAGGAGCAGCCTGACTTGCTCCGTTCCACCAACGTCACCTTCCGACCCATCGAC
>Ga0209770_10000825_pt1 | contig 16476 bp, 10 predicted proteins | sample LauGreSu1BDMLBDD_2_FD_187572 | JGI IMG/M metagenome (GOLD analysis project Ga0209770, IMG submission 187572) | Freshwater lake microbial communities from Lake Michigan, USA - Su13.BD.MLB.DD (SPAdes) (version 2) | ecosystem: Environmental > Aquatic > Freshwater > Lake | place: Lake Michigan, USA...
GCGGTTCGCCCAGCTGCGCTCCAGCCCGACAGCCGGCGGCTGGCTGAAGACGGTCGCGACCAATCTTTCGATCAACCACATCCAGCGCTACAAGAAGCGCTGGAGCTTCTTCTCCGACCTGGTCCACAAGGACGACGAAGGCGGCGAGAAGGAGGTCGAGTTTGCCGCGCCCGACACGTTTTTCGCCGGCGTCGATTCCTCCGAGCGCCGCGAGTGGGTCGAGCGCGCGCTGGAAAAACTTCCCGACCACCAGCGCATCCCGCTGGTGCTATATCATTTCGAGGACATGCCCTACGAGGACATCGCCAAGAAGACCCGCGTCTCCCTGAGCAAGGTGAAGACCGACATCCTGCGCGGTCGCGAGGCCCTCGCAAAGATCCTGGTGCGCAGCGGCGCCAGCCACGAAAAATTTGCCAACTGAAGGTGCCCCATGAACGAAAAAATGACACCTGAAGACCTCGAGAAGTTCATCCACCGCGAGCTGCGCTCCCTGCCGCCCCGCAAGGCGCCGGCGGGCTTTGAGACACGCCTGCAGGCCGCCGTGGAGGCGCGCCTCGCCCTCCGGACCCAGTCGGCCGAGCAGCTTGAACAGCTCGTCCACCACGAACTCCGCGGCCTCCCGCTGCGCAAGGCGCCCTCCACGCTGGAGTCGCGTGTCCTCGCCGCGATCGAGCACCAGGCAACCGTCGCCTGGTATCACAAGTCGTGGACCTACTGGCCGGGCGCCGTGAAGGCCGCCTTCCTCGGCGTCGCCACCGGCGTGAGCGGCGCGGCCATCGCCGCGTTCTACCTGGTCACCCAAGGCGCCGACGCCAGCGCCCTGACCGCCGCCGCCGGCGAACGCTTCGCCGGGGTCGCCGCGCTCTTCCATGTCGTCCGCTGGATCGCCACCTACACCGGCGACACCATCGCGAGCATCCCGCCGCTGTGGCTTTACGGCGGGCTGGCGTTCGTCGCCGCCCTCTATGCCACCTTCTTTGGTCTCGGCGCCGCCGCCTACCGCACCCTTTACCGCAATAATTGAGCGAATCCCCCCATGAACAAGTCCCGCTACTCCTTTCTTTTTGCCGGTTGGCTGGCGCTCACCCTGGCGCTGTTGCCGGTGCTGCGCGCCGCCTCCTTCGCCGAGGCTTCGGAGCCCACGCAAGAGGCGCCGCCTGCCCCGCCGGTCCCCGCTGAGCCTGCCCCGGCCGTGACCCCGGCCGAACCGGCGGCAACCGATGCCGCCGCCCCGGCTGAAACACCCGTGGCGGAAAAATCAGACGAGGCCGCCCCGGCTGACGACAAGGCTGTCGCGCCCGAGGAGAAAAAAACCGACGACGAACTCCGCGAACTGGCTCCGGACGAGGAAAAGCCCGCCAGCACGACCAAGAAAAAGTCCACGCGCTCACGCGCTTATGGGGCCGGGACCCGGCACAAAGACGGTCCGCCCATGGGCGACCACACCGTTTCCGCCGGCAGCACGCAGCACGAGGCGGTTTCCATCTTCGGTGACACGACGGTGGACGGCCACGTCACCGACGCCGCGGTCTCGGTTTTCGGCAACACCACGGTCAACGGCACCGTGGACGACGCGGCCGTCTCGGTCATGGGCACCACGACGGTGAACGGCCACGTCAAGGGCGAGGCTGTCGCCGTGATGGGTGACGTCATTCTCGGGCCCGATGCCGTGGTGGACGGTCAGGTCGTGGCCGTGCTGGGCAAGGTTGTGCGCGGCCCCGGCTCAAAGATCCATGGCGGCACGCAGCAGATCGGCAGCTTTGGACCGTTCGGCGATTTTACCGGCCTGCGGGTCTGGTTCACCAAGTGTCTGCTGATGGGCCGGCCACTGGCCTTCGACGGTCGGCTGATGTGGGCATGGTATGCCGCGTTCGGCATCCTGGCCTTCTACGCGCTGATCGCGCTGCTCGCACCCGCCGGCGTGCAGAAGTGCGTCGACACGTTGGAGCAGCGGCCGGGCTCCTCGCTCCTCGCCGCCCTGCTCACGATGCTGCTGACGCCGGTCGCCTACCTGCTGCTCGTGCTGACGCTGACCCTCGTGATCGGCTTCGTGTTGCTCCCGCTGTTCTCCCTCGGCCTCTTTTTTGCGGCGATCTTCGGCAAGATCGTGATGCTGGCCTGGCTGGGCCGACGCATCACCAAGTTGCTGGGCGACGGCCCGCTGGCGCATCCCGTGTTCGGCGTGCTGATCGGCGGCTTGATCATGCTCCTGCTCTACACGGTTCCGATCGGCGGATTCATCATCTACAAGCTCGCGGGCATCCTCGGCCTCGGGGTCGTGGTCTACACGCTGATCCTGATGTTCAAGGCCAGCCGTCCGCCGAAGCCGGCGGTTGTGGCACCCGCGCCGCTGGCCGCGGTTGGCGCGGCTCCATTGGCCGGCGAGGTTCCGCCTCCGGTCGCCGCGATGCTGCCGCCTGTCATCTCCTCGGCCACGCTGCCGCGCGCCGGGTTTTGGATCCGGCTGGCGGCGGTGGTGCTCGACGCCATCCTGGTTGGCATGCTCTGCGGCTTCCTGGGCAACATCTGGAGCGGCTTCGAGGTGTTTCCCTTCTGGTTCGCCGCCTATTGCGCCGCCATGTGGGCGACCAAGGGCACGACCATCGGTGGCATCATCTGCAGTCTCAAGGTCGTGCGGCTTGATGACCGTCCCATCGACTGGGGCGTGGCCGTCGTGCGCACCCTCGGCGGCTTCCTGTCCCTGTTCGTCGCCGGCCTGGGCTTCATCTGGGTCGCCTTCGACGACGAGAAGCAATCCTGGCACGACAAGATCGCCGGCACGACCATCGTGCGGGTGCCGAAGGGCACGCCGCTGCTGTAAAAAGCAACAGGCGATAAGCCTTAAGCAAAGGCCGGGCATCCGCCCGGCCTTTTCGTTGCTGGACATGTGCGGCCGAGCTTACAGCTTATCGCTTAAAGCTTATGGCTTCATCACCACTCGTCGGAATCATCATGGGCAGCTCCTCGGACTGGGAGACGATGTCGCACACCGCCGCCACCCTCACGGCGTTGGGCGTGCCGTTTGAGAAGCGCGTCGTCAGCGCGCATCGCACGCCGAAGCTCATGGTCAGCTACGCCGAGTCGGCCGAGAAACGCGGACTGAAGCTCATCATCGCCGGCGCCGGCGGCGCGGCGCACCTGCCAGGCATGACGGCCTCGCTCACCACGCTGCCCGTGCTCGGCGTGCCGGTTGAATCCAAGGCGCTGCACGGCCTTGATTCGCTGCTTTCGATCGCGCAGATGCCGGGCGGGGTGCCGGTGGCGACTTTCGCCGTCGGCAAGGCTGGGGCGATCAACGCCGCGCTTTTCGCCGCCTCGCTGCTCGCCCAGTCCGACCCGAAGACGAAGCGGGCCTGGGAAAAATTCCGCGCCGCGCAGACGAGAAAGGTCCTCAAGACCAGGCTGCCGTGAGCGCGGGCCAGGCGATTCTCCCCGGGAAAACCATCGGCGTGCTGGGCGGCGGCCAGCTTGGCCGCATGCTGTCCCAGGCCGCGACGCGGCTCGGTTACCGGGTCCATGTCTATGAACCGGCGGCCAACTGTCCCGCCGGCGCCGTGTCGCACAAGGAGGTCAACGCGCCCTACGAGGACACCGCGGCGCTTACGGCCTTCGCGAAGGAATGCGACGTCGTCACCTATGAGTTTGAGAACGTGCCGGCGGCTCCCTTGAAGGCGATCGAGGCCGTCACCCTGCTCCGGCCGCACTGGAGCGTGCTCGAGACGACGCAGAACCGCTCGCGCGAGAAGCGCTGGCTGCGGGACAACAAGTTTCCGCACGCGAGATTCTCCGAGGGCACCGACGTGGCGGCCGGCATCCGCGAGGTCGGCGTGCCCTGCGTGGTGAAGACCGCGGACTTCGGTTACGACGGCAAGGGCCAGCTCAAGGTCATGACCGAGTCCGACATCCCGGCGGCGGTGAGGAAATTCGCCGGCCAGCCGGTGGTCATCGAGCAGTTCATCGACTTTGCCTGCGAGGTGTCGGCGGTCGTGGCGCGCTCGCCCGGCGCCGCGGTGCGGGTGTTCCCGATTGCGGAAAACATCCACACGAACCACATCCTGGATTGCTCAATCGTGCCCGCGCGGGTCGCGCCGGCGGTGACGGCCGCGGCCGAGAAGCTCGCGCGCCTCATTGCGGAAAAGATCAACCTCGTCGGCGTGATGGGCGTGGAGCTGTTCGTCACGAAGGCCGGCGAGGTGCTGGTCAACGAGCTCGCGCCACGCACGCACAACAGCGGGCACTGGACGCTCGACGCGTGCATGACCTCGCAATTCGAGCAGCAGGTGCGCGCCATCTGCGGGCTGCCGCTGGGCGCGGTGACGCTGTCGTCGCCCGTGGTGATGGTGAACATCCTCGGCGACGCATGGGCCAACGGCGAACCCAAGTGGGACACGCTGCTCGCGCAGCCCAACGTGCGGCTGCACCTCTACGGCAAGGCCGAGGCGCGGCCCGGCCGCAAGATGGGTCACTTCACTGTGACGGCGCGGGATGCCGACATGGCGCTGGAGCTGGCCGAGAAATACAAGGTGCGGCTCGGCGTCTGAGTCGGTCAGTTGAGCGCAGGCTTGGGTGCCGCCGGCGGAGCCGGGCGATCCGGGACCCCGGTATCCATCACGTATTTCCAAGAACCGTCAGGCTGGCGTTTCCAGATGCTGAGGAACCATCCGCCGCCGACCCGTTCCTTGCCATCGGGCCCGGGGCCGCGCATTTCGTAGCGGCCGTAGTTGTAACCAAGCGTGCCGTCGTCGGAGACGTCGGTGAAATGGGCCGACCAGGTCAGGGTGACCCCCGGGCGGTCCTCGCCCATGCGTTGTTTCACGGCGGCGGCACCGCGCCACTGACGCGGGTCGGTGTCGATGAAAGCGACATCCGGCGCGGCGAAATGCTGGAAGGCGGCGAGCAGTCCGTCCTTTTTGCCCATGGCGCAGAAGGCATCCTCCATGGCGGCAACTTCCGCTTTGAGCTTCTCCTTGTAGGGCGGGGTCTGGGCGAGGAGCGACGCCGGCAGGACGGCGCAGAGCACGAGGAACACGATGGAATTATTCATGCGTTCAGCATGCACGCCATGTCGTCACACGGCGAGCGCACAGCGACCAGAGCCCAACCGGGAAAGCCGGTCTGCGTTCAGGCTTGGGCGGGCAGCACGCGGCCGCGGCACTCGCCGAGGCCGATGCGCCGGGCGCCGGGACGCTCGGCATAACCGCGCAGGATGACCTCGTCGCCGTCTGCCAGGAAGCGACGCTCCTCGCCGTTGGGCAGGCGGAGCGGCTCGGTGCCGCGCGCGGTGAGCTCGAGCAGGCAGCCGCGCGAGTCCGGAGCCGAGCCGGAGACGGTGCCGCTGCCGAGCAGGTCACCCGGCCGCAGGTTGCAGCCGTTGCTCGCGTGGTGCGTGAGCAGCTGCGCGAGCGTCCAATACATCTGCGAGAAGTTGCCGGAGCTCAGGCGGTGCGGGGTGGCGCCGGCGGCGCGCATCTGCTCGGTGACCAGCCAGACCTCAAGTGTCAGGGCGAGGCCGCCGTGAGCCTGATCACTCCCATCGGTGAGATAGGGCAGGGGGGAGGGATCACCCGCCGGCCGGGCGAAAGCCGGCGCACGGAACGGGGCGAGCGCCTCCATCGTCACGACCCAGGGCGAGAGGGTGGTCGCGAAATTTTTCGCAAGGAACGGCCCGAGGGGCTGGTATTCCCAGGATTGGAGATCGCGCGCCGACCAGTCGTTGAGCAGCACGACGCCGAACAAATGGTCGGCAGCGGCGGCGAGCGGGATGGAGGCGCCTTGCGGATTGCCCGGGCCGACAAAAGCGCCGAGTTCCAGTTCATAGTCGAGGGACCTGCTCGGACCGAAGTGAGGGACGTTGGACTCCGCGGGTTTGCTCTGGCCGGCCGGCCGGCGCACCGGGGTGCCGCTGACGGTGAGGGAGGAGCTGCGGCCGTGATAACCGATGGGCACCCATTTGTAGTTGGGCAGCAGCGGCTGGTCGGGCCGGAAGAGCTTGCCGACGTTGGTGGCGTGGAAAATCGACGCGTAAAAATCCGTGTAGTCGCCAATGGCGGCCGGCAGTTGCATCGTGGCGGCGGATTGCGGGACAAGGCAGCGCTGGACCTGCCCACGAAGAGCGGATGGGCAGGAGTCGGCGCCCAGCAACTCGCTCAGTCGGGCGCGAAGGGCGCTCCAAACCGCCGGGCCGGCCGCCATCAGAAGATTCAGTGTGGCCTGCTGGCAAATGGATCGCGCTGCGGGCGGGAGAAGATCCTGGCCGGCCGTGGCAGACAAATCGAGAATCTGGTCGCCGATGGCGACGCCGATGCGGGACTCGGGATTTTCGGCGTTGCGGAAGACACCGAAGGGCAGGTTCTGCAGGGGAAAGTCCACCGCGGGCAGATTGGCGGACTCAATCCAGCTGGTGCGCGCGGGATCGTGGGTAGGGTTGAGCATCGGGGCGACGGGCGAAGCTTCAGAGACGAAGCAGGCGGAGTCAATTGACTCCGCCTGAGACAGCTCACGATGCGCCAGGCAGGGAATCAGTCGGACTTTTCCTTCGCCGGCATTTCCAGGACGTTGAGCGGGCCCAGCCGGGTGGCGGGATTCTTGCCGTCCATGTGCTTGGCGAGAAAGGCCTCCAACCGGGCGTAATAGCCGATGCGGCCGGCCTCGTTGCGGAAGCCGTGACCCTCATTTCCCTGGATGATAATTTCGTAGGGTTTGTTGTATTGCTTGAGCTTGGCTTCCAACCGGGTCCAGTTCTCGATCTCGACGCGGGGATCGTTAAAACCGTAGGCGTGGAGGGTCGGCACTCGGATGCGCTCCACGAAATTCAGCGGCGACCGGTTGAATTTGTATTCCTTGTCGTCACCCACCCACTCGCGATAGAACATGTCGTTGCCCCGGCCGGCCCGACCCCGAGCCCAGCTGGTGATCAGGTTGAGGTCCGACACACCGACATAGTTGATGGCACAGCAATATAGCTCGGGGGTAAAGGTGACCCCGGCCAGGGCGGCGTAACCACCGTAGCTGCCACCATAGATGGCCACGCGGTTGGGATCGGCAATCCCCTGCGCAATGGCCCACTTCACCCCATCGGTGAGGTCATCCTGCATCTTGCCGCCCCACTCTCGCTGGCCGGCCTTCATGAAGGAATAACCATAGCCGCCCGAGCCGCGGTAGTTGATTTGGAGGACCGCGTATCCGCGGTTGGCCAGCAACTGGACCTCGGGATTGAAGCCCCATTGGTCACGAGGACCAAAAGGTCCGCCGTGCGGGTTGATGATGAGCGGGCCGGGTTTGCCCTCCGAGCCCGCCGGACGGGTAAGATACCCATGCAGGGTCAGGCCGTCGCGGGCCTGGAAGGTGATGGGCTCCATCGGCCGCATCTGCGCCGGATTGATGCGTGCATTGACCTTGCCGATCAGCTTGAGGGCGGGTTGGCGCAGGTTGAGCAGGTAGTAGGTGCCGGGATCGCGATCACTCGAGGCGAGCACGACCATGACCTTCTCGTCCTCGGAAATGCTGGTCACGACGTTGTGGGTGCCGGGCAGGGAGGCGTCGATGGTCTGCTGCAGGTTGGCCCGACCCTGGTCGGCAAAGCTGTAGTAGACCTTGTCCGTTTCAAAACTGACGCCGTAGAATTTGCTCCGGTCCCACGACATCAGGACACTGCTGACTTCCCCCTTAGGCGTATGAAAGATCACCGGGCTGAGCTGGCGGGTGCGGACATTGAAGGTATGTAGCGCTCCGGTATCGGTCTGGTGACTCGTAACCAGATAAAGGGTTTCGTTGTCTGCCGCAAACCGGCGGAATGACCATTTGGGATCGTTGGCCGCGAATTCGGCGACCTTCACGAAACTCTCCTCCGCATTCGGGCGGACTTCATAAATGGTTTTGTCTCCCAGCAGGTAGCTGCGCGCCCGGACCACGCCATTGTTATCCACCGCAACCTCCTGGGTATCCTCCTTCGGATCATAACCTGGCGCCGGCCGTCGCTCGCCGGTGCGAATGTCCAGCTTCCACATGGCGAAGTTAAAGCTTCCCTGGCTTTTCGGGCCGGAGACCAAAAGGTGATTGGGGTGAAATTTCAGTTCATCCACGATGCGCGCGAAGTTGGCCCGGTCGGCGACACGTTCATCGTAGGAATCCGCCAGCGGTATCACCTTGCGCTTGCTGAGGCTGATGGAGCGCAGCGCGCTCGACTCATTGCCGCCGATATCCCCGCCGAAAACGATCCAGTCACTGTTCTTCCAGAAAAAGCCCTCGTAGTTCTCATCCTTGGCTCCGACCAGCGGCTCAACCTTGCCAGTGTCGAGATGCATCAGGGCAATGCCCACCTTGCCGGTGCCGAGCGTAGTCAGGAAGGCCAGCGACTTGCCATCGGGTGAAACCTGGACGGCGCTGATGTCCGGCTCCGTGAAGAACGCATCCACCGGTAAACGGGGGACTGTCTGGGCTGGCACAAGACCCATCAGGAATAAAAACAGGCAGAGGTTTAATATTCGCCTGAATGGAACGGATGGGTGGGGCTGATGTGTTGGCATTGTTTAAATATGAAAAAACTGAACTCCGAGTCAACGAACCGGCAGATATGATGTGCGGTCAAATGCGTCAGGCGCATGCAATAAGCCACGACGGCTATACGACCACCTAACCTGAGTTAGCCGATTATTCCAACTTACAAGCGGTATTTATTACAGTCCTGATGTTGTCCCCGCAAAGTGTCATAAGCATGACTCACGGACTGAAATTTCGCAGCCTTACCTACGCTAATCGATCGAATGTTAACAAAAATGAATCAGCCTGATTCTGCTCGTTATGATGTAAATATATGAACTGTAGCCGATAAAGATTTCTGAGCGGGCGATTTTATTTTTTACAATTTCAGAAATACATTGCGGTTCCTTTTTTATAATACATCCCTTCGTGCTAAGAAATTAGCCGGTCACGGGTAGTTTCCTACCAACACAAACACCTAGAACTATGAACAATAGCTCCGTAAGTTATCTACGGAAGCCGTTGGCGCTGCTTGGCGCCGGGCTTTCCTTGTTCGCGGCCAATGCCGCTTTTGCCCAGACTGCCGCGGCTCCGGCCGACGACACTGTAAAACTCGAGAAGTATGTCGTCACGGGTTCCTACATTCCGCTTGCTGGGGCGGCCACGGCCATCCCGGTTACGGTTTTGGATTCCAAGGCGATTGAGAATACCGGTGTGACGTCCAACGTCATGGAAGTCCTCCGCAAGGCGGCTCCCCAGTTCACCGGCAATGGCAACTTGGGTAACACCAACGCCAATGTCTCCAGCGGTGCGACGGGCGGCGGTTCCCAAGTGGCCTTCCGCAACACCCAGACGCTGGTGCTGCTCAATGGTCGCCGCGTGTCCTACGCTCCGATCCTGGCCTCGGGTGGCTTCCAGTATGTGGACGTCAACCTGTTCCCTGTCGGCGCCATCGAGCGCATTGAAATCCTGCAGGATGGCGCTTCCGCCATCTACGGCACGGACGCCGTCTCGGGCGTGGTGAACATCATCCTGAAGACCGACTACAAGGGCTTCGAGATGTCCGGCCACTACGGCTTCTCCGACAACAAGGGCAAGTGGGCTGAGCGCAAGTTCTCGGTCGTCGGCGGCACCGGCACGGACAAGACCAGCATCACCCTCGCCGCCGAGTGGTATATGCAGGATCCCATGAAGCAGTACGAGCGCAGCTTCAGCTCCCCGATCTATGGCACCGCCTCTTATGCCGGCGTGGTCAACATCGGCAGCCAGTTCTACGTGCTGAAGCCGGGCCTGAACGCCCCGCCGGCCGGCCCGAAGCAGTCTGCGGCCGCCCTCGTGGCCGCTGGCACCTACATTCTGATCCCCAACAGCAGCAACCTCATCAGCGGTTTGGGCACGGAAGGTCAGTATTCCTTCGATCTGTCCCAATTCCCGACCCTGGTGATCGGCAATGAGCGCAAGAGCGTCACGCTGAACTTCGACCACAAGGTGAACGACAATGTCACGCTGTTCGGCGACATGCTCTACACCATGACCAACACGTTCTCGCAGCTGAACGCGCAGCCCACGTCCTTCTCGGCCAGCGCCACCTACGCGCTCAACCCGTTTGATGTCGCCGTGACGGCTCGCAATCGCTTCCTCAGCAACCCCCGCCAGTATTTCTATGACACCACCAGCATCCGTGGTGTCGCCGGCGTCAAGGGCTCGTTTGGCGAAGGCTTCGCCTGGGAGGCCGCGGCCAACAAGAACATCGTCAACCAGCAATACCGCAACGAAGGCGTGGTCAGCACCGCGACCCGCGGCATCGTGACGGCCAATGGCTCGATCAACTACTTCGCCCGTCAGCAGGCGCCTGGCGCCGTCGACGCGTCCGGCCTCTTCGGCACCGCCCTCGGCACCGCGAAGTCCACGCTGACGACCTATGACGCACGCCTTACCGGCAAGCTCCTCGACCTCCCCGGTGGCGAGCTCGGCTTCGCGGCCGGCGTGGAATACCGTACCGAGACCCTCGACCAGACCGCTGATCGCAACAGCCAGTCGGCTACCTTCGGCTGGGACTCCGGCACCACCCTCGATCCCTTCAACTCGGGTCGCGACGTGAAGTCGGTGTTCGCGGAAGTCCGCGTGCCGATCTTCGGCGGCGACAACAAGATGAGCGGCGCCAACCTCCTCGAGCTGACCGCCGCCGGTCGCAAGGAAAAATACAGCGACACGGACGATCCGCTCGTGCCGAAGTTCTCCTTCCGCTGGCTCCCGGTGGATGACCAGCTGGCCATCCGCGGCACCTATTCGAAGTCGTTTGCCGCTCCCACGCTGTTCAACCTGTTCGGACCCGGCGGCGCCGGCTTCACCAGCGCGCTCAGCCTGCAGCGCTTCGGTGGCGGCCCGGCCATCACCGGTCAGGCCAATTCGCGCTCCGGCTCCAACCCGAACCTGAACGCGTCCCGCTCGAAGAGCTATACCTTCGGCTTCGTGTATTCGCCGAAGTCCCTCAAGGGCTTCTCCGTGACGATGGACTACTTCGACATCAAGCAGACCGACCTGATCTCCACCATCGGCAACACGACGATCCTCCAGAGCGTCGAGCTCCTCGGCACCGCGTCGCCCTACGCCAGTTATGTCCGCCGCGGCCCCAATGGTGACCCGACCCAGTTCGACAACGGCGCGCCCATCACGGCCGCCGGCCAGATCGGCAGCTCCGCCATCGACAACATCTACGTGACGGACCGGTTGACCAACATCGCCGGGGTGAACCTCTCTGGTCTCGATCTGAAGGTGCAGTATACCTTGAACTCCGACACCTTGGGCAAGTTCGACTTCTCCCTCGCCGGTGCCTGGTATAATTCCTACACGGTCAAGACCCTGCCTGACGTCGACGAGTATGAGACTGTTGGCCTGACCAGCAGCTTCAACGGCACCACCCCGGAGTGGCAGACCTACACCAGCGCGGCGTGGAGCCGTGGCAAGTGGAACGCGACCCTCGGCTGGACCTTCATCCCGTCCACCACGGATGAGAGCGGCATTCCCGCCGGTCCTGGGGTTGACTCCGCTTCCGACGACTATGTCGAAGCTTATCATGCCTTCGACGTCTCCGCGAGCTACAGCTTCGGCTCTGACTACCGCTTCCTGAGCGGTATGACGGTCCGTGTTGGTGCTCAGAACGTGCTCAACGAGGGCCTGCCGATGAACAAGGGCACCAATTCGAACGAGAACGGCGACATCGCCACCTACGGTGCGGTCGGCCGCCTGATCTTCATCGAGGCCAAGTATAAGTTCTAAGCGATCCTCGCTTGATCAATTCCAAGGCGGCCCGGCAACGGGCCGCCTTTTTGTTGCCCACCCATAAAATAATGGAATCTGCCTGGAGACTGCTTTATGGCTTCGCCCATGAAACTGCTGCAATCGATCACATTGCTGGTGGCTCTTACCCTTTCAGGCCTGGCGGCGGAGGAGTTCTGGCAACATCTTACCCCGGATGAGCGCAAGGCGGCGGGCTTCGACCAGCTCAGCGCCGAGCAGCGGGTCATGATTGACAGACTAGCCAGGCGTTTTGCTGAGACACAGACCAAGCAGGCGATCCCGGTGGTAGTCGAAAAGGCGCGCCAAGAAGGCCGCGCCGAGGCCCGGGCTGCGGCGCAGGAAAAGAAGAACGCCACCATTGGTCTGGCGCCGAGGGAGGATGACGAGACGGAAGTCATCCGCACGCGCATCATAGGCGAATTTCGCGGCTGGACGGGTCGCACACGCTTCACTTTGGCGAACGATCAGGTCTGGCAGCAGGACCAGGCCGATAGCCGTTTTTTCCCGCTGATGATGGATCCCGAAGTGGAAATTAGACCATCTCGACTGGGCGGCTGGAAGATGACACTCTTAAGGGACGGCCTCTGGATTCGCGTCAAACGGATCCGCTAAATTTGTTTGGGATAGGGTATAATTATCTATTGAACAGCGGAATACGAATAGACTCCAGCAGTCTTTTACCTCTCAGTGTTTACAATTTTAAAATAAATCAGTAACCGCACGGTTTGACCGGTAAAATATGTTGAATTTAATCCGTAAAAATGAGCATCTTGGCTCAAGAAATTAGCCGTTCGCGGGTATTTCCTAACCACACAACACACAACCGAACTATGAACAATAGCTCCGTAAGTTACCTACGGAAGCCGTTGGCGCTGCTTGGCGCCGGGCTTTCGCTGTTCGCGGCCAATGCCGCTTTTGCCCAGACGCCTGCCGAAGGCGAAAAGAAAGACGAGACCCTTAAGCTCGAGACTTATACGGTCACCGGTTCACTCATTCCCATTGCGGCCAACACGCCGGCCATTCCGGTTACCGTCATCAGCGCGGTGGATATCCAGAATTCCGGTGTGAACACCGACCTTCTGGCCGTCCTCAAGAAGACTGCGCCGTATTTCTACGGTGCCAACAACATCGGTTCGGACAACGGTAACATCAGTTCCGGTTCGTCCAACGGTGGCTCGGCCGTGTCCCTTCGCAATCGTGCGACCCTGGTTCTGATCAACGGCCGTCGCGCCGCGGTCTCGCCGGTCACCGCCAGCGGTGGTGCCGACTTCGTCGACGTGAGCCTCATCCCGGTTTCGGCCGTGGAGCGCATCGAGGTCCTCTCCGACGGTGCTTCCGCCACCTACGGTTCGGACGCCGTGTCCGGCGTGGTAAACATCATCCTGAAGACCAATTATCGCGGCGCCGAGGTGAGCGGCCGCTACGGCTGGAGCCCGGCCGATGGCAAATATGCCGAGCGCAGCTACTCGGGTGTGTTCGGTGCCGGCACCGACAAGACCAACATCACCATCTCCACGGAATTCAAGAAGAGCGATCCTTTGATCCAGAAGGACCGTCCTTGGGCCAAGGGCCAGTTCCGCACCCCCTCGTTCGCCGGCTCGATCAACATCGGCAACGACTTCTACTACCTGAACCCGACGCTCAACGCGCCGCCGCTGAACACGGACTTGACTCCCGCTCAATTGGTCGCAGCCGGTATCTACCAGGGTCCCATTTCGCAAGGTGCGGTCGCGCAGTTCTTCGACTTGGCGGAAAAGCCCACCATGCTGATCGACGCCCAGCGCCGCAGTGTTGTTGCCGCGGTCGATCATCGCCTGACGGACACCACCACGATCTTTGCCGACTTCATCTATTCTAACACGGCCACCTCCTCGGTACTCAACGCCCAGCCGGTGAGCGGCGCCGTTGCGGCCGCCACGGCAACTAACCCGTTCAACGTGACCGTCACCGCGCGCAATCGCTTCGTCGATTTCCCCCGCGTTTATAATGCTGAGAACTGGGCTACCCGTGGCGTCTTTGGTATCAAGGGCAGCATCGCCGACTCCTGGCGCTATGAGGCTGCGGCCAACTTCAACAACACGACCACGAAGTTCCGCAATGATGGTCTGATCGACGCCGCTGCTTACACCGCCGCCGTTGGTAACCTGAGCTTCAATCCGTTCGCTCGCGTTCAGTCGCCGGGCGTGCTCAAGGCCATGATCGGCACCAGCTTCCGCGACTACCAGAGCCAGCTGATCGGTTTCGACTTCCGCGTCAGCGGCGAGATCATGCAGCTCCCCGCCGGCCCGCTGTCCGTTGGTTTCGGCGCCGACACCCGCCGCGAATCGCTCGATTTCACCAACGATCGCTACGACCAAACCGGCGGCTGGCTGCAGGCCACCCCGCGTCAGCCGTTCGCGGCCAACTCCAGCGTCGACGGCTACTTCGCCGAGGTTCGCGTGCCGATCTTCGACAAGGGCAACTCGGTCAAGGGGGCCCACATCCTCGAGGTCTCCGCCGCCGCCCGCAAGGAGCTCTACAACAAGACGACCGACCCGTTCGTGCCGAAGTACACGATCCGCTGGCTGCCGTTTAACGACGAGTTCGCCGTTCGCGCGACTTATTCCGAGTCGTTCAGCGCTCCTTCGCTGTTCAACCTCCTCGGGCCCGTCTCGGCCGGCTTCACCGCTAGCATTAATATCAACCGTTACGACACGGCGGGTAACCCACTCAACGTAACCACGGGCTCGCGCCAGTATCGTTCGTCCTCCGGTTCCAATCCGAACCTGGTTCCGTCGCAGTCCCGCAATTGGACCGCCGGTGTGGTCTGGTCGCCGAAGGGCACGCTCAAGGGTCTCGAGATTTCCGCTGACTGGTTCAACATTGATGAGCGCGACCTCGTGTCCAGTATCTCCTCCTCGCTCATCGTCAGCAGCGTCGAGCAATTCGGCACCGCTTCGCCGTATGCCTCGCTGGTCCGCCTCGGTACCAGCCTCGCCGGCGAAACCTACTTTGGCACGGGCACGGCCATCTCCACCCCCGGTCAGATGAGCAACCGCCCCTCAGACGAAGTCTGGATCACCAACCAGCTGGTAAACATCGCTGGCGTCTGGCAGGCTGGCGCGGATATCAAGGTGTCCTATACCTATGACACCAAAACCTGGGGCGTGCTCAGCGCACGCATGTCGGGCGTCTACCTGCACGAGTATGTCATCCAAAGCCTGCCGACCTCGGCCCCCTTCGATTACGCCGACTCATACTCAGGCACCAGCCTGTATGCCCGTTATCGCTTCTATACTCAGCTCGGCTGGTCCTTCAAGGACTGGGATGCCGGCTTGAACAACACCTTCATCCCCAGTGTTCCGGATGTGGCGGGCGGAGCCGGCGCTCCTGATGTCGCGGCTTATTCCACCTGGGATGCGCGCCTCGGCTACAGCTTCAAGGGCTCGAGCAACCGCTGGCTGAAGGGCCTGTCCATCGGCGCGGGTGTGAACAACATCCTCGACGAAGATCCGCCGTTCATCACCTCGGAAGGCAACCAGAACCACGACATCAACGCCTACGACCCGATCGGCCGGTTCTACTACTTCGACGTCAACTACAAGTTCTAAGCCGTTTCGGCGTATCGGAACTTCAACCTTCAAACCGGACCCATGGGGGTCCGGTTTTTTTTGGCTGAAACATTTCCCAATTCTCATTCTATCCAGCTCATGATTAAAATGAAATTCAGTGTATTGCCCCGCTGGGCGGTCCTGGCGGTGATGACCCTGGCCGGCCTGCATGCCGCCGACAATTCCGGCCCGGCCCCGCGGCTGCCGATCGAACTTTTCTTTGATGACCAATCGATCCGCCAGGCCGTCATCTCCCCGGATGGCTCGATGGTCGCAATGGTAGCACCCAATAATGGCCGCTACAGCATCGCGGTGCTAAACACCAAGGACGGCAAGCTGAGTGTGCCGGCCCATTTCACCGACGAAAACATCAACAGTGTATTCTGGAAGGGGAACGACCGCCTCTTGTTCACGTCGGCGATTGATGGTCATGAGATTCCCCTGCTCGCCTCGGTGGATCTGCAGGGCAAGGGCTACAAGCGCATCCTCGAACCACGGCGCACCAAGGACGACTTCTCGATTTTCTTCGGCAATCTGGTGGACCGCTATCCGGCCAGCGATGAGCATATTCTCATCACCGGTTACACCAGCGAGTCCGACGCCCGGAAAATCAATCCCAGCGCGCCCCGCAATCCCACGCCGACCGTTTACAAGGTGAACGTCAAGACGGCCCGCCGGGCGCAGATCGTCGGTCTGGATGAGGGCTACACCGCGGGCTGGTTCGATGCCGCGGGCAATCAGCGCCTGGCTACCCGGACCGAGGGCAAGATCCTCAGTTTCGTCACGCGCGAGCGCAATGACCGGCCTTGGCAGGTCATCAAGACTTTCGATGTCACGGATGTCCGCTGGGATATCCAAGGGCTGCTGGCCGATGGCCGTACGGTCTACTTGTTGGACTACACCAGCGAGGACCGCGGGGTCTTGCGCGCGCTGGATCTGGAAACCGGCCGGCTTAGCGACACCATTTTTTCTCCGCCCGAGGGTGAGATCGTGCGGGTCGTTCCCGCGAAGGCGGTCGGGGAACTGCGCAAGATCCCCCTGTGGTTTTCGCCCGCTTACCCGGGCGTGCGGCCCACCGCGGAGTACCACCCGGACGCCGGGTGGTTGC